>ERZ773359.4255-NODE-4255-length-15236-cov-14.212964_pt1 | contig 15236 bp, 12 predicted proteins | sample MGYA00374955_ERZ773359 | MGnify/ENA primary metagenome ERZ773359 (study PRJEB29098, sample SAMN04486028) | biogas fermenter metagenome | study: EMG produced TPA metagenomics assembly of the Biogas fermentation microbial communities from Germany - Plant 4 DNA1... | reverse complement strand
ATTGGTAATATATATATTATATACTGAATTAGTGGATAAATAAATCCATAATAACAATTGTTGCAAATAAAAGACATGGTATAGCTAAGAATAAATAACTATACCATGTGTTATCTTATAAAAACCTCTAATTAATATGAGTTTAAATTAATTCAATAACTTCATTGGATTATAACGACCTGCTTATATGAAGTAACAATAACCCTTATTTCATAACTCCAATAATCTGGATTGTGACATTGGCCTTCACGTTTATATCAAGGTTTTGGAAAATTTCATCCCAATCATCTTTTACCTCTTCCCAATAGGCAGGCTTTTGGGTTCGTACTATTCTGTTTAATTGAAAGACATCAACATTATACTCCTTTTGCATTTTTTCAATAGTTTTTTTGCATCTTGTTTCTATCGTCTTGGCAAACTCTTTTTCGCACTCCTTTATAAAGTTTTTATCCACCCTTCCTCCACTAGTAACTCCCACCTGCTCAGCATACTTCCCTTTCATTTTTATATCTACATCAAATCTTAGTTCACCGTTCTCTATAATAGGAACAACTTTAGTCCTGGCACTAGTAACCTCCATAACTATAATTGCCTCATTATTTCCTGGCATACGTCCCATTACAGTACCCCCTTTATATTTATCAGCAATAATATTAGTGACCTCTATGTCCAATTCATCTGCCCATCCCACCATCTTGCCATCTTTAATCAAGGCACCGCCTGTTATCTTAATTTCATCTTTGGTAGCTTCCACCCTAGGCAAAACAAAAGCATCTCCGCTGCGCAGGCAGTTCATAGCTTCTCCCAGATTATGCTTATAGGCAATTCCGGCGTTTTTATCGGCATTAATGGGGAGCTCAAATAAATAAGTTGATGAATGATCCTCTTCCTGAGGCACTACCTCTAAAATTTTTTTTGCGGAACCTTCTGCAACAAAAAGGCTAACACTGGTTCTCATCTCCCTGTGTCTTAAGAAAAAATCTATCATGTTATGTAACCCATCCTTTAATACCTTATCAGATAGAATTAGGACTTGAAGGTGTTCGTAATAAAGAGTAAGGCTGGTTCTTGATTCCATCTCCCTCTCCATGCTGATAAAAGCATTGCCTGACTGAGATATTTGCCAAGTTTTTGGTTGACCACCAGAACTCCCTGCACCTGATGCAGCAAGGGAAGGAGATCTCTTTATGATGGGCAATTGTACAGTCATCTCATAGATAGGCTGTCCTATAGCTGTCTGGGTCTCTTCAAATTCCTCCTTTTTTGCCTCGTCTCCTTTTGCTTGAGAGTTACTAGGAGTATAAGAGTCTACAGCAATTCCCAAAACATATCCTCTATCTTCAATGTCTCTTCTATCCCAGCATCCTGTAAATATTAACATGCTAATTGTAATTAGTAGCAAAATAATTGAAAGTTTAGACTCTTTCATTGCTGCATCCCCCTCTTTTTCTTGATAACTGCCCAAGCAGTGACTATTGGAAATATAACAAAACCAATAAAAACTTCGATATATTTTACCTTATCATGAAGTTCAAATACATCTATACTGCTTGAGGGAATAAGAGCAATTATAGGCAGTATAAGAATATGGGCATAAATCACATATATTCTGTACTTATGGGGAATGGAAAAAAATTCAGATATATTTCTTACTGACGCATAGTAAAATATTGCTAGGGATGAAAACACCATGGATATCCAAAATACTGCCATAAATGACTCTAGCCGGTCTAAAATAGCAGCTTCAAATTCTATTGACTTTGAGAGATTCAGCGTTGGATAAACAATAACCTTTAGGGGAGGTACACCAAAAACCATAATACATATTACAGTTGTAATAACATAGAAAAACACAGGGACACCAATACCTAATAAATAAGCTTTATAGGCTGATTTTCTATCAGCTGCATAACACATAAAATATGAAATTGCTCCAAAACCTGCAAAATGATAAAATCCCGGAATAATAGCCTTAATGACATTCTTGGTATTTCTAAATAAAATGGGTTTTATTCTATCTGGTTCTAAGTTTTGTAAAGACAATACAATAAGTATGATTAAGCTAATGATAGTAATGGGGAAAAGAATGTCCAGTACAGCTCCCAGTGTAAATACATCCTTATATACCATATATGCGGCTACAACTACCAAAGATATTACAAGAATCCATAAAGGTGTTTTATCTACCAAAAAGAGTTTCAGCGCTTGAGCAAATAGTCTAGTAGACATGGCTGCATACATGATAACAAAGAACACTATAGGAAAGAGTAACATTCTACCTATCCATTGGCCTGCTACCTGTAAGATAATTTGAGGCAGATCTTTATCAGGATATATGTTTAAAAGATATAAAAAGGGTATTGCACCTATGAAAAGTAATACTCCACCCAATAAAAGTGAAATCCAGGCGTCTTGATCTGCTAGTAATACCATATCATGGGGAACCACTAATATATCCACACCTAAAATACTAAATACTGCTATTACAAATATTTGTGATGGGGTAAGCTTTTCACTGTTCATCTCTATCGCCCCTTTTCACAGCTGACTGCCTTTGTTTGTTTCTAGGATTTAGAAAAATAGGCCTATTTACCATAGAGCTCTCCTTACTACTAATCAATGTTTGCTTTAAGTCACTGCTCCTATAGGGGGATAAGGGGCGAATATAGCGTACCCCAAAACTTCTTAGATCAGCTATATAAATTAGCAGTAACAACATGCCCATAGAAATCCCAAAAATACCTAATGTGGCTGCCAATACCATAAAGGGAATCCGTATAGCTCTGGTAGCCAGGCTTAAACTATAGTCGGGTATTGTAAAAGAACCTATAGCAGTAAGAGCTGTTATAATAACCATGATTGGTCCTACAATCCCTGCCTGCACAGCTGCCTGACCAATTACCAAACCTCCTACAATGGATACTGTCTGACCTACTACTCTAGGCAGGCGTACACTGGCTTCTTGAAGCATTGCAATAGTTACTTCCATAAGGATAGCTTCTAAGATACCTGGAAAAGGCATTCCTGCTCTAGAGCCTGCAATAGTCAAAACCAATATGGTAGGCAGCATGCCAGGATGGTGACTGGTCACAGCTATATATAAAGCAGGGAGAAAGGATGATATAAATAAACCTATATATCTTGATATACGCAAAATAGACGCTATAATCCAGTTCATGTAATAATCGTCAACACTCTGAACCTGCATGGGTAATGTAACAGGCACTAACAAGGCACGGGCTCCACCCTCTACTAGGATGGCAACTCTACCCTCTAAAAGTCCTCTTACTGTTCTATCTGGTCTTTCCGTTACTTGGAATAAAGGGAAAATTGAATTGGGACTATCAGTTATATATAGGCCTATTTGTGCTGCATTTTGGACCCCTTCAATATCTAAAGAGTTTATTCGCTTATTAACCTCATCAACCACATACTGATCTGCTATATCCTTTATATAAATAACTACAACCTCTAATTTAGTTCTTCTTCCCAACTTATGTACATTAAAAACCAAGTTGGGGTCCCTTAATCTTCTTCGGATAAGACCAATATTATCCCGTATTGTTTCAACAAAACCTTCCTGAGAGCCTTGAACAGAAGGCTCCAATATAGGTTCTCCAACCTGCCTACCCACATATTTTCTAGTACTGATTATAAATCCTTTATCATAGCCTTGGACACATAAAAAAGTATCTCCAGACATAATGGCTAATATTATCTCGTCTAGAGACTCCACAGCTTTTACATATTCCGCAGTTACCATTGATTCCGTAATGGTTTTAAAAAGAATTGGATCATCCCTATCTAAAATTAAAGAGGACTCAATCATAAGAGGATTAACAATATGCTGCAGAATCATGTCCTCATTTACAAGGCTCTCTATATATACTACGCCTGCATGTATATCCTGTCCCCTAAGTCTAAATTCCTTTATTTTTATATCAAAGTTGTTATTCATGGCATTTTTAATATTAGTTATATTGTCCTGCAAATTTCTAGTCAGTTTAATATTTTGAAACTTACGACTAGATCTGGTCTGATCCTTTTGACTCTGTTGATTTCCTTTATTATTTTGTCCCTCATTATTCTCTTTCTTCTTACTCCCCCCTTTGGCCAACCAATTCTTAAGTATATTCAGCACTTATCTGTCCCCCTTTATCCACTTTATCCATATTATTCTAGAGTTAGTATTGCCAGATGTACCAATCTTTATTAATAGCAATGGATAATATTAAAGGATAAAATGTGCATAAAAAATGAGTTAGACTATATAAAGCCTAACTCATTTTTTATATCTATTTAGTATGCCTTCCAGCATCCTAGCATGGCGCCCCTCATCCTTGGCTGATTCATTGAAATAATCCCTGGCTGTCTCTAACCCCAGCTCTGCTGCCTTATCAGCCGCTTCCTTTTTGTCTTTATTGGCAAAAATTTCCCCTTCAAGCATTTGAGCAATATTATCAAAAAGATTATCACTTATCATACCGTTAAGTTCTGCAAACCTGGCAGCATGCTCTGCCTCTTCCCACGCAATACTTTTTAATACTTGGGCAATCTCAGGATATCCTTGCCTCTCTGCCTGCCTGGCTATAGCCAAATAAATGCCTGCTTCAGTGGTTTCACCTTTAAAATTTTGTTTTACCGCTCTTTCAAGGGGCGTTCCCTTGGTTTCTCCGATTACATTTTCAATAGTAAGAGTAATTTTGTCCATGGATCACTACTCCTTTCTTCTGTTATAAGCTTCAAATATTTTATCAGCTAGTTCGCTGTTTATAGATTTTATATGATTTAGATAAACAAAGGTACTTCCTTTGAACTCTTGAGAATCACCAAAGAGTATTATTTCAAGACATTCACGAACGATATTGATAATACAATCCTCATCGTGATATAGATTACAGTTGCGGCACTGATTAAGCAGAAAGCCTATAGCCTCAATCATATCTTCTTGATTATCATATATTTTTACATCCCAATAGGGAATATTATCTGCCCCATCATCGATGAATCTATCCTTTTGTTTAAGTACAGTTAAAAGGCCACTCTTACAGTATCCTATAAGGCATTTTTCTTCTTGGCATTCACCGCAAATTTCCTCTCCCAAGCAACAATTACTTATTTCTGTTATCAATTGCTCATAATTTATTGAGTCACCCATTGAAATTTCCCCCTTGCCTGTCCAATAAACTAATATTATCTAATATCACAAAAAGATATATACCACAAATTAATATGTTTAAACAAAGGTATGTTTGTATATCAGTTATTATAATATACCATAATAATGGCCCATTGAATAAACGCTATATTCAATAGGCCATTAAGTTATAAGATTTGGATAAACTATTATTATTCCTTATCTTTAGTATCAGCAGGCGGTACTCCAAAATCTGGTGTACCATCTTCTTTCCAGTTAATTACCTTTACTCTTGTATGGCGATTAGGATCATATAAGGGATTGCCTTCAATTTCCTTATAGCTACGGGCATGATACACTAATAAGTCCAGTTTACCGTCTTCTGAAACTGTAAAACTGTTGTGGCCTGGTCCATATTGGCCGGTTTCTTCATTGGACTTAAATACTGGCTCCTTGGACTTGACCCAGGATTTGGGATCCAAAAGATCGCTATCCTCTGCTGCAGTTAACAGTCCCATACAATAATGGTGATCGGTGGCACTAGCTGAATAGGCTAAAAATATTTTGCCATTTTTCTTTAAAATAGCTGGACCCTCATTCACATAAAACCCTCTCTGTTCCCATTCATACTCAGGCTCGCTAATCATAACTGCATTGTTTTTAATAGTCCAGGGGTTTTCCAGCTCTGCTATATATAAATTTGAGGGATTATTAGGCTCATCTGTCTTTTCAGCCCATACAAAATATCTTACTCCCTTATGCTCAAAGGTAGTTGCATCCAAAGAGAAATTTGTAAAGGATGTTTTATCCTCCTCGGGTTTTTGCATCATACCTTTTTCAACCCAGGTTCCTGTAGTAGGATCCTCATCAGCACATTCAAGCACATAAGGGCGAATCCCCCATATATTACCCCCTAGTCCACCAGCTGCATAATATATATACCATTTGCCGTCGATATAGTGAATTTCCGGTGCCCAAATATGGGCTGACATCTCTCCGGACTCTCGTTTCCTCCATATAACCTTTTCCTCAGCAGTAGCCAAACCCTGAATTGTCTTTGATTTTCTTAGGATTATGCGGTCATACTCTGGAACAGAAGCCGTAAAATAATAATAACCATCACTATGTTTATAAATCCAGGGATCTGCTCTCTGCTCTATTAGAGGATTGGTAACTTGATATTTGGTCATTTTATCCATCTCCTTTGTAGTATTATTTTTTTCATTTGTTAAGGCATGAACAGATCATCTGCTCTCTTCTTATACCAAACAGCAATACCTTCTTGGTTCATGCCAGTCATTACCAAAGTTGGTCTATTACATTCGTGATCCCAGGCTGGCAATACATAAACTGATTCTAATATGCCCCCCTGTATAAGCTCAGCTTTGTTTTCGCCTGTCATACGCCATTTGCCTTTTAATGAACCAGCCCGCATTGTACCATCTTGATATATAACCTGAGGCGCTGGGGACATAACAGTTTGTGGAGTTAGAGGTGTTAGGCATATTCTCTCCCAAGAACCAACCATATCCTCTTCCCCAATGGCACAAAGCTGTTCTCCTGCATACATCTCAGGGCTGCAGACCGGCCAGCCATTTTCCAACCATAGTAATTTTCTCACATGCATCATTGAATAGCGCTCATTTATATTCTCAGGGCGAATATGGTGAATTAAATACCATTGATCACCATCCTTTAGTATACTATGATGTCCAGGTCCACGCCAGCCTTTTCCATCAAAAAACCTATAACCGCATGCTATCATAAATCCAACTTTGTTGCTGTCTGCCTGTGTATCCGTCATTTCATAGCCATTTGGATCAATGTATGGGCCAGTTATATTGCGGCTACGGGCTACCCTAATATTATAATCAAAGAATAAGGATCCATAGGATACCGTTAGATAATAATAATCAGTATCCGGATTATATATAATATAAGCTCCTTCAATGGAAGTGTCAACACCTCTACTACGCTTAGCAATTTCTATCCCTAAACCTTCTTCAGCTGCTAAACCAGTATCAGGATCAATTTTTATTAGCCGTATGCCGCCCCAGAAAGAACCATATGCCATATATATATCGCCAGTACGAACATCAGTAATAATATTAGCATCAATTGCGTTAACAGGGCTAGAGTCATCGGTCTTTAAAACTATGCCACGATAGGAAAAAGGACCTTCTGGATTATCCGATACCAACAATACAATGGCTGATTTTCGGGAACCAAAGGTAGATACTGAGCCATACAGCCGATATTCAGATTTATAATAATGAATGTCAGCGGCCCATACTCCATGGGAATTTGTATGCTTAAATACTTCATCGGGCATATCATATGGATAAGCCGGCGGCAAATTTTCCCAGGTTATTAGATCCTTAGAGCGACGAATAGAAACGCCTTTTCCCGTAGAATATACATAATAAAGACCACTTTTAGGATCCTTAAATGCATGGGTATCATGAGCACCATAAGGACCCCATTTGATAGGATCATCCTTAACCTCATTGTAAGGTGGAAGAATGGGAGGTTGTTTTGGGTATAAAATATTAGACAATTTTTTCACTCCTATAATAATTAATTTTTATTCTGTTGTAAAACGAAGTACATTCCAAGAATGCTTCTTTAATATAATGTTTACTTTTCCTCCATCTGTAGGCTTTAAATCCACTTTAATAGGAGCAATACTCTTGGGATTTTCAAAACTATTATAGATCTTATAATCCTCATTATAAAGTAATATATGCTCCTTGGATACAACTTTTCCAAATGAACGTAAATCAATTTCTACTTCTATATCATCTTCTAAACTACAATTTATCATAAATATATTAATTTCGCCAGTATCTTTATTATATACTCCAGCTGTTCTAATAGCTGATTCTTCACCATAATTCTTTGTCATCAATTTTGGTACATCAGTAACCGCCTTCAAAGCCACCCCTTTTGCATATTTTGCAACATGCATAAAGGGGTAGAAAGTAACCTGACGGATTACCTTGCCGTTTACTTCAGTTGATAACATTCCCCCTTCATTAACAAGTAGTGATTGGCATGCTATCTTTACTCTATCTGCTCTGTTTAAAAATGTGCATAAAATCCCACCATATATCACCGCATCTAATAAGCTAAAGGTTGAATAATTAAATTCTTGTTTAACTCCGCCTGGCTGAGCACTTGTAGAGCTTATAACTCCCCATTCATCAAAAGATATATAAATCTCCTTATCTGTACGTTTCTTCCCTTTTATGTAGTCAGCTACAGATAAAATAGTATGGATGTAATTATCCAAATCAGTGAAGAAATGAGGAATATCTCCTAACTCATCTTTATTTGGATAAAACATCTGTCTACTAGGATCATAACTATAATACCTATGAAGTGAAATATAGTCAATGTGCTCATATGTATGATCTAGAACAATTCTATCCCATTCCGCATAAGTTTCCATACCGATTTCTGGCGTACAGCTTCCGCAAACAACAAGTTCTATATCAGGATCCATCCATTTCATGATTTTGGCCGTCTCAGTTGCTTTTCGTGCATATTCTTCCGGTGTAAGCCTACAAATTTGCCATGGACCATCCATCTCATTACCTAGATACCAGAGCTTTATATTATGAGGATCCTTATAACCGTTTTTACGACGCAGATCACTCCAATAAGTGCCAGATTTTGTATTGCAATAATCTACCAACTCACCAGCCTCTTTTGGTGTTCCAGTCCCTAAATTTACTGCCATAGCTAATTCTATGTCCATCTTTTTTACATATTCAGCAAATTCATCTGTCCCTACTTGATTGGTTTCAATAACATTCCAAGCTAAATTTTTCTTAACCGGACGCTTATCTCTTGGCCCAATGCCATCTTTCCAATCATATCCCGATACAAAATTGCCACCAGGATATCTTAACAAGGTTACACCAAGTTCTTTTATTTCCCTTTGTACATCTTTGCGAAAACCTAATTCATCAGCAGTTTTATGTGAAGGTTCATATATTCCGTCATATACAACCCTTCCTAAGTGTTCAATAAATGAACCTGCAATACGCTTATCTACTTCTCCTACAACAAAATCTTTATCAAAGATTATCTTAGCTTTTTTCATATATCCTACCTTTCCTTTCATGTATAAATTAAAAAAAATGAAACAATGATAATCAAAATTTATTCCTTCAAATTCTTTTTCTAAAACCAGTTAATTTAAATTAATTGGATAAAGTATATAAATTCTCTTTTATTATGTTGTATAAAACTGTTTTAGTATTATTAATGGTATGGGATCTTTATTAATATATAAAAAAGCATTTTAAAGCTAATGTTTTATAGAAAATTCACAAAGAATCAATGAAAATATACATATGTAAAGGAAAATCTAATTTTCTTAAAGCAAAATTATGTTTAGTAATCTATTAAAAAAAGCAATATTCATGCTTCTTTTAGAAAACAAGGTTTTATTTTTCGTGTACACGGGTACGCATTTTGATGTATAATATCACCGATATCTATACTTATCAATATAACGCAAAATTTCAGATCAAAATCTTTTTATTCCTAAAAAGACTTGGATGCATGACTTATCTAAAATTGAAACCATGCATCCGAATGTGCATAAATCTTTATTAGATTATTTGTATACTTGATAAAGCACTGTCTATCTAAATACTGATCTTTATTGAAGCTTATCCTGGGAAATATTCCTATATTATAAATACTTTTAAGTTGCTGTTGTTTATCTAAGTTCATTCTACAAAAGCCTGTCCAGCCGTTTTTTATCAATCAAAAATGTAGCATCACTTCTCTTACTTCTCTATCTACTTGCTGTATTGTTCATAGCAAAAATATTGAATAAACTATGCTTAAAGTTCCTAATGATATTTGCTTTAGATTAGATTGATGAATTTTATGACATCAAAATATGTGATTCTACCGAGTTTTATTTTAAAGTAAATCAAAATCACACTGTCACCTTAAGTCTAATTACATTCCAAGAATATTTATCAAGAATACTCTCCGCATATCCATTATCATGTATAATAGTATTTCTGCATAAAGCAGGACTTATTTCCAAAGGCTTATCAGAAGTGTTTACAGCGTTTAAATTTTCGTGCTTTAGTACGATATGTTCCTTCACACTACAGTTTTTGAAATCTCTTGCGTCTATACTTAGTAATATTGCCTCTTCACTTTTATTTATTGCAAATATGGTCAATTCCTCCCTTTCTTCATTAAGAACAGACACACAATCAACAACAGGCACATCATTATAATCTGAAGTGTTATATTTCGGGGTATCTATTACATTAATTAAAACTTCGCCTCTTCCATAAAGAGATGCATGCATGAAAGGATAAAACGTTGGATTTCTCCAGGCCTTGCCTGCTTTTTCTGTCAAAATTAGTGGTATAGTGTTCACAAGCAGAGATTGGCAGGCAATTTTTACTCTATCAGCATTTCTTAACAAAACTAATAACATAGAACCAAACACTAAAGTATCTTCCATAGTGAAGCGACACCAGTCAAAGGGACTGCCTGTTTGCCACGGTACATAATCAACATCTGCAGATCTGTGCACATTCCATTCATCAACGGAAAGATACATCTTTTTATTACTTCTTTTTTGGGCTTTAACATAATCACATACAGCAATTATATCCTTTATATGTCTCTCCATCTCTATAGGCATTGCAAGGTATGAAGCCGTATCATTATGCTCATTATCTATGTATTTATGCAATGATAAATAGTCTACTTGTTCATAGGTATGCATAAGAACCGTTTTGTCCCATTCTGGAAAGGTTGGCAAATGCCTTGCAGAGCTTCCTACTGCAACCAGTTCTATTTCTGGATCAACTAACTTCATGACTTTGGCCGTTTCACATGCTAAACGTCCATATTCGTCAGCGGTTTTTCTCCCTATTTGCCATTGTCCATCCAATTCATTACCTAAACACCATATCTTTATATTATATGGTTCTTGGAAACCATGAGTTTTCCTCAAATCACTCCAATAACTTCCTCCAGGGAAATTACAGTATTCTATAATATTTCTGGCAGCATCAATTCCACGCGTACCAAGATTAATTGTCATTATAGGTTCAGCTCTCACTTTATTAGCCCATTGTATAAACTCATTCAAACCAAAACTATTTGGCTCATATGCTTGCCAGGCAAGATCTAACCTAACAGGTCTATTTTCTTTAGGTCCAATGCTATCTTCCCAATTATATCCTGATGCAAAATTCCCTCCTGGGTATCTTACAGCTGAAAGATTTAGTTCTTTTACCAATTCAATTACATCTTCCCTAAAACCATTCTCATCAGCTTCGGGATGATCCGGCTCATAAATACCATTGTATATCACACTTCCCATATGCTCTATAAAAGAGCCAAATAATCTGTTGCTGGTTTTACCTATTTTATAATCCTTACTTACAACCAGACGTGCTTTTTTCATAGTCATTCGCTCCTTTCTTATAGCCCATAAAAATCTTTGCTATATGTCTTTGCTAACCCTTTAATCCAGACATGGCAACACCTTGCACAAAATACTTCTGAGCAAAAACATATATTATCATAATTGGTAACAGCGACACAGTTGTCGCAGCCAATGTAGGACCATATTCAATAGTCTTATGACCCACAAACATGGCAAGTCCTGCAGATAATGTTCTCATTTCAGTCGAACTGGTCAACATCAGGGGATACAGCAGATCGTTCCAATTATTCATAAAATGAATAATAGCAAGTGTAATCATCGCAGGTTTACATAAAGGTAGCATAATTGACCAATAAATTCTGTATTCACTAAATCCATCTATCCTTGCAGCTTCTTCAATATCTTTTGGAAGAGAAACAAAAAAAGAACGCATAAGGTAGATACCAAAAGCACTAGTTGCCCGAGGAAGGATAAGACCAGCATAGGTATCCAGCAAACCAAATTTATAAATTTCTATATACAAAGGAATCATAACCACTTGGAACGGAACCATCATTGTAATCAAAACTACTATAAAAAGCTGTTTTTGCCCTTTAAAATCCAATCTTCCGAAAGCATAACCTGCCATAGAGTCAAACAGAATACTTATAAGTGTCACTCCACCTGCAAATATAATAGTATTTTTTAAAAATTTTAGTAATGGTATGCTCTTCCATACTCTATTATATTGTGAAAATGTGTATATGTCTGAGAAGAAGGAAGGGGGATATTTTATGATATCAACTTCGTGCTTGAAAGATGAGAGAAGCAACCAAGCAAAGGGATAAAGCACGCTGATTAGCATAATAAGCATAATTATTACAACAGTCATATTTCCTATTGAATGATGTGTTTTTCTCATTTCTAAACACCCACCGTCTCTTTCTTAACAAAAATATGATATATCAATATCACAACAACTGCTATTATTAAAAACAAAACCTCTGCTATTGCCGATGCATAACCTAGATCATAAGGAGCTACTGAAAACCCTCTAGTGTAAATATATTGTACAAGGGTTTCTGTTTTAAAGACAGGTCCTCCCTTGGTCATTACATAAGCCTGATCAAAAACCTGAAGACTACTTATAATATTGGTAATTGTACAAAAACCCAAAGTCGGAACAATCAATGGTATAGTGATATTAATAAACTGATTCCATGTACTTGCTCCATCTATTTTAGCTGATTCATAATATGTATCTGGTATACCTTGAATCCCAGCTACTAATATAGTCATGCTAAGTCCAAAATTTTTCCATACTGTTATCAGAATAACAGTTGGCATTGCCAGTAAAGGATCTTTAAGAAAACCTATATCTAACCCTAAAAGACGGAAGATGTATGGAACTGGCCCTAATGCAGGGTCCAAAAGTATAGACCATACTATACCCACCGCTGTCATTGAACAGACAACTGGAATGAAAAAACATGAACGAAGAAGCTTTCTAAAAACTGTATTCTTTTGAACATAAGCAGCCAGTAGTAGGGAAAAAATTACTTGTAACGGTACTTCAAAGACTGTAAAATAAAGAGTGTTTTTCAAGGCATTCCAGAATCGTTCATCATAAAAAAGTCGTTTAAAATTTTCAACCCCAATGAATGAAATATTTTCAAGAAAAATATTTATATCAAACATACTAATTAACAATGAAGCTAAAAGTGGAACAAATACAAAAATGGTAAAAACAAATAATGATGGTAGTAAAAATATGTACGCCGCTTTATCAGGCTTATTAAAATAAGTTAATAGATTAGACGTATTTTTCATGTTTTCCGCCCCTCTAACCCTTTATTAATAATGTACTTACTGCCGCTTTACTAGTTGCGGCAGTAAGTATAATTATACTTCTAATTTCAGATACTATTTGGAGCTCTGAAATATCTCGTCAATCTTCTCTGAAGCTTCTTTTACTACATCAGCCGGTTTTCCAGTACCCATGAGAATAGTATCCATCATTGGCTTAATCACGTCATTATGAAGTTGTGAGCCAATCGCAATTTCCAAATTGTAGCTCTTCCCTAATGTACCTAATGGTGCTATAGATTGCTGTATTTCGTCATTCATAACATCTGGATCATTAATGACTTCATTCGAGAACGGTGGAAAACCATTTTTCATAGTCCACTCTTTCAATATCTCTGGTGACAACCAATACTTGCAAAACTCGTAAACTGCACTTTTTAATTCGTCAGTCGTTCCCTTAGGTATTGCAAATCCACATCCGCCCAATGGCGCTGCTTGTGTAACAGTACCCTTAGGAGGAGCAGTTATCCCAAAATTAATACCAGCATTTCTCAATCCATTTACCTGCCACGGACCACTGATATACATAGCCAAATTTCCGCTCTTTAAAAGATTGTCAAGATCAGGACCAGTAGCGCCTTTAGGTGACACCTCTTTATTAACAACAAGATCCTGAAGCCATTCATAAGTCTTAATATTTTCTGGTGAATCAAGTAATGATTTCTGATTCTCTATATCCCAAAATTCACCACCATTTCCCCATATTAAAGGCGCAAGAGCATCGTCTTTGGTAACGCCAAAACCGTACTGATTTTTAGTTGGATCAGTAAGCTGTACAGCATATTCTCCTAGTTGCTCCCATGTTTCTGGTGGTTTTTCAGGGTCTAGTCCTGCCTCCTTAAAAAGATCTTTATTCCAGTATAAATATTGGAGATTATACTGCATTGGTGTCATATAATATTTGCCCTGGTATTTATACATATCAAGAACATTTTTAACAAAATCACTTTCATCAATACCTGTTACATCCCAAAAATCATCAAGAGGTTGAATAGAATTACTCGATACATATTCAGGAATAAATTCAACTCCCATTAATACAAAAGACGGAGCTGTATTTGTAGCAATTGCAGGAGGCAACTTCTGGAAATAAGTGTCCCATGGCATAATATCCATTTTAATTTCAATATTTTGGTCATTATTTTCGTTAAATCTGTCTACTATATCAGTGAGAATTTCTCCATCGGAGCCTGTAAATCCATTCCAGAATGTAAGTGTAATTTTTTCGCTGTTTCCATCTGATTTATCTTGTTTCTGTACCTTGTCTTCTTGATTATCGTTATTTTGATCTACTACTTGTTGACTTGCTTCCTGATCATCCTCGGGTTTAGAATCTTGAGTAGTACAACTTGCAGCTAATACTAAAATCAAAGTCCAGACCATACACATAGTAATAATGTTGATGGTTTTTCTCTTCATAACAATCCTCCTAAAACAGGTATGCGTATGTAATACAAAATCTCAACATATCCAAAATATATGATAGATTTGGTAGATAATTAGAGGAAAATAGTTTCTACATTTTTGCAACAAGGGTAAGTGTGTTTTTGCGTGCGCGCGTACGCAACTTGTAATAATATAGTACCATTAATGTTTATACTTGTCAATATCATTTTTTAAATTTTAGTTAATTTTTTGATTTTTCTAAATTGTAATATTGAATATAGTTTCATTAGAACATTGGATATAATCATTTATTGCCTAATACTAAAAATAGAGTAAAGACTTTTCCTGAAATTAGCCATTTTCTTTAGCTCTGAAGGTTAGTGTAAAGTTACCGTAGGGAATTAGAGTAATAAATTACCATATAAATTG
>ERZ773359.4253-NODE-4253-length-15240-cov-9.402832_pt1 | contig 15240 bp, 10 predicted proteins | sample MGYA00374955_ERZ773359 | MGnify/ENA primary metagenome ERZ773359 (study PRJEB29098, sample SAMN04486028) | biogas fermenter metagenome | study: EMG produced TPA metagenomics assembly of the Biogas fermentation microbial communities from Germany - Plant 4 DNA1... | reverse complement strand
CATTTTCCCAAAATACCGGGAAAAAGACTTGTCCAACCGTCCTTGCCGTTCAAAAGAATGTGAGAAATAGTCGAAAAAAAAGAACTAACATTCAACTTTTACGACTTTCTTCATCCGAACATAAAAAACGTATCCCAACACATTGTCGTAACCCATTTCTCGAACGTACTGCACATAACGACGCACTTGGCGAAGGTAACTCGACTCTTCCGTCTCGCCAAACTTATAATCGGCAACAATCACTTCATTGTCGCCGATCATCACCCTGTCGGGGCGGCTGAAACCAAAAGCAGGATGCAGCACTTGCGTTTCGTTTAGAATTTGGTACTTATCCGAATACCAATCTTTTACATCCGGGATCGACAACCACTCGCGAAGCGAAACAAGAAGTTGGTTTTTCTTTTCTTCGGTTATCTCGCCGGCCAAGTATTTTTTTTCCACGGCCTTATCCAGATCGTCCAACGTTTTTACTTGACTGATGATTTCATGCATCAGCATGCCGTAATCGCGGCTACCGTCATCGGTAAAATAGCCGATGCTGTTTAAGCGGAGCCTAAGTCGATCGGAAAACGGAACCGACTGCCACTTGCCGGTCTTACAGGCAATTGGAGTTGCTTTCGTTGAAGACAAAGCAAGTCGGTCGGGATTTCCAAATTCAAAGATATCGTCCTTTTCTTCCGATCTAAAATAATTGTTCAACGCAATTGTCAAATCATTATTCGCTGTACGGGTATCGAAAACATCTTCTCCTTCCATACTTAACCACAATAAATCAGACACACCTTTTACGGTTATCTCCTCTTTTTTCTTCTTCTTATCCTTCGGTTTAGGTACAAAAGCAACAATCCGATGCTTTGCCCGTGTAAAAGCCACATACAACAGATTCAGGTTATCGATGTAGGCAAAAAGCTTTTCTTGCAGATAATCTTCTCTAAAAATGGTATTTTGCAGACTCCTCGAATAACGCAACGGAACAACACTCAATTCGTTGAAAGGCGATACATTTGGGCGACACCAAATGATGGTGGTATGGTTGGGATTATGATCCACCTCCCAATCCACAAAAGGCATGATGACCGCACCAAAACCCAATCCTTTGGATTTATGAATGGTAAGCAACCGGATAGCATCCTGATCATCGGGCGAGAAAAGGGCTTTCTTATACCCCTTTTCATCCCACCATTCCAGAAAGCTATTCACATCCGACGAAGCATCGGCACTGAACTTCAACACGATATCCAGGAATGCCTGCACATAGGCATTCTCTTTTTCATCAAGAGCATCATCCGATAGGGCGAAAAAGGCTTCTACCATTTCATACAAAGGAAGCGAACTCAACTGCTCGATGCGTTCGCTCATCTCTTGAGGAAAACCGATCTCGCCATCGCCGAAAGCTGCCCGCAATGCCTCATCGGGAGTGTATTTCCGATGAAAACGATAAAATTCGTAAACAGCAAGAAATCGACCGGTACGATCCTCTCTGTTCTGAAAATAACGCAGCAATGCCAACATAGCCTTTACACTGCGGGCATTACCAATTTGAAGAGCCTCGTTGGAAATAATATCGTAACGGTATCCGGAATTGGGATGCGCATCGGCATAGGCAAGCAATGTTTCGGCAACCTCCACCGCTTCGGCATTCGTACGTACCAAAATGGCGATATCCTTTAATGCAAAACCCTGATCTTGTAGTGATTCAATTTCCTTAGGAAGTCGATTCAATGCCTGTGATCTCCAATCGTCATCCTCATCTTCGGTATTCAGAAAAGTAAGACGAACAAACCCTTCATCAACATTTTTTTTGGGTGAAACTTGTTGACAAACATGCGTATAGACCTCCGTTATTTTTGTCCGAGCATAATGAATAAAATCACTTTCAGGCATTGTATCCAACGAACGGTTGTAGTCGTTCTGCAAAAGTGCGGCAGCACTACGAAAAAACGAATTGTTGAAATGCACGATTTTCGCATCGCTTCGCCAGTTGGTATCGAGCGAATGCGTACAAACATTTTCCGGCCCGAAATCGCGCACAATTTGCTCTTCGATCAAACGCCAATCGGAATTGCGCCACCGATAAATACTCTGTTTCACATCCCCCACCACAAGATTGAAATTTCCACCGGCAAGGCTTTCCTGCATCAGCGGACGAAAATTTTCCCATTGCATGGCGGACGTATCCTGAAATTCGTCGATCATATAATGTTCAAGCAGTGTACCCGTTTTTTCGTAAATAAAAGGCGTATCGCTGTCGTCGATCATCTTATTGAGCAACTCGGTAACATCAGAAAGAAACAACGTGCCGGTTTTCCGCTGTTGCTCCATGAGCCGATTTCGGATATCGTTAATGATACCCAATGTATAATAATAGGTGAGAATGGTTTTGGCAGAAAAGTAAAAAAGCGAATTGTCGAAAAGCTGCACCGCTTCTTTCACACAAGCATTCAACCCATTGATATAGGCCGCTTCGACAACCGATTTCTTTTCGGCAGGCGTGTTTTTTGTCGTCCAATTTTCCGGATTATCTGCAAGATTGATAAACGTGGCAGTCGGTTCTTTCACTTCACCGTTTGCCCATTTTACAAAATGCGAAAAAGGCGAATTTCTTCCTCCTTTAAAATCGGAATAGTGCAAACCGGCCCGCTCCATCAGATCAACACCCTTCTTTCCTATCGTTTTCAGTTCGCTCTCGAAAGCGTGCACCATCTCAAACAACGTCCGGCGATATGCATCGAGGTGTTTTTTGTCGTGAATCCGTTCACGGTCGCTCTGCGAAAACAAGCGGTATTTTTCGTTAAACAACTGCGAAGCGAGCTCCCGGATATCTCTCTTTACAGACCAACTCTTGTTTTGCTGTATCTTGTCCTGCATGAAAGCCAGCAACCATCCGGCCAACTCGCTGTTTTCAGGCTTATCCAACTCGAAAATCATCATGTCGATAATCTCCGAAAGAAAAACCTCTTCATCCACTTCGATATTGTATCCGCCGTTTAACCCCATTTCACGCGTGAAAGCGCGCATGATCTGCTGAAAAAAACGGTCGATAGTGCTGACAGAAAAATCGGAATAATTGTGCAAGATACTCTCCAACACATCTTTTGCCTTCCGGTCGACTTGCATTTCGCTCAACGAAAACTCCTCCATCAGCAGCGATCGATAATCCGATTTTTCGCCGGATGAAAGCCGGTGAAGCTCTTCCACGATGCGCGACTTCATCTCGTCGGTAGCCTTATTGGTAAACGTCACGGCAAGTATATGCCGATAATTGTAAGGTGAAGCAAAGAGCAAACGAAGGTACTCCGCCGTCAGTCGGTGTGTTTTTCCCGATCCTGCCGAGGCTTTAATGAGCTGAAGCTGTCGATGTTTAAACGATGGCTGCTTTGGCATATCCTTCCTCTCGGAGAAGATTCAACACTTTTTCGCGATGATCGCCCTGAACGATAATCTCTCCGTTTTTGACCGATCCGCCTACACCGCACCGGGTTTTCAACAATCTCCCCAATGCCTGCAATTCCTCTTCCGTTCCTCGAAAACCGGTAACAAGGGTCACCGCTTTTCCTTTACGATTTCGCTTGTCGAGGTAAATACGCAATTGCTGCTTTTCTTTGGGAATCGTCTCCCCCTGCACTTTTTCTTCTTCTCGATAATGATAATCGGGATTGGTAGAATACACAATCCCCAATCGTTTTTTCCAATCGTTCATTTTGTATATAAAGTTTTTTCAAAGATAGAATTTTTTGCTCACACCCTAAAGAAAATAGCAGCTATGTATAAAAAATACTGTATATTAGCAGTTGAAATGCACTTTTAAAAAAAACCCACAATGATAGAAACCGTAAAAATTCATTGTTTAAATACAAATGAGTATAAAGAAGTACCTATGGGCTCCTCACTCGAAGAACTCATCGATGTTTTCGGGGTAAAAATGCCTTATCTCATTGCCAATGCGAAAGTAAACAACAAAACGGAATCGTTGAGATATCGTGTCTACCGCCCAAAAAGAGTGGAATACGTAGATATAAGCGATTCGTCGGCAATGCGCACCTATACACGCTCATTGTGCTTTATTCTGGCTAAAGCGGTAGACGATACTATACCCGATGCCGAAATATTTATCGAACATTCCATATCGAACGGATATTATTTTCAAATAAAAGCCGATGAAGAGATAACGCCTGAAAAGCTGCAAATCATTCGTGATCGAATGCGCGAAATCGTGGATGCCGATTTGCCGTTTTTTTCCATCGAGGAAGAAACGCCAAAAGTGGTGAAACTTTTCCGCGAAAGGGGTATGGAAGACAAAGCCTTGCTATTGGAAACATCGGATTTTTTGTATGCCCATTATTTTAAACTGGACAATTATATCGATTACTATTACGGTTGCCTGACTCCTTCCACCGGATACATCCAATTATTCGATATCCAGGAGTATGATGGGGGATATTTGCTGCGCATTCCCGATAAAAACAATCCCACGCGCCTGGCTCCTGTGGAAAAACAGGAAAAATTGCTGAATGTTTTCCGCGAGCACCTTCATTTTTTGGAAATAAGCGGACTAAACAATGTAGGCGACTTAAACAAAGCCATACAGGAGAAACGGGCATCGACAGTTATTCAAATATCCGAAGCATATCAATCCAAACAAATTGCGGAAATCGCGGCTCAAATCAGTCAAAAATTCGAAGAAGGAGTTCGCCTGGTATTGATAGCCGGTCCTTCTTCTTCCGGAAAAACGACGTTTCGTAAACGACTGGAAATTTATCTTTTCGTAAATTTACTGAAACCGGTCGGAGTGTCGCTCGACAACTATTTTGTAGAACGCGACAAAACCCCTTTGGACGAATTCGGAGAAAAAGATTACGAATCGTTATACGCACTCGATCTCAAGCTGCTGGAAGAACATTTATTGGCCCTGTTGCAAGGCAAGGAAATAAATGTACCCTCGTACAATTTTCTTACGGGAAAACGCGAATACCGAAACAATAAACTCAAAATAGACCCCAACAGCGTGCTTATCATTGAAGGTATTCACGCACTGAATCCCGAACTTACTGCACATATTCCCGAAAACAAAAAATTCAAGATTTACGTATCGGCACTCACTTCCATTTCGCTTGACGACCACAACTGGATTCCCACTGCCGACAACCGGCTGCTGCGCCGAATTATTCGCGATTACCGTTATCGTGGTTATTCTGCGCAAGAAACCATTTCGCGATGGGAAAGCGTACGACGGGGCGAAGATAAATGGATTTTCCCGTTTCAAGAAAATGCCGACGTAATGTTCAATTCGGCCATGATTTACGAACTGTCTGCTATACGTCGCCATGCCGAGCCTATTCTAACCAAGGTGCCCCGTACCGCACCCGAATATGCCGAAGCGTATCGTTTACTGAAGTTTCTGAGTTATTTCAACTATCTCACCGACCGTGAAATGCCGCCAACATCGCTGCTGCGTGAATTTCTCGGTGGAAGCAGTTTCCGATATTAAAATGAACAACGAGATGAACGAAGATGTGATTTGTGCCATATCCACCCCTCCGGGGATGGGAGCGATAGCCATTGTCAGACTGTCGGGTGAAGGATCAATTGCCCTCACCGACACCATTTTCAAATCGCCCTCGGGAAAAAAACTGACATCGCAACCCCCCAACACCGTGCACTTTGGAAGGATTTACGAAGACAACGAACTTATCGACGAAGTATTGGTTACCATTTTTCACGCGCCACATTCTTTTACGGGCGAAGAGAGCGTAGAAATTTCGTGCCACGGATCGCCGTATATCCAACAGAAAATCGTCGAATTGCTCCTCTCGCGCGGAGCACGCATGGCACAGGCGGGAGAATTTACCCGACGGGCATTCCGAAGCGGAAAATTCGATTTAAGTCAAGCCGAAGCCGTAGCCGATTTGATTGCCTCCACTTCACAAGTCTCGCATCGGGTAGCAATGAATCAAATGCGCGGCGGATTTGCACGACAGCTGAACAAGCTTCGCGAAGAATTATTACAGTTTGTCTCACTGATTGAGCTCGAACTCGATTTTTCGGAAGAAGACATAGAATTTGCCGATCGTCAACAATTATATGCGCTTACAGAAAAAATTGAAACCGATATCAAAAAACTCGCCAATTCGTTCAAGTTGGGCAATGTCATCAAAACAGGCATCCCCGTCGCCATTATTGGTGAAACCAATGCCGGCAAATCTACTTTGCTCAACGTGTTGTTGAACGAGGAAAAAGCCATTGTAACCGATATTCACGGCACCACCCGCGACACAATCGAAGATACGATAAACATTGGCGGAATCCTATTTCGCTTTATCGATACCGCAGGTATACGCCAAACCACCGACACCCTCGAAAACATCGGTATTGAGCGCACGTTCAAGAAAATCGAACAAGCTTCCATCGTTTTGTGGGTTATCGATCTGACGTCACCAGAAGAAAACCTCCGACAAACAGCCGAAACCCTTATCCCTAAACTAAACAAAAAACAGGTCATTCTGCTTTTCAACAAAACCGACCTTCTCTCGTCCGAAGAATCGGATCGAAAAACAGCCATCGAACCACATTTGCTGCCCGAATTGAAAGCGGAGCGTCTGTTTATTTCCGCAAAAACACAACAAAACATCGACCAACTGCGTTCCCTCTTGGTGGAAATGGCACACATTCCGCAAATAGGCGAAAACGATGTTATCGTCACCAACCTTCGCCACTACGAAGCGCTAAAAAAGGCGCTGGAGGCCATTCGCCGAGTGAAAAAAGGGCTGGATGCCGATATATCGGGCGAATTCCTCTCGCAAGATATTCGCGAATGTATGTTCTATCTTGGCGAAATTACCGGCCAAATAACCACCGACGAAATCCTGGGCAATATCTTCAGCCACTTCTGTATCGGCAAATAGCGGGCACACAAAATGTAGGGGACTAAACATGTATTTATACAAAATAACTTCCCAGAGTTAGAGATTTTGTGTAATTTTGCACTCTTAAAGAGAAATACAACAGTATGGCAAAGGAATTGAAAGAACTCACTCCAAGAAGCGAAAATTACGCACAATGGTATAACGATTTAGTTATCAAGGCCAATTTGGCCGAAAATTCAGCTGTCAGGGGTTGCATGGTGATAAAACCCTATGGGTATGCAATCTGGGAAAAAATGCAGCAGCAGCTTGACAGAATGTTTAAAGAAACAGGCCATGTGAATGCCTATTTCCCGCTTTTTATTCCCAAATCTTTTATGAGCAGGGAGGCCGAACATGTGGAAGGTTTTGCCAAAGAGTGTGCCGTAGTAACTCACTACCGGCTGAAAAACGATCCCGACGGAAACGGTTTGGTAGTAGATCCCGAAGCAAAACTCGAAGAAGAACTCATTGTCCGCCCCACATCTGAAACCATTATCTGGAATACATACAAAAACTGGATACATTCGTATCGCGATTTACCGCTGTTAATCAATCAATGGGCGAATGTGGTCCGTTGGGAAATGCGTACCCGACTTTTCTTGCGTACTACCGAATTTTTATGGCAAGAAGGACATACCGCGCATGCAACCCGTGAAGAAGCGGAAGCGGAAGCAAAAAAAATGCTGGAAGTGTACACCGAATTTGCCGAAAAATACATGGCCATGCCGGTTATCAAAGGGGTTAAGTCGGCTTCCGAACGGTTTGCCGGTGCAGAAGAAACTTACACCATCGAAGCCATGATGCAAGATGGCAAAGCATTGCAGGCAGGTACCTCGCATTTCCTGGGGCAAAACTTTGCCAAAGCATTTGACGTGCAGTTTACCGACCAAAACGGCAATCGCGATTACGTATGGGCTACCTCGTGGGGTGTTTCCACGCGGTTGATAGGGGCACTCATCATGTCGCACTCCGACGACAACGGTCTGGTTCTCCCTCCCACTCTTGCTCCCTTGCAAGTGGTGATCGTGCCAATATACAAAAACAAAGAGCAACTCCGAAAAATCGATGAAAAGGTCGACAAAATCATGCAACAACTAAAAACGTTGGGCATCAGTGTGAAATATGACAATGCCGACAACAAAAAGCCGGGGTGGAAGTTTTCGGAATATGAACTGAAAGGCGTTCCCGTGCGGTTGGCTATGGGAGGACGCGATTTGGAAAACAATACAATAGAAGTTGCCCGTCGCGACACGCTGACCAAAGAAACCGTTCCCTACGAAGGAATTGCCGATTACGTAAAAAATCTTCTCGGCGAGATTCAACAAAACATCTATCAAAAGGCATTCGATTTTAGGGCTTCGCAGATACGCGAAGTAAATTCGTACGACGAATTTAAAGAGGAAATCGAAAAAGGCGGGTTTCTGCTCTGCCATTGGGACGGCACTCCCAAAACCGAAGAACTCGTAAAAAACGAAACCAAAGCCACCATCCGATGCATCCCTTTGGAAGGAGACAAAACACCGGGTAAATGTATGGTTACCGGAAAACCATCGACTCAGCGGGTTATTTTTGCCCGTGCCTATTAAAGTCAAAGGTTTGTTTCAGCAATAACGGTGCACGATAAATTTTGGCGCAGAAGAATATTTTCCTGCGCCAAAATTTATTTTCGTCCTATCCCCCGATATTCAAAACCATAGGATTCGATCTCTTCGCGATTATAAATATTCCTCCCGTCTACCACGAGATAATTGTTCATAATCTTCCGTAAAATACCCCAATTGGGCAAACGAAACTCTTTCCACTCCGTGGGTACAATCAATGCATCGGCATCATTGGCCGCATCGTAAATATCGTTTGCATAGTAAATGCTATCACCTAAATGGCGTTTGGCCTCATTCATCGCTGCCGGATCATACGCCCGCACATTCACGCCGGCATCGAGCAAACTGCGAATCAGTGTCAATGAAGGTGCATCGCGCATATCGTCCGTTTCGGGTTTGAACGACAATCCCCACACGGCTGTCGTTTTTCCTTTTACATCGCCTTGAAAATAATCGTTGAATTTTCGGAAAAGAATGGTTTTCTGCCGGTTGTTCACCTCTTCGACAGCTTTGAGCACACGCATTTCGTACCCCACATTCTCGGCTACCTTGATGAGGGCCCGAATATCTTTCGGAAAACAACTCCCGCCATAACCGCAACCGGGGTAAAGGAATTTTTTTCCGATACGTGAATCGCTGCCCATCCCTCGACGCACCATATTGACGTCGGCACCTACCCGTTCGCAAAGATTGGCAATGTCGTTCATAAAACTGATTCGTGTGGCAAGCATGGCATTCGAAGCATATTTGGTCATTTCGGACGACAAAATATCCATAAATATCACCCGAAAATTATTCAAAAGAAACGGACGATAAAGTTTGCTCATCAGTTCCTTTGCCCGTTCGGTCTCCACTCCCACCACTACCCTGTCGGGGCTCATAAAATCTTCTACGGCTGCCCCTTCTTTCAAAAATTCGGGATTGGAAGCCACATCAAATTCAAGATCCGACAAACCGCGCTCATCCAATCGTTTACGAATCAGCTCTTTTATCCGATGGGTAGTTCCTACCGGGACCGTGCTTTTTGTCACAATCAACACATAACGCGAAAGATTGTCGGCAATGGTCTCTGCTACTTCAAAAACAGCAGACAAATCTGCATTGCCCGTTTCGTCGGAAGGTGTCCCCACGGCAATAAAAACCATATCCATATCATTCAGAACCGACGGCAAATCGGTAGTAAAATGCAACCGGTCTGCTTCGTAGTTGCGCTGAACGATATTGGTCAGCCCGGGTTCGTAAATAGGAATGATTCCTTTTTTCAACCCATCTATCTTTTCTGCATTAACATCTACGCAAAACACGTTGACCCCCATTTCGGCGAAACATGCGCCCGATACCAAGCCAACATAACCGGTACCTACAATTGCAATATTCATAGTATTCTATCGTTTTTTAAATATTTTTTCAAATTCCGTATCGGATAAAGAATAGCAAGAAAACCAATGATGCTTACCGAAACAAAAACAATAAGGATATCCGTTGCTTTCACCACAACCGGATAAGCTTCCACAATGTAAGCTCCCGGCGTATCACCAAGACGCAGCAAACCAAAATGCTGTTGGATCAGACACAAAATCAACCCTACGGCGATACCAACGATTATTCCCCAAAAAGCAATGAGCCACCCTTCATACAGAAAAATACGCGAGATCAACTGATCGGATGCTCCCATATTGCGAAAACTCCGAATATCTTCCCTCTTTTCCACAATCAGCATAGAAAGCGAGCCGGCCACATTGAAAACCGCTATGAGTAAAATAAAAGCGAGAATCAGAAACGTTACCCATTTTTCGATCTGAAGCATATTGTACGACTCCTTTTGCTGTTCATACCGATCCTCAACCGCATATCGATCGCCTAATATACGACGAATTTTTTCTTTTACCTCTTTTACCGAAGCACCCGGTTTCAATTTGATATCGAGAGATGACACTTCCATATCGTACAGGAAAAGTTCTCTTGCCAATTCAATGGGTATAATGGCCATACTTTCATCATATTCGGGTTGATTCAGACTAAATACTCCACCAATCTGAACAGCTTCCACCGTGAATGCACCGGCCGGATTTGCCAAGTTCACCTGCACATTGCGTTTAGGGGCATAAATGAAAATGGGTTGAACAAATCCTGCACGCACCCCTAACGTAACGGCCAAACCAGCTCCAAGCGTGATATAATCGACCGGATCTTCACGCAGTCGGAAAGAACCATCGATAATCAACTTTTCCATATCGGCAAGATATTTAAAATCCTCCGAAACTCCTTTCACCAAAACGGGCATCTGGCGATCTTCATACACCAACAACGCGTTTTCTTCCAGTGCTTCCGATATCAAATCAATCTCGGGCAACGCCATTATTCTATCAAACTCAGACGTGTGATAATCAAAGACTTTGCCTTCCTTTGTCGTAATTTTCAAGTCGGGATCGAATGCGCTAAACATGCTTTCCACAATACTCCCAAAACCGTTGAAAACCGACAATACACACACCATAGCCATTGTAGCTACGGCAACACCAATCACCGATATCAATGAGATGATATTGATGGCGTTATGCGATTTCTTTGAAAATAAATACCTTCGGGCAACAAAAAACGGAAGATTCAATACCGACTTGCTTTATTCGTTCTTTAACAATTTATCGATCTTCTCAATATAATCGAGTGAATCATCGAGATGAAATACCAAATCCGGTACAATCCGCAATTGTTTCCCGATGCGCGTACCGAGGTCATAACGTATAGATTTGACGTTCTCCATAATATTTTTCAGCAACTCTTCGGCTTTTTCCGGTGGAAAAATACTCAAATAAATATGAGCAACACTCAAATCGGGCGATACTCGCACATGAGTTACCGAAATAATTATACCTCTTGTTTTTCGCGTTTCTTCCAGAAAGAGCTGACTCAGCTCTTTTTGTATCAAACGATTTATCTTTTGATCTCTGTTTGGTTTCATATTTTTTATTTTTTTCGAATGAGGGTCAATCCATCCCTAATGGGAAGTATCACTTTTTCCACTCGATCGTCATTTGCCAACTTATCGTTAAAATCCAAAATCCCTTTCGTTTGAGGATCACGAATATGAGTTTCGTTCAGTACTTTGCCGTTCCAAAGCGTGTTGTCGACAAAGATAAAACCTCCGGTGGAAACTTTTGGCAAAACCACCTCAAAATATTCCCAATATTTTCTTTTATCGGCATCAATAAACACCAAATCGAAAAAATTATCCTTAAATGTAGGAATAATATCCAATGCATCACCGATGAGAAGGGATATTTTTTCTTTCTGTTCCGATTGATCAAGGTATTTTCGGATAAAATCTTCCATTTCATCATTGATCTCAATCGTGTAAAGATGTCCTCCTTCGGGCAACCCTTCAGCCAGGCAAATAGCCGAATAGCCGGTATATGTTCCTATCTCCAAAACATGTTTGGGGCAAATCATATGCACAAACATTTTAAGCAGCCGACCCTGCAAATGACCTGCTATCATGCGCGGACGCAGTAAATGCAGATGGGCATCGCGTTGGAGTTTTTTCAACAAAAGGGGCTCGGAATCGGAATGCGAAAGTATATATTCTTCTATATATTTTTCTCTCGCATCCATTATGCACATCTATTCATTAAAACGATTGTCCTATTTATTTCGGACATCTGTATTTTTTTTTATTTCCATGTTGTAAAATCGGGCAAATAATAATCCTCTGTAGCTTGAAGAATCTTCCATGCCTCATTAATGTCGATATAGGTTGTTCCTCCTTTTTCACCAAAACTTCCACCCAAATAGGCCACCCTGTCTTCGGGTTTAATCATGCCGCTCTCCATCAGTTTTTTTACGGCATTCACGTAATATGCTTTCCGGCTTTCTTTTATGTTATCGGCTCCCCCACCCGGTTGATATTCAGCCCATATACCGTATGACAACGAGAGTTCGCGTGCCAACCGCTCACTTGTTGTTACGGCAAAAACCGGACTTCTTCCCCGAAATGCCGCCAATATACGTGCCGTACGACCGCTATGACTGTCGGTAATAATTGCTTTGGTATTCAATTTGACAGCCGATTTCACCGCTTGTTTGGCAAGGTAGGAAGTAACGTCATAGTCTTCCGTCGAATCAGAAGTCATAGGAATATAGTTTTCTTCCAGTTTTGTTTTTTCGGCCTCGTGCGACACCTTTGTCATGGTACGCACCGCTTCAACGGGATACTTACCGTATGCCGTTTCGCCACTAAGCATCATGGCGTCCGTACTACAAAAAACCGCATTGGCAATATCCGTGATTTCCGCACGTGTAGGACGCGGATTTTCGATCATCGAGTGCAACATTTGTGTTGCCACGATAACGGGTTTTTTATGACGAATGGCTCTACGAATCAGCGAGCGTTGAATACCCGGAATCTTTTCCTGAGGCACTTCAATTCCCAAATCGCCTCGAGCAACCATAATTCCATAGGCAACATCCAAAATTTCGTCGGCATTATCCACCCCCTCTTGATTCTCGATCTTGGCAATAATTTTAATGGGACTGTTATATTCGTCGAGTATTTTTTGTACAGCCAATACATCTTCTTTGTTTCGCACAAATGAATGGGCAATAAAATCGATATCGCTTTCGATTGCCAGACGGATGAATTTGCGATCGCGGTCGGTTATTGTAGGCAAATTGATACGCACTCCCGGAATATTCACACTCTTGCGGCTTCCTACAACACCATCGTTTTGGACACGGCACAAAATATAATCGGCGTGCACTTCCTCCACTTTCAAATCGATTTCGCCATCGTCAATCAATATATCCTCTCCCGGCTGCATCTCTTTGGCAATATCGGGATAGGAAACATAAATGACCTCACGCGAAGAAATACCGTTGGGATTACCGGCAATCCGAATAAGATCGCCCGCATACAATTCAATCGGTGCTTCCGCTTTTGTCGTTCTAATCTCAGGACCTTTGGTGTCGAGCAACAAAGCAATACGATTGGATACTTCCCGGACATTATGAACAATCTTTAAAAATCCCTCTTTGTTCAAATGTGCCGAATTCATGCGTACCACATCCATTCCTTCATTAAAAAGCTGCTGAATGAAAGAAGTGTCGCATCGTTTATCTGAAATGGTAGCTATAATTTTCGTATGTTTATGCATAATTTTTTCTCTTCTTGTCTTGTTCTTGTTTCTTGTTTTTACCTCTAAGTGCTTCAATGGCCAAACGATAGGAATCGAGTCCAAAACCCACGATTACTCCCTCGCACACGGCAGAGATCATTGACCGGTGACGAAATTCCTCACGGGCAAACACATTGGACATATGCACCTCCACTACGGGTGCGGGAACAGCCTTAATGGCATCGCGAATAGCCACGGAAGTGTGCGTATACCCCGCTGCATTCAGAACAATGCCATCAAACCCGAAACCCGCTTCATGAATTTTATCAATGATTTCTCCTTCTATATTGGATTGAAAATAGTCGAGTTCGACATCCGGAAAAATCGCCTGCAATTGAGTGAAATACGCTGCAAATGAAACGTTGCCATAGACGTCCGGTTCGCGTACACCGAGTAAATTCAAATTTGGCCCGTTAATGATTTGGATTTTCATCTTTTTTGCTTCTTTTTTCAGACAAAGATACAATTTTACCACCTAATTTACCTCAAACCTTCTTTACTATTTTTGTAGATCTGCAATAAAATCAGCCTACTTGCTGAACCATCGTTGCAGTAAATGCGTTATTGAAGAACACAAAAACTCAAAATTTAAAAAGGAATGAAACCAAAAATTGCATTTTTCGATACAAAATCGCATGACAAAACATTTTTTCTCGAAAAAAATCAACAATACGGATTTGAAATAAAATTTTACAAAAGCCATCTCAATAAAGACAATGCCATATTGGCCAAAGGGGCCGATGTAGTGTGCATCTTTGTAAATGCCGAGGTAGATGCCAATGTAATCGACATCCTGGTAGAAAATGGAGTAAAACTCATTGCTTTACGGTGCGCAGGATATAACAACGTGGATTTAAAAGCAGCAAAAAATCGAATTAAAGTAGTTCGGGTTCCGGCTTACTCTCCGCACTCCATTGCCGAATATACACTAGCTCTTATGCTGACCTTAAACAGAAAAATCCACAGAGCATACAATCGAACACGCGAGGGCAATTTTGCACTTGAAGGATTGATGGGCTTTGAAATGATCGGGAAAACTGCCGGAATAATCGGTACCGGAAAAATCGGAAAAATTGTAGCGCAAATTCTCAAAAGCATGGGGATAAATGTGTTGGCATACGATTTATATCCGGATATGGAATTTGCAGAAAAAAACGGCATTCGATACGCTTCGTTGGACGAATTGTATCAAAATTCGGATATCATTTCGCTTCACTGCCCCCTGACCAAAGAAACAGAGTACCTTATCAACGAAGACTCAATCGCAAAAATGAAAGAAGGAGTAATGATCATCAATACCGGCAGGGGAAAACTCATCAATACCAAAGATTTAATTGACGGATTGAAAAATAAAAAAATCGGTTCTGCGGGGCTTGATGTATATGAAGAAGAAAGCGACTATTTCTACGAAGACCATTCCGATATCGTGATCGACGACGATATTCTGGCTCGCCTTCTGACGTTTAACAACGTCATCGTAACCTCCCATCAGGCTTTTTTCACGAAAGAAGCGCTTTCCGAAATTGCACGGATAACCTTGCAGAATATTCAGGATTTCTTTGACGG
>ERZ773359.4248-NODE-4248-length-15253-cov-4.500461_pt1 | contig 15253 bp, 15 predicted proteins | sample MGYA00374955_ERZ773359 | MGnify/ENA primary metagenome ERZ773359 (study PRJEB29098, sample SAMN04486028) | biogas fermenter metagenome | study: EMG produced TPA metagenomics assembly of the Biogas fermentation microbial communities from Germany - Plant 4 DNA1... | reverse complement strand
TGATTGGCTTATAGTCTTTCTGGTAGTATACTGATACCTCATTTGAAGGATTGCCTAATGACCCGTCACCTAAAACAGGTCTTACAATATAATAATAAGTTTTGCCTGGCTCAATCTTTTTGTCTGTATAAGTTGTTCCTTTAATCCAGAAGTCTGTTTCGGGTGTGGATGTTTGACCTCCTGACTTGGTCGCTCTGAACACATAATACCCGTTGACACCTTTTTTATGTGTTATGCTGTTCCAGCTTAGGGTTATGCTGTCTTTGCTGACTTCAGCTTTAAGCCGGATTGCTGTGTCGGATGAGCTGGCCGCAAATGAATGGACGAGGGTGGGGGCAATCATTGTAAAGGCAATCAAGAATGTCAGGAAAATCAGTAACCCTCTTTTCCTGAATAATTTAAAATTTCTCATTTTTTACCTCCTAATCTTGTATTTGTATATAATATTATTCCAATTATTTTATTGCCCCCGTTAAATAACCATTAAGACTCTATTACAAAGTAATTTCGAATTTCAGGCTTTACAGGATAAAACTTTTTACAATCATGTTATTGTTAAGAAAAACTGTTCTGACTTATGGAAAACCTATATTTTTTTAACTTTATTGTTCACAAAATGACAAATTATGATATAATTTATTCAATGCAGTCAAATAACCATTTTATTTTTCAAGGAGGATAATCTATGCGAGCAACTGGTTATGTAAGGAAACTGGATTCACTGGGAAGGATTGTTCTGCCAAAATCATTGCGTAAAGAGCTGAACATCAACGAAGGTGATGACATTGAGATGTATGTAGACGAGAACGGAAACGTGGTGCTCGATAAGTATATTCCCAGATGTGTATTTTGCGACGTGGCCAAGAAGGATGTAATTGATTTTAAAGGCAAGGTAGTTTGTACGGATTGTTTGAAGGACATGTAATTTGCCAATGTGTTAATTACATTTTTGACTATAAATTACTACATACGGCGGATAGTCCGCCGTATTTTTTTGGTATATATAATTAAGAAGACTTTTTTACTGGAGGTCCAAATGTCAATCCGCGAATATTTAGAGGAGCAAGAGGAAAAAAGCCTTTCAAAGTTTGCCTGCTTGTCAAGCAGAAGCCGGGGAAGAGAACGGGAAGAAAAGAAGTGCGACGTGCGCACAGAATTTCAAAGGGACAGGGACCGGATAATCTATTCAAAAGCCTTCAGAAGGCTGAAACACAAGACCCAGGTTTTCATATCCCCGGAAGGCGACCACTACCGGACCAGGCTTACTCATACTTTGGAAGTCTCCCAGATTGCAAGGACCATTGCACGGTGTTTAAAACTCAACGAAGATCTGACAGAAGCCATTGCTCTTGGGCATGATTTAGGACATACACCCTTCGGCCATGCCGGCGAGAGGGTTTTAAACCAGATCTGCTCCAAAGGCTTTAAACATAATGAGCAAAGTGTTCGCGTGGTTGAAGTTCTTGAAAAATCCAGAAAGGGTCTTAACCTGACTTTTGAGGTAAGGGATGGCATAAGATGCCACACAGGCAAGGATATGCCTACAACCCTCGAAGGCCAGATAGTTCGTTTTGCAGATAAAATAGCATATATTAATCATGATATTGAGGATGCCTTAAGAGGAGGAGTCATATCCCAAAGCGATATTCCTAAGGATTGCACGGATATTTTGGGAAATACGCACTCCCAGCGCATTAACAATATGATTGTCAATATTATAGAGAATAGTAATGATGGAAAAGGAATCAGAATGAGCCGGGATTTCCAGGAAGCTACCAACAGGCTGAGAACTTTTATGTTCGATAAAGTTTATATAGGCTCAATAGCCAAAAAGGAAGAGGCAAAGGCGGAAAGGATGATACGGGAATTATTTTTAACCATTATAAACAACACGAAATACCTTCCCGCCGATTTTCAGGAATATATTGAATCTGACGGAACTGAACAGGTCGTCTTAGATTATGTTGCGGGTATGACCGACCGTTATGCTGTTAAAAAATTTCAGGAAATTTTCGTTCCGGTTTCCTGGATAAATGAATAACTCAAATTACCGGACATAATTATCCGACACCAAGAAATGATATTTTACCCGATATTTGCTTTGAGAAATAAATCATAGAATTCCTGTCTGATAATAATTTGCTTAATGTCAATTAATTATTTATATTTATATAACTGTGGAATTATATAATATGGTTTTTAAATTACATGCTTCAAAAGTTGTTTGTATAAATATTTTTTTCGTGGAAGGAAAAATGAGCAATCTGTCGAATAATAAATTTTATGAGGTTATGCGATGTTATACCCTGAAGAGCTGATTGAGGAAGTCAGACTTAGAAATGATATTGTTGATGTAATTTCCAGTTATCTTAAGCTGGAGCGCAAGGGCAAAACTTATTTCGGCCTTTGTCCCTTTCACAGTGAGAAAACACCTTCATTCAGTGTCGAACCTGCTAAGCAGTTTTTTTACTGTTTTGGATGTAATAAGGGCGGAAGTGTAATCCAATTCATAATGGATATTGAGCATCTGGAATTTACCGATGCTCTGAAGCTTCTGGCGGACAGAGCAGGAATTGTTCTTCCCGAGCCCGAAGATCCTGGTGAAAGGGAAAAATCAAGGCGGCGCAAAGAGATTCTGGAAATCAACAAAAAGGCAGCACGTTACTTCTTTTCGTTGCTTACAGGCAATCAGGGCGTCCTTGCCCGGAACTATTTAAAAAAACGTGGTTTAACAGAAAAGACCGTACGCAAGTTTGGTCTGGGGGTTTCTCCGGGCGGACGGGATGAGCTGACCAGATATTTAATGGCAGAAGGGGCAGACGGCGGGCTTCTTGTGGACTCAGGGCTGTCAATAAGGTCGGAAAACGGTACTTTGACAGACAGATTCAGAAACAGGCTGATGTTCCCGATTTTTAATATCCGAGGCGACATTATTGGATTTGGAGGCAGAGTCCTTGATGATTCGCTTCCCAAATACATGAATTCTCCGGAGACGCTGATTTATAATAAAAGTCGCGAGTTGTACGGCCTTAATTACGCCCGTAAAAGTAAGTCAAGTAAACTTCTTATTGTTGAAGGGTATATGGATGTGATCTCACTGCACCAGGCGGGCATAGATTTTGCTGTGGCGTCTTTAGGTACTGCTTTGACACAGTCCCAGGCCTGGATTCTTAAAAAGTATGCTGATGAGGTAATAATATGTTATGACTCTGATGCTGACGGCCAGAATGCAACTGTGCGCGGACTTGAGATACTTGAGAAGGTCGGATGCAGGACAAAAGTGCTTCTTATGCCTGAAGGAAAGGACCCGGACGAATATATAAGAAATAATGGTCCTGAGAAGTTTAAGAATCTTATTGATGGGGCATTATCCCTGTTAGATTATAAAATCAGAGTCAAGAAGAACATGTATAACCAGAATACTGTTGAAGACAGACTAGAACTATTGAACAGCATTGCGGATATTCTGGCGGAGCACGACAACAGCATAGAACGGGAATTATATGCCCAGGATTATGCCCGACAGTACGGTATTTCACTGGAATCGCTCCAGGATGAAATCCGGAAAAGAATGAACAAAAACCATAGATCCGAAGGACCAAGAAAAATCAATAGCCCCGCATCTTCAGATTTGCCTCGGGTGGATAACCGGTATGGCGAGCTTGAATATATGCTGATAATTATGTTGTGCATGGAAAATCGCCTATATTCAACTGTCGCGAAAAAATATGGAATTGAATCTTTTAAAGATGAAGGGGCAAAAGAAGTGGCAAAGAGGTTATTTGCCAAACTTGAACATAACAACAGTTGCGTGCTGGCAGAACTTTTAAGTGAACTGAGTCCTTCATTATCTTCATATTTGACAGGGCTGGCATCAAAAAAATGCAATGTCGAGGACACAGAAAAGGCTATTTTACATCTGTTACAGAAACTTGAGATTTTGTATCTTGAGGATTTACAGAAACAGACTATTGAGAGAATAAAGAATGAACAAGACGGAATCAAAAGGCAGGAGCTCGGGCTCGAGTTCAGTAAAAGGGCAGAGCGTATAGCTACACTAAAGAAAATGGCCTGATGATTCAAAAAACCGAGGGGTGGAGAAATAGAAGATGGCAGAAACAAAGAAAAAAGGTACAGGCAATTCAAAAGCAAAGACAACAAAGAAAACCGAACAAGAAAGTAGTGAGGTTGTGGCTGTAGAAAAAGTTAGCCAGAAAACTGACGGGAACCAGGCACCCAAAAATGATATATTAAAGAATCAGGAACCGAAAGCCATCCTGAAAGAGCTTGCCCAGGAAGGAAAAGCCAAGGGTATGCTGACTTACAGCGAAATCGAAGATGCTTTCGAAAAGATTGATATTACTCCCGAGCAAATAGAAAAGATTTATGAAGTTCTTGAAAAGCTTGGCATAGACGTTGTTGCAGAAAACATGATGATAGACGACGAAGATTTTGATGACGTTCCTTTGCCCGAACCGGATGATATCGTTGAGACTGAAGAAACAGAAATTGACATCTCAATACCTGAGGGAGTCAGCATTGATGATCCGGTAAGGATGTATCTGAAGGAAATAGGAAAAGTGCCTTTGCTTACAAGTGAAGAAGAAATTGAGCTCGCAAAGAGGATGGAACAGGGAGACGAGCTTGCCAAAAAGCGCCTTGCCGAAGCAAATTTGCGTCTTGTTGTAAGTATCGCAAAACGCTATGTAGGAAGAGGTATGCTCTTTCTTGATCTGATTCAGGAAGGTAATCTGGGTCTTATAAAGGCCGTTGAGAAATTTGATTTCCGCAAAGGATTCAAATTCAGTACCTATGCGACCTGGTGGATAAGACAGGCTATAACCAGAGCGATAGCTGACCAGGCAAGAACCATACGTATTCCGGTACACATGGTTGAAACCATCAATAAACTTATTCGTGTATCAAGGCAATTGCTCCAGGAGCTGGGAAGAGACCCGACCCCCGAAGAAATTGCCAAAGAGATGGGATTGAGCGAAGAAAAAGTAAGGGATATCATGAAAATATCCCAGGAGCCTGTATCCCTGGAGACTCCAATAGGCGAAGAGGAAGACAGCCATCTGGGAGATTTTATACCGGATGATGAGGCGCCTGCTCCGGCAGAGTCAGCTGCCTTCACCCTGCTTAAAGAACAGCTTATAGATGTGCTGGATACTCTTACCCCAAGGGAGGAGAAAGTTCTGAGGCTGAGATTCGGCCTGGATGACGGAAGAGCAAGGACGCTTGAAGAAGTCGGCCGGGAATTCAATGTTACCAGGGAAAGAATCCGCCAGATTGAGGCAAAGGCTTTAAGAAAGCTCAGACATCCCAGCAGAAGCAAAAAGCTCAGAGATTTCCTTGATTGATAACAGGCTGTCGGAAGACAGCCTTTTTAAATCATCAAAACAGGTCCCAGCTACTCAGGCGAACACTGAAAAATATACCCGAGGTCTGAAATTCCAGCTTGACAGGATTAATTACATGGAGTATATTATAAAGGAATCAAGCAGAAGCGCACGGCTTCTCACCTTGTTCGGCAAATGTCGGCGGGTCAATAGCGTATTCTTTAGGGATTCGTTTTTGACGATAACAGGTGGAGTTTGTGCTTCATCTGTTTTATTTTTTCGGAGGTGTTGTTTATTAACAAGGACAATGTACAGATCAATTCAGCGATTCGTGACAAAGAGGTCAGACTGATCGATGTGGACGGAACGATGATTGGAATTGTCTCAGCACGGGAGGCTCAACTTATAGCAAATGAGAGGGAATTGGATCTGGTAAAAATATCTCCAAATGCTAATCCGCCTGTTTGCAAGATAATGGACTACGGGAAATACCTGTATGAGCAGAACAAGAGGGAGAAAGAAGCCAGGAAAAAGCAGACCATAATTGAGGTCAAAGAAATAAGGCTTTCTGCGAAGATTGAAGAGCATGACTTTGGTTTCAAAGTTAAAAATGCCATTAAATTTCTTCAGGACGGTGACAAAGTAAAGGTTTCCATACGCTTCAGAGGCCGTGAAGTTGCTTATGCCGCTCTTGGCAAGGATGTTATGATGCGATTTGCGGAAACTGTTGCAGAGTATGGGAAAATTGAAAAACCACCGGCAATGGATGGAAGAACTATGTCAATGATTATAGTTCCTAATAAAAAGTGATACACCAAAGGAGGTTAATGATATGGCCAAGCTTAAAAGCCATAGTGGTTCCAAGAAAAGATTTAAAATTACCGGTTCAGGTAAAGTTTTAAGACGCCAGGCATTCAAAAACCATATACTCACAAAGAAATCTACAAAGAGAAAGAGACAGCTTCGTAAGGGATTGGTTGCTTCAGACGCCAATGCTGCTACAGTTAAGAAGATGCTCCCTTACGCATAATTGAAAGAGAGGTGTGTGAATAATGGCTCGAGTAAAAGGTGGCGTGCGTACACGCGCAAGACATAAAAAAGTTCTTAAGCTTGCAAAAGGTTATTTTGGTGCAAAAAGCAAACTTTATAGAATAGCTAACCAGGCTGTTATGAAGTCCCTCAGTTATGCATACAGGGACAGAAAGCAAAAGAAACGTGAATACAGAAAGCTCTGGATTGCACGTATCAATGCTGCAGCTCGCATGAATGGTATATCATACAGCAAATTTATGAATGCTCTTAAAAAAGCTGGTATTACACTTAACAGAAAAGTTCTTGCCGATATGGCAGTTAATGATGCTGAAGGCTTCAGAATGCTTGTTGAAAAAGTTAAATAATACTGCTTTAAGTATTTGTTAAAAAGACCCTTCACACTGTGCAAGGGTCTTTTCTGTAAATAAAGGGCACTTTAGGTTTCGTGTTGCTGAAGGAGTGTATTATGGACTTTCAAAGGATAACTTCGGCCTCAAATAATCTAATCAAATTAATACGCAGTCTGCACGATAAAAAAGGCCGTCTTAAGGAGAAGGCAATTGTTCTTGAAGGAATCCGGCTGGTAACTGATGCGGTGAACTCAGGAGCCCAAATACTCTACTTCATTATATCCGATAGCTTTATAGCCAAGAACCGGACTTTGCCCGAAGGATTTCCTGCTGCAAAAGTAGTCCTGCTCCCCGACGAGTTATTCAAAAAGACATGCGAGACCGATAACCCTCAGGGAATCATGGCCGTTGCCAGAATTCCAATGCACGATGAGGGAATAATCTTGCAGTCAGAGCGGATAATAATCCTGGAAAATATACAGGATCCGGGCAATGCAGGTACGATTATCAGAACTGCCGATGCTTTCGGTTTTGATGCCGTATTGTTTTCCAAAGAAAGTGTTGATCCCTTTAACTCAAAGGTAATACGCTCGACCATGGGCTCACTTTTCCATCTTCCGGTAATGGTTTACCAGGACATGTACTCTGTTGCTGAAAAACTTAAAAATAGAGGGGTCAGTATAATCGCAGCGCATCCCCGTGATGCTGAATATTGCTATGATATGGATCTTTCAGGTAAACTGGCCATTGTAATAGGAAATGAGGGGAACGGCATTACAGAGCGCATGATGAAGTTGTCCGACAAAAGAGTTATGATACCCATGCTTGGGGGAGCGGAATCCCTGAACGCTTCCGCCGCTGCATCCATATTGCTCTATGAGTCCATGAGGCAATTACAGAAGAGTAAATAAGCAGTATTGTTAATTCCACCAAAAAAATCAGCCGGAAGGTTGGCATTTCCGATTTTTGGACAAATTTTTTTAAAGTCCTTGAAAAATGCCAATAAATATAATACAATTCTATGAGAGTTTTGTGATTATATTAACAAAATTTAAATATTTTCTAGGAGGTATAATCATGTCAATTATTAAAATTGGTATTAACGGTTTCGGCAGAATCGGACGTCTTGCTTTCAGAGCGGCAGTTAACAATCCTCAAATTCATGTTGTTGGTATAAACGATCCTTTTATCGATCTTGAGTACATGAAGTACATGCTTAAATATGATACTATTCATGGCCAATTCGATGGGACCATTGAAATTAAAGATGATAAACTCGTTGTAAACGGCAAAGAAACAAAAGTGTACGCTTGCATGAAGCCGGAAGAGATTCCCTGGACAGAATGCGGCGCTGAATATGTTATAGAATCAACCGGTGTATTCACAACCACCGATAAAGCTCAGGCTCACCTCCAGGCAGGTGCCAAGAAAGTTGTTATTTCCGCACCTTCAAAAGATGCTCCTATGTTCGTAATGGGTGTTAACCACAAAACATATACTCCTGATATGAACATCGTATCAAACGCTTCTTGTACAACCAACTGTCTTGCACCTCTTGCAAAAGTTATTAATGACAACTTCGGACTTGTTGAAGGTCTCATGACCACAGTACATGCTACAACAGCTACACAGAAAACTGTTGACGGTCCTTCCAAGAAAGACTGGAGAGGCGGCCGTGCTGCAGCAGGTAACATAATTCCTTCTTCTACCGGTGCTGCTAAAGCAGTTGGTAAGGTTATTCCTGAACTCAACGGCAAACTGACAGGTATGGCATTCAGAGTTCCTACTCTCGACGTTTCAGTTGTTGACCTGACCTGCCGTCTTGAAAAGCCTGCTACCTATGAAGAAATCTGCAAAGTTATCAAGGAAGCTTCTGAGGGCGAACTCAAAGGTATCCTTGGATACACAGAAGACGATGTTGTATCTTCTGACTTCATTACAGATCCTCGTACCTCTATCTTCGACGCAAAAGCAGGTATTTCACTCAATCCTAACTTCGTAAAACTCGTATCCTGGTACGACAATGAGTGGGGTTACTCCAACAAACTGATTGACCTCATTTGCTACATGTCAACAGTTGATCACAAATAATTTAAATAAAAATTAATCAGGCATTTATATAAGGAGCGGTTTTACACTGCTCCTTTTACTTAAAAGCCTTGTTTTCCATTCACAATTATTAATGGAGTCTATTGTAAATTATCCTGATAAAATTAAAATTTCAATTATAAGACACAATAATAAGACAAGACAGACAAAGCAGATGGATATGTTAATGGGCAAAATAAAAGCCGGAAAAGGAGTTGTGATTCCATGAGTATGATGAACAAAAAGAGTATTTCTGATATGGATGTAAAGGGTAAGCGCGTTATTGCACGTGTGGATTTCAATGTTCCTCTTGATGAGAACGGAAATGTTACCGATGACAAGAGAATAAGAGGAGCTCTCCCGACCATTAAGTATATTATTGAGAACGGCGGAAAGCTTATTCTTGTTTCTCACCTTGGAAGACCCAAGAACGGTCCTGAAGCAAAATTCAGCATGAAACCCGCTGCAGATCGTTTGAGCCAGTTATTGGGCAAAGAAGTTATTCTTGCAGCCGATGTAATTGGCGAAGATGCAAAAACCAAAGCTGCAAACCTTAAAGAAGGCGAAATCCTTATGCTTGAAAACGTACGTTTCCATAAGGAAGAAACAAAGAATGACCCTGAATTTGCAAAAGAACTGGCAAGCATGGCAGACATTTATTGTAACGATGCTTTCGGTACAGCGCACAGAGCACACGCTTCCACCGCTGGTCTGGCCGATTATCTTCCTTCCTGCTGTGGATATCTTATAAAGAAAGAGCTGGACGTAATGGGCAAAGCTCTGAACAACCCTGAAAGACCTTTCGTTGCAATCCTTGGCGGAGCAAAGGTTTCCGATAAGATCAGCGTTATTGAAAATCTTCTTGACAAGGTTGACACCCTTATTATCGGCGGCGGAATGGCTTATACATTCTTCAAAGCCCAGGGTTATGATGTAGGTACATCAATCTGCGAACTTGATAAAGTAGACCTTGCAAATGAACTTCTGAAGAAAGCAAAGGAAAAGAATGTAAATCTTCTGCTTCCGGTTGATACAGTAATCGGTAAGGAATTCAAGGCTGATACAGAATACAAAGTAGTTGCTTCCAATGAAATTCCTGAAGGTTGGATGGGCCTTGACATCGGTCCTGAGACCGTTAAGATATTCTCCGAGGCTGTCAAGGGCGCAAAGACAGTTGTTTGGAACGGTCCTATGGGCGTTTTTGAGTTTGAAAACTTTGCAGTCGGAACCAAGAAGATTGCAGAGGCTTTGGCTGAGTCAGGCGCTATTTCAATAGTTGGTGGCGGTGACTCTGCAGCTGCTGTTGAACAGCTTGGATTTGCTGACAAGATCACTCATATTTCAACAGGCGGCGGAGCTTCTCTGGAATTCCTCGAAGGCAAGGAACTTCCTGGTATTGCAGTGCTTAATGAAAAGTAATATTCTATTTCCCTGATTATATATGAAAGGTGGATATTTCAATGTCTAAACGTGTTATTATGGCAGCAGGTAACTGGAAAATGAATAAAACCCCCAGTGAAGCTGTTGAGTTTGTTAACAGTTTAAAGGACCGTGTTGCCGGAAGCACAGCCGAAGTTGTAGTGGGTGTTCCATTTGTATGCATCCCCGGAGTTATTGAGGCTGTTAAAGGCTCAAATATAAAAGTTGCTGCCCAGAATGTTCACTGGGAACCAAACGGCGCTTATACAGGTGAAGTTTCCTGTAAAATGCTGAAGGATCTTGGTGTTGATTATGTAATTATTGGTCACTCCGAAAGACGTGAATATTTCGCAGAGACTAATGAAATGATTAATAAAAAGGCCAGGGCAATACTTGATGCCGGCATGACCCCCATTATCTGCTGCGGTGAATCTCTCACCCAGAGAGAACAGGGAGTAACAGCAGAGCATGTCCGCTATCAGATAAAAGTTGCTCTTCTTGGACTGAGTGCTGAAGAAGTATCAAGAATTGTTATAGCCTACGAACCCATCTGGGCTATCGGAACAGGCAAAACCGCTACCACCGAGCAGGCTGAAGAAGTTTGTGGCATAATCCGTGAACTTTTGGTAGAATTATATGGTAAGGATACTGCTGAAAAAACCAGAATCCTTTATGGCGGAAGTGTTAAAGCTGATAATGCCAAAGAACTTTTTGCAATGCCTAATATAGATGGTGGACTTGTTGGCGGAGCAAGCCTTAAACTTGATGAATTTGAGAAGATCGTCAAGCATGATGCTTAAAGTTATTTGACTCTTTGCCCTCCGGCATTAAACACCGGGGGGTTTTGTGTCTGCATATAAAATTGATTTGATATAAAATGTAGAATAAGAAACTTAGATAGAAAGGTTGAATAATATGCTGAAAAAGAACGGTTATACACCTTGCGAAGGTCCTGTCCTTCTTATAGTGATGGATGGTGTAGGCATTACCGATATTACAGAAGGAAATGCCGTGCGGGATGCTTATACTCCGAATCTGGACAGACTTATGAATACATGCCCCTATACCCTTTTGAAGGCACATGGAACCGCAGTCGGGCTGCCCAGTGATGATGATATGGGCAACTCTGAGGTTGGACACAATGCCATAGGCGCAGGGCAGATTTTTTCACAGGGTGCAAAGCTTGTTACCGAAGCGATTGAAACGGGGGAAATGTTCAAAGCCAAAGGCTGGACAGAAATCAAGCAGAATTGTCTTTCCAACAGTTCAACACTTCACTTTATAGGTCTTTTCAGTGACGGTAACGTACATTCACATATAGATCACCTCAAGGCAATGATTACAAGGGCAAAAGCCGACGGAATCAAAAGAGTAAGAGTCCATATACTCCTGGACGGTCGTGACGTAGGGGAAACATCTGCCCTTGAATATGTTGATCCCTTTGAGGAATTCTTAAGTAGCCTCAGAGACGATAGTTTTGATGTCAAGATTGCCAGTGGCGGCGGAAGAATGTTCATAACCATGGACAGGTACGAAGCCAACTGGAGCATGGTTGAACGTGGCTGGCAAACCCATGTTCTGGGAGAAGGAAGATTCTTTAATTCCGCCCGTGAGGCCATTGAGACATTAAGAAAGGAAACCAAGGCAATCGACCAGGACCTCCCTGCTTTTGTCATTGCTGAAAATGGCAAGCCTGTCGGAACCATAGAAGACGGCGACAGTGTTATCTTCTTCAACTTCCGTGGCGACAGGGCGATAGAAATGTCCAGAGCATTTGAAGAAGCTAATTTTACTTACTTTGACAGGAAGAGATGGCCTAAGGTAACCTATGCAGGAATGCTCGAGTATGACGGTGACCTCCATATTCCCAGCCGTTACCTGGTAAATCCTCCATCCATTAAAAATACAATGGGTGAATACCTGGCAAGGACAGGAGTAACCCAGCTTGCTATCTCCGAGACTCAGAAATTCGGCCATGTGACATATTTCTGGAATGGTAACAATTCCGGTAAATTTGATGAGATTTTAGAGACATATATTGAGGTTCCCTCGGATATTATTCCTTTTGAGCAGAGACCGTGGATGAAGGCTGCTGAAATAACCGATAAAACTATCGAGCAGTTGAGAACCGGAAACTACAAATTTGCAAGAATAAACTTTGCCAACGGTGACATGGTAGGGCACACAGGCAGTTACCAGGCTGCAAAAATAGCTGTTGAAACAGTTGACCTTTGTCTTGGCAGGCTTTTAAAAGAGATTGAAAGACTTAAAGGTGTTGCCATCATAACTGCCGACCACGGTAATGCCGACGAAATGTATGAAACCGACAAGAAGACCAAAAAAGCCAAAATGGACAAAGACGGAAATTACAAGGCAAAAACAAGCCATACCCTCAATAAGGTGCCATTTATAATTTATGATACGGTTAACGCCGGGAAATACAGACTCAAGGAAGGCGAATTCGGGCTTGCAAATATTGCTGCAACCGTAGTTAATCTTTTAGGGTATGAAGCGCCTGAAATGTGGGAAAAGAGTATGATAGAAATACTGTAGTATTGCTTTTTAATAGTACTTAATGTATGATTTTAGCGGGGATTTTACAATCCCTGCTAATTAACAGTATTTCAGCCTTATGTATTTTTGCTGATATTCGTACCTTTAAATAAATTAATTATTTCGGAGCTTTTATGCGCATATTATGTTTAGACTATGGGGATGCAAGAATTGGAGTCGCAGTTAGCGATCCATTAGGAATGACAGCACAGATGTTGGAGACAATAAAATGGAGGAACGATATTAATAAACCCATCCAACGAATAAAGGAATTGGTTGGTTCTCTGGGATGCAAGACCATTCTGGTCGGACTTCCAAGGAACATGGATGGCTCGGTTGGACCGCGGGAATTAAAAACGAGGGACTTTATTAAGCTCCTTCAAGATTCCATCAGTGATGTGGATGTCATTCCTTATGACGAACGTCTGACCACTGTAATGGCTCAGCGGGCCATGCATGATATGGGTATCAATGCCAAAAACCAAAAAAACAGAATCGACCAGATGGCAGCTGCATTTATTTTGCAGGACTATCTCGATTCTGTAAAATAAGACTAATTATAACTTCACAGGAAAGTTGAAAGGAGAAAATTATGGATTACGAAAATGATATCATTGAATTAACCGGCGAGGATGGCGATACCATTAAATGTGAGTATCTTGACACTGTTTTGGTGGATGACGAAGAATACGTCGTATTATTGCCCCTTGATGAACATGAATGCGCTGATGCAGATTGTTCTGAATGCGAAGCGGAAGTCATTATTATGAAGATTGACAGAAACGGCGATGAAGAATATCTCGTTCCCGTTGAAGACGAAGATGAACTGGACAGAGCTTTTGAAGCTTTCCAACAGCAGATCGATGAGGAATACGACGAAGAGGATGATCTCGACTAAGAGACTCCTCTTAGTTTCTTTTTATACAAATGATGAATGAGGTGAGCATCAGGTCTATGTTTAAAAGAATTGTCCTCCTGCTTTTGATGGGGATTCTTGTGTTTACTTCCGCATGCGGAAAGAAGCCGGAAGAGCCTGCATCGGTCGTAGAAGAAACTCCAATGCCAACTCCTTCAGAGACTCCGGAACCGGTTCCCGAAAAGAAATTTGGGGAAGATTTTGTTGTGCCTGATTCGTCCATAAGACCTGTGTCGGTGATGATTGACAATCAGGGAGACAGGGTGCTGCCCCAGGGTGGCATAAGTCAGGCTCAGATTGTTTATGAAATGCTGGTTGAGGGTGATATAACCCGCTATATGGCGTTTTTCTGGGGAACCATGCCCGAAATGATCGGACCGGTCAGAAGTTCGAGACATTATTTTCTGGACTATGCCATGGAGTATGATGCGTATTATATCCATGTGGGCGGAAGTACATATGCCAAGAATGATATTAAGACACTGAAAATCAACCATATTGACGGTCTTGTTCATGGAAAAGCCTTTTGGGACCTGACCCAGGACAAGAAAAACTGGCAGGATACATACACATCAAAAGAAAGGGTAGAAAATCAGATCCAGGCTCTGAAATACAGGACTGAGCCCAAGAAGACATTTCCGTTCAAGTATCATGATGATCTTGTAATACCCCAAAATGGTGAAAGCGCTGTTGATATCTCAATTAAGTTCGCTAAGAGCGGAAGTAACTGCGGTTTTGTCTTTAATTCTGAGACAAACTTATATGAAAGATTCCGAATGGGCAAACCTCATATAGAGCGAAACACAAACGAGCAGGTAAAAACAGCCAATATCATTATTGCCGAGGTTGATTCTCCTCTTATCCCGGGGGATAAAGAGGGCAGAAGAAATATGAAGAATATCGGTTCGGGCAAAGGTTTGTACATAACAGGCGGAAAGGCGGTACCCATCAAGTGGGCCAAGACTGCAAGGGATGCCCAGACCACATTTACCCTCGAAGACGGCAATCCGGTTACACTTAACCGGGGCCAGACATGGATTGAGTTTGTTCCCACCTTGAAAAATGTAGAAATAAAATAGGAAAGACTGTGCCGTGCAAGTGGCACAGTCTTTTTCATATCCACGTCCAAGTATAACTGTTAAGTGCAAAGGCTCTGCCTTTTACGCGTCCTCGACTCAGGAAAGTTGTAAGGCTCAATCGAAACCTATTAATGGATTTCAACCGAGCTGCGTATTTTGTCAACAGCTTAAATTTTTAATCTGAATCAAGACAACTCGAGCATACCTGTATAGAGCTGATAGTATTTACCCTTTAATGCTATAAGGTCGTCATGGGTACCGCGTTCAATGATTTCGCCGTTTTCAAGCACCATGATGGCATTGGCGTTTCTGACGGTGGAAAGCCTGTGGGCTATTACAAATACTGTCCTTCCCTCCATAAGGGTATCCATGCCTTTTTCTATAAGGGCTTCAGTTCTTGTATCAATGGAACTGGTCGCTTCATCCAGAATAAGAACAGGGGGATTGGCCACTGCAGCCCTTGCGATTGCCAGA
>ERZ773359.4246-NODE-4246-length-15254-cov-165.253240_pt1 | contig 15254 bp, 13 predicted proteins | sample MGYA00374955_ERZ773359 | MGnify/ENA primary metagenome ERZ773359 (study PRJEB29098, sample SAMN04486028) | biogas fermenter metagenome | study: EMG produced TPA metagenomics assembly of the Biogas fermentation microbial communities from Germany - Plant 4 DNA1... | reverse complement strand
CTCGGTCACCTACGACGTCCCCCACAAGCACAAGAAGAACCCGGTCTCCCACGGCTTCGGGGTGCTCGCCCGGATCGTGGGGTTGATCGGGTATAAGCGGCCGCTGCTCTCGTTCGGGATCCCGGGGGGTCTGCTCACCCTGCTCGGGCTCGGGGCGGAGATCTTCACCTTCTCCCGCTACTACCATGCCGGGGATTTTCACTACATCGTCTTCACCGGCGGGTTTGCGGCGCTGATCCTCGGGTTGATGCTCGTGACGTCGGGGCTGATCCTGAACTCGCTGGTGATGATTACGAAGGGGTCCGGACCGTCGAAGGAGTGTACACCATGATTGCGATTGTGCTTGGAACCCGGCCGGAGATCATCAAGATGTCCCCGATCATCCGGGAATGCGAAGCGAAACACCTTGACTACTTCATCCTGCACTCCGGGCAGCACTATTCGTATGACATGGACCGGGCGTTCTTCGAGGAACTCGAACTGCCCGAGCCGAGGTACAACCTCGACGTCGGCTCCGGAACTCATGCCGAGCAGACCGGCAGGATCCTGACCGGCATCGAGAAGGTTCTCGTGCAGGAGAAGCCCGATATCATCCTCGTCCAGGGCGATACCAACACCGCCATGGCCGGGGCCCTTGCTGCCTCAAAGCTCCACATCCGGGTCGGCCACGTCGAGGCCGGCCTTCGGAGCTTCGACCGGACGATGCCCGAGGAGATCAACCGGGTGGTCGCGGACCACATCTCCGACTACCTCTTTGCCCCCACGGAGACCGCCCGGCGGTACCTCCAGAACGAGGGGATCGAGGAGAGCAAGATCTGCGTGACCGGCAACACCATCGTTGACGCCGTCTTCCAGAACCAGGAGATCGCGAAGAAGAAGACGGATATCCTCGACACCCTCGGGCTTGAGCCCCGTGAATACTTCCTTGTCACCGCCCACCGCCAGGAGAACGTCGACAACCCCGAAAAACTCCGGAGCATCATCGCGGGGCTTGAGGCGGTCCACCGGGAGTACTCGCTCCCGGTCATCTTCCCGATGCACCCCCGCACCCGGAAGATGGTCGAGCAGTTCGGGATTTCACTGGACGGGATCTCCGTCATGAACCCCGTCGGGTTCCTCGAATTCCTGCAGCTCGAGTCCAACGCCCGCCTCGTCCTGACCGACTCCGGCGGTGTTCAGGAGGAGACCTGCATCCTCGGGGTGCCCTGCGTCACCCTCCGGGCGAATACCGAGCGGCCGGAGACGATCGAGGTGGGGGCGAATGTTCTGGCCGGGACAGGGGCCGATGAGATCCTGGCGTCTGCCCGGCAGATGCTCTCTCGATCCGGGACCTGGGAGAATCCCTACGGCGACGGTATGGCGGGCAGGATGATTGTTACGATCTGTGACGGTATACCGCGAAATAACTCATTGATTCGGTGAGAAGTACATGGAAACGCAAAGAATTCTTGTTACAGGCGGTGCCGGATTCATCGGCACCAATCTCGTCAACGAACTGCGCAGCCGGGGTCATGAGGTCGTCGCACTCGACCTCCTGAACAACGACCGGGAGAACTACATCCGGGCGGATACGAGGAGTTACCGGCAGCTAGAGCGGGTTTTTGAACGCTTTAAGTTTGATTATGTCTACCATCTCGCCGCGGAGTACGGTCGCTGGAACGGTGAGGACTACTACGAGAACCTCTGGCAGACGAACGTGATCGGGACCAAGCACATGCTCCGTCTCCAGGAGAAGCTGAAGTTCCGGATGATATTCTTCTCAAGCGCCGAGGTCTACGGCGATTACAGCGGTGTCATGTCTGAGGACGTGATGGTGAACAATCCCATCAAGGACACCTACCAGATGAACGATTACGCCATCACCAAGTGGGCGGGCGAACTCATGTGCCTGAACTCGGCGGCGATGTTCGGCACCGAGACGGTCCGGGTCCGGCCGGTGAACTGCTACGGGCCTCATGAGCACTACAACCCCTACCGCGGGTTTATTCCCAAATTCATTTATCATGCGCTCTTCAACAAACCCTACACGGTTTTCAAGGGCCACAAGCGGATCATCGACTTCGTCGAGGATTCCTGCAGGACCTGGGCGAACATCGTGGACAACTTCATTCCAGGAGAAGTCTACAATGTCGGCGGGCGCCCCGAGTGGGAGCGGGAGATCAAAGACTATTCTGACTTGATTCTCAAAGCAGTTGGCAGGGACGACTCACTTGTCACCTACGAGGAAGCGGAGCCGTTTACGACGAAAGTCAAGACCATGGACTTCACGAAAGCCGTCCGTGACCTCAAGCACGACCCCAAAGTCTCGCCGGAAGAGGGGATCCGGAGGACGGTTGAGTGGATGAAATGGTATTACCGGATCGAGGGGTGAGCGGGATGGAGAGCGAAGAGTCATTCTTTGAAGGAAAGACGGTGCTGGTCACCGGCGGCGCCGGTGCGATCGGCGGTAACCTGGTCAGGAGGCTCTCCAGCCTCAATGCTGAGAAGATCGTCATCCTCGATAACCTTTCCTCCTCGTATAAATGGAATATTGCCCAGGGGGACAATATCCAGTTCATTCACGGTGATATCCTGGACGAGGAGAAGCTGAAGTGGGCGTTTAAGGCAAAACCCGACATCGTCTACCACCTTGCCGCCCACTTCGCCAACCAGAACTCGGTCGACAACCCTGAAAAAGACTTGATGGTCAACGGTATGGGGATCCTCAAGGTTCTGCAGTATGCTCACCTCGTGGACGTCGAGCGGTTCATCTATGCTTCGTCCGGCTGCGGCATCTACGGCCTGGACTCTAAGATGCCGTTTGAAGAGCATGATATCTCTATCAAACTCTACACGCCCTACCAGGTCACCAAGATGATTGGTGAACTCTACACCAACTACTTCTACAACCTCTATGGTCTCCCGATCGTCAACGCCCGGTTCTTCAACTCCTACGGCCCCGGAGAGGTCCCCGGCAAGTACCGGAACGTCATCCCGAACTTCTTCTACTGGTCGATGAACGGCCTGCCCCTGCCGATCACCGGCACCGGGGAGGAAACCCGGGACTTCACCTATGTCGGGGATCTGGTCAACGGTCTCGTGAAGATGGCCACCCACGAGGAGGCGGTCGGTGAGGCGATCAATCTTGGCTCCGGGCGGGAGATCCGGATCATCGATCTCGCAAACTGGATCAATGAGTTGACCGGGAACGAGGCCGGGATTCTCTACAAAGAGCGGCGGGACTGGGACAAAAAGAACCGGCTGCTCTCCTGCATCGACAAGGCGAGCAGTATCCTTGGATACACTCCCCAGACCGAGTTCAGAGAGGGGCTTGAGGAAACCCACCGGTGGTTTGTGGAGAACTGGGAGAATATCAAGAAGAGTGCGGAGTTCTAGAGGTACTGAATGTCTAAATTGAATCGTTCATCTGTTGAAATTAAGAGGCTTGAAAGTGAGTCCTGGAGAGGCCCCCTTGATCATGATAATGTGGTAAATTCACTAAAGAAAATTTATGCAGATAAATGGGATGAATTTCTCATACTGAACAGCTTCAACGAAGATGGTATGGTCGGGAAGAGTGTAGTCAATGTCGGTGGTGGACATGGTAAAGAAGCTGAATATCTATTGAATAAAGGCGTAAGATCTGTTGTTTTGGTTGATATTGCCCAAGGTCAGTTGAAAAGTGCACTAATAAGAAAAAAACAGCACAATTTAGATAATTTGGAGTTTTTCCTTTGCGATGCTGAAAACCTATGTTTCAGGGATAAAGCATTTGATGTTGGATTTATCCACATGGCGTTACACCACTTTCCTAATCACCATGCTGCCATTTCTGAGATCTTACGAGTTGCAGATAAAATAATATTTGTCGATATAATGGACTGTACCTTAACAAAGATTTTAAACAAATTTGGATTGTTTAGAGAAGAATGGAATGGAAGCGTGCCGAATCGATTGAAAGTTGAAGAGTTAGAAGAAATTTTTGCCGAAAATGATAAAAATCTGGTCATTTCGCGTTATTTTGTTCCACCATACTATGGTAATAGTGTCGCCCTGCTAACTGTGATCGACTGGATATCAAGAATTGTAAACTTAACGCTGCCTAGGAGCCGTATCCTGTCAAAGACTTTTGGCAATGTCGCTATTATATCAGGGTGATTTAGTGCGAATTCTTGTCGTTCAGGAATCGGATTGGACGGAAGTCGGCCCGCACCAGAGTCACCACCTCATGGAGCGTCTCTCCCAGCGGGGCCATGAGATCCGTGTCATCGACTTTGAGATCCGGTGGAGGGCCCATAAGGGTTATGGCTTCCTCTCCCGGCGAAAGGTGATCAACAACTACCATAAGGCCATAGAGGGCGGGAACGTGACTGTCATCCGCCCACCCTTCATCCGTGCCCCTATCCTTGACTACGCCTCCCTTCTCGTCTCGCACAGGAACGAGATCGAGAAGCAGATCAAAGAGTTCCAGCCCGACGTCATTGTGGGGTTCGGCATCCTGAACGCGAACATGGCCATCCGCATCGCGAGGAAGCACAACATCCCCTTCTTCTACTACATCATCGACGAACTTCACCGACTCGTTCCGGAAAAACCGCTCCAGGCCGTTGCCCGGGTTGTGGAGTCACGGAACATGGAGGCGGCCGACATGGTCATCTCGATTAATGAAGGCCTCCGGGAGTATACCATCAAGATGGGCGCCGACCCGGAGAAGACGGAGGTGATCCGTGCCGGTGTGGACCTCGAGGCCTTCAACCCCGATGACCGGAAGACGGTCCGGGCAAAGTACGGTATCCAGGACGACGAGACCGTCCTCTTCTTCATGGGATGGCTCTACGAGTTCTCTGGCCTCAAGGAGGTTGCCCTTGCTCTCGCAAAGAACCGCGACTCAAAGATCAAACTCCTGATCCTCGGCAAAGGCGACCTCTGGGACACCCTCCAGGAGATCCGCCGCGACCACGGGCTCGCGGAGAGGATCATCATGGAGTCCTGGGTGCCCTATCAGGAGGTTCCGAAGTATATCATGGCCGCTGATATCTGCATTCTCCCCGCTTACAAGAACGAGATCATGATGAACATCGTTCCGATAAAGATGTACGAATACATGGCGGCAGGAAAGCCGGTCCTTGCCACCAGTCTCCCGGGGCTCATGAAGGAGTTTGGCGAGACGAACGGCGTTCTCTATGCGGAATCTTCTGATGCGGTCCTTGATAAAGCGCTAGAACTCATTGAGACAGGGCAAATCGGGCCTGAAGGGAAGCGAGCGAGGGATTTCGTTAAGTCGCTGAACTGGGATGAGTTGACGGATATCTTCCAGCAGACGCTGAGCCGGGGGATGTTGAATGGGTAGACTTGGAGTATTGGCTGGTTCCGGTATGATTTTGACCTGCAGTCAGCCCGTCGGCGCCGAGGTTGCGGTGGGTAATTGTCGGGCTGTGCGGGAGGCCGACTGTGTAGTGCTCTTCTCCTATGCTGAGCGTTTCAGCACGGGAGGAAATATTTAGAGGTGTTCTTTAGATGACTAGATACTCAGCTTATGTTTCGCGGATTTCTGATCTTGAACAGGACCTTCGGAGAAGTCTCGACTTCATCGATTGGACGGATGCAGTCCGATCCGATTCACGGGTCTTTATCAAACCAAATTTCACCTATCCTTATTACAAAGAGGGTATCACAACGAGTCCCGAGGTTCTTCGAGCACTCTGTGGTATTTTGAAGGATCGTTGCGATCAGGTTATTATAGGGGAATCCGACGGAGGAAATCACTCATATAAGGCAGATGATGCTTTTAAGGGCCACGGAGTGGATGAAATATGCCGGGACATTGGGGTGGAACAGGTCAACCTCTCTACTCTCCCTGCCCGATATGTTGAGGAGACTATACAGGGTAAGAGAGTAAAAGTTCAGGTTCCGAACCTCCTTCTGGATGATATCGACTGTTTTGTATCTTTGCCAGTTCTCAAGGTCCATGTGATGACAACGATAACCTTGAGCATGAAGAATCTCTGGGGATGCTACCCGGATACAATGAGATGTCTTCACCATACCGATCTTGCTCGTAAACTGGCTCTGCTAACCAAGGTTATCAATCCCAGGCTGGTGGTTGTCGATGGGACCTATGGTCTTGATGGTCATGGTCCAATGTACGGGACTGCGAAGAGGCTCGACCTCCTTCTTGCTTCAAATAACCCTGTTGTCGCCGATGCACTTGGCACCCGACTTATGGGCTTTGATCCGCAGGACATCGATCATATTGTTCATGCTGAACGTGAAGGGTTGGGCATCACAGATCTTACTAAAGTGAACCTCAATGACGACTGGAAACAATATCAGCAGGATTTCACTGTTGATAAAACATTCGTTGACCGCCTCTCCGGTCTCCTCTTCAGGAGTGAACTCCTGGCGAAATTGGTCATGGATTCGCCACTCTCGCCGCCCATCTATAAAGTGGCTGGGTTGTTACGGAACTCCCATGAGCAGACTGTGGTATCTGATTTAAAAAAGGTGTCTCGGTGAGGATTCTTCTTGGGAGGCATATCTCAATCAGAACCATGTGTCCCTAGTGCATTCTGCAGGATAGCAGGAACTGATCAAAAAACGATCGAAATAATAGGTCCCATATAAACGTCAAATCAGGCCAACGAGTATTACAGGAGCCACAATGCAAATAACAATTGTTAGAGGACGTGCAATTGATCCGGCAGTACATAAAGTATGCAGATGTCTTGCACAAAATGGACACACAGTTCGGTTGCTAGTCTGGGATCGGCAGCAGAACCTCACTGATACCGATTCATTGGAGTACACGGTTGATAGATTCAATTTAAAGGCTCCGTACGACAAGTTATCCGCTGTTTTCTATCTTCCTCTTTGGTGGATGTATGAGTTGTACTATCTCCTGAAGCACCATGCTGATGTAATACATGCGTGTGATTTCGATACATTAATTCCTGCAGTTTTAGCAAAAATACTAAAAGGGACCAAGCTTTGTTACACCATATATGACTTTTATGCTGATAATTTACCAACGCGGATCCCTGCAATTATCAGGAAAATAGTAGCCGGTGCGGAAAAGTACGGAATCGGGTACACGGACACCCTCTTTCTGGTTGATGAAGCCCGCTACATTCAGGTGGCGGGAGCTAATATCCATAATCTAGCCTATATTTACAACACCCCTCCGGATGCACATGGATTATCCTTACCTGTGACAAGGGACATCTGTTCAAGGGCAGAGAACCTGACAGTATTTTATGCGGGTGCTCTGCATGAGGATCGGGGGCTAAAACAGGTGATAGCCGCGATTGATACGGTTCCCGGTGTAGAATTGATCCTTGCAGGAGTTGGATCTATTGCAGACCATCTAGAGCAGATACCTGCAGAGCGCAAACGCGGGATCAAGTATTTAGGCTGGCTACCCTACGAAAAAGTAATCAAATATTCCGTAAGTGCAGATATTCTGTTTGCGTTTTATAACCCAGCAATCCCAAACAATCGGTATGCGAGTCCAAATAAATTGTTTGAAGCGATGATGTGCGCAAAACCGATAATTGTGAATGACAATAGCTCGATGGCGGACATCGTCAGAGAGGAGAATTGCGGCCTTGTCGTGCCGTATGGGGACGTTGACGCTATCAGGAGTGCAATTCTTATGCTCAAGAACGATCCAGCCCTCTGCAAACGCCTTGGTGAGAACGGCCGAAAGGCCTATGAGACTAAGTACAGCTGGAAAATTATGGAGGAACGGTTGCTGGAGGTTTACGGAAAATTGGATCCCGAGCAGAGGCAGGTGCGATAGCCCATTCATCATCCAACACAGCCCGACACCGGTTGTAGAGGAGACTATCTAAAAATTATTTGGGATGATCGGTTTGGATCGAACCACTCTGGATCAAGATATTGGCGAGATGGACTTGATCGCAAAGTTGAAGGCGTTGTTGAGTTGTTATAGAAATGCAGGAAGAGGTTTCGCCGCTCCTGTCAAATGGTTTTGAACAATAATTGGGGAAAAAGAGGAACAATTAGCAAAGAATTTAGGTCACATAAACTCAAGTGTTTAGTATAGATTCTGAGTACAAACGATATCATTCAGTCCTTTACATAATGGTAAGCCATCTATGATCGCGATTATCCTTGGCACCCGTCCAGAAATCATCAAGATGTCCCCGATCATCCGGGAATGCGAAGCAAGGAACCTCGACTACTTCATCCTCCATACCGGGCAGCACTACTCATACGAGATGGACCGGGCATTCTTCGAGGACCTCGAGTTGCCCAAGCCGAAGTACAACCTCGATGTCGGCTCAGGCACTCATGCCGAGCAGACCGGGAAGATCATGACCGGCATCGAGAGGATCCTGCTGGAGGAGAAACCCGAGATTGTCCTCGTCCAGGGGGATACGAATACGGTCCTTGCAGGTGCCCTTGCCGCGTCGAAGCTTCATATCAAGGTTGGTCATGTGGAGGCGGGTCTCCGGAGTTATGACCGGCGGATGCCGGAGGAGATCAACAGGATTGTTGCGGATCACATCTCTGATGTGCTCTTCCCGCCGACCGAGACAGCAAAAAAGAACCTTATTGAGGAGGGGATCCCTGCAGAGAAGATCTTCGTCACCGGGAACACTGTTGTGGATGCAGTGGAGCAGAACCTCGCAATAGCCCGGAGAAAAGATGATCTCCTACAACAACTGGGCCTTACATCGAAAGGTTTCTTCCTTGTCACCGCTCACCGAGCAGAGAATGTCGATACTAAGCAGCGGTTAGAAGGGATCCTGCAGGGCCTTGAGGCTATCCGGGACGAGTTCTCTCTTCCCATTATCTTCCCGATGCATCCCCGGACGGCAAAGATGGCCCAGGCTTTCGGCCTCTCCCTGGATGGAATTCACGTAACAGAACCACTTGGGTACCTGGATTTCCTGCAGCTCGAGGCAAACGCCCGTCTTGTGTTGACCGATTCCGGGGGTCTGCAAGAGGAGTCGTGTATCCTTGGCGTGCCCTGTGTCACCCTGCGGGACAACACCGAGCGGCCCGAAACGGTCGAGGTTGGGGCGAATGTTCTTGCCGGAACCAAGCCAGATGTGATGCTGAGCTGTGCCAGGGAGATGCTGGCGCAAGGGAGGTCATGGGTGAATCCCTTTGGAGATGGGAGAGCGGGGGAATGTATCGTTCAAGAGATTTTGAGATGCTCTCAGTTCCACTGCTCCTCTCGAAATATTTGTGAGTGACGTTTATGGTTAACTCAAAAACTCTCCAAAAACTAGATGTTTGCATCGTCACATGCCCTCTCCAGTCTTGTTCTGGAAGTTACTACACAATCCTGAACAATTTTTTAAGAATACTCTCACCACTTGTGAATAAAATAAATCTTGTCACTAGTAATTTCTCAGGCTATGTGGAACCAGGTAGCAAAATTAAAGTGATTGATGTAAATATACCTCCCCAAAATGGGGGGAATATAGTATATAAGACCATTTATCAGATTAATATCCAAACTAAAATATCTCTTCATTTAATAAAGATACGCAACGATTTTGATGGTCCCATATTCGTATTTTCTGGTGTTTTGCTATTACCTATTATTACAGCTAAGTTTATCAGAAAAACATCAGTTTTAACTGCAGTAGCATCCGCCTCTATTAATGCTCGTATGATATATAGTTCGGCCCCGTTTCATAAGAGATGTTACTATATTCTCGCAAACAGATTGCTGGAGCAGTTGACTTTTAATGTAGCGCAATATATCGGTGTCGAATCTCCTCATGTTGCTCGCTTTATGGATCTACCTCCAAAAAAAGTCATTGGCAATGGTCACCTGTTTTTTTTGGATAATAACTTTAAGCAGAATCATTTATTCACAAATAGGCCTTACTGTATCGGCTACATCGGCCGGCTGAGCAGGGAGAAAGGTGTCCAGCACTTCGCCCAGGCCCTCCCCGCCATCCTCAGCGACCAGCAGGACCTCCGCGTGCTCATCGGCGGCGACGGGCCATTGAAAGAGTTGATCGAGGCCTCCCTGCAGAAAGGAGGCGTTACCGCTCGTGTCGACCTCCCAGGCTGGATCTCCCACGACGATCTCCCCAGATACCTGAACCAGCTGCGCCTCCTCGTCCTCCCCTCCTACACCGAAGGACTCCCGAACATCATGCTCGAGGCTATGGCCTGCGGGACCCCGGTGCTCGCGACGCCGGTCGGGGCGATACCGGATGTTATAATTGACGGGAAGACCGGATTTATTATGGAGAATAACTCCCCGGAGTGCATCGCGGAGAATGTGATCCGGGCGCTGAACTCCCCGGACCTGGAGCGGATCGCGGAAGCCGGGAGGCGGTTTGTGGAGGAGAATTTTACGTTTGAGAGAACCGTAGAAAACTGGAAGGAAATTCTTCAGAGCATTGAATAATCATGTTCAGTCCTAGTGCGATCCAGAGGCAGCGTTTCCAGAAGGTCGTCCTGATCTTTTTATTTCTCCTGCTGAGCGTAGCGCTTATTATCACCTGGAATACGCCGGCTACAGGCTATGAATCCTCCATCTATCGGTCAACGCCGCTGATACTCTGGGTGAGTTTGATCGCCTCGATGATCGTTGGGGTTGCACTTGTTGTCGTATCAATAGCAAAGAATGAGCTAGACCGGAGTTCTTTCTGGAAGATTGGGCTATCGCTGGTCTTCCTGTGTTACACTATCTGTCTAGCTCTCTTTATTATCCGCGGGTATCACATGTGGTGCATGACTGGAGATCCGGCCAGTCATATTGGGTGGATTAAAGAAACAATTAATGCAGGTCATGCCCCAACCTCGATAATTTATCCGATCACTCATATTTACCTGTCTGAGCTCGTTTTTTTTACCGGTCTCGATATGGTCGTTTTGCATAAAATAGTACCGTTCATCTTTGGATTGCTCTGTGCCCTCTTCATGTATGTTCTAGCTAAAGCCTTGTTTGCAAATTATGGTTGTGCTTTACTTGCCGGGGTTATCAGTTGTTGTTTGACGTTTGAGTGGTATCATAATCTAACACCGAATGGACTTTCTAATATGTTAATCCCTTTTGCGTTATTTTTAATTATTAAATTCCTTCAAACGAGGGAGTGGACCTGGGCCATCCCATTGTCAGCTATCATCATTCTCTATCCTGTTTTCCATGTCCTTCCAGCCATTGTTCTAGGATTGGTGCTCCTTACACTCTGGACTCCAGTTAAATTGGCGGAAACAATCCAAAATCTACGCGAAAGGAGAGCATATATCTTAAAATATAACCGTGAAGATTTACGACTGGTAGTTCCTTTTCTGTTACTACTAAGCTGGTTCATCTTCTGGATCTCTTCTTTCCAGGTTTTTGGATACACCATTAAAGATATATATAATACCGTCGCTTTAGAGGAAAAAGAATCAAAAGGTGCAGCTTTCCTAGATCAGATCTCTTATGCACAGAATTATGGGTACAGTGTTATCGAACAAGCCCTTAAGGTATACGGTGTACAAGCGCTTCTTGTTCTTTTCTCATTATTGGCCCTACTGTTGTTATGGAGAGAATTCACTACTAGAGGTCAAAATAAACCTCTTTTATCGTTCTATGGTCCGTTCTTTGCCATTTTATTTATGATGGGTATCCTCTTTATTTTCAACCTGCCGTTTGGCCCGTTTAGATTTATGATATATATATCAATGCTGGGAACATTATTCACAGCGTATCTCCTCTCATACTTTTTGGTTGATAGAAGATCGAAGAATAATTCTTTACTACACAGAATCAGTTTTAAAATATCGTGTGTAATTGCGGTGATTACCCTCCTGTTCTTTGCTAGTATGCTTATCCTCTATCCGTCACCGTATAATCTGGGGACGAGCTACCACACAACACAATCTGAGGTTATGGGGATGACGTTCTTTTACGATTATCGTGATTTGGACGTACCTGTAACAGGGATTACAGTTGCTCCAGGAAGATTTTCCCATGCGTTTCTAACCCCTGAAGAGCGATCTGTCCAACGTCTTCCTATGTATCTTGAGGATCGAATTGTTCCATGGCACTTTGGGTACAATAGATATCATACGTTAGCAGCCCATTATACCGATGAAATGGACATGATTATAACTCAAAGAGATAGACAGATATATCGGGATATATTCCCTGATATGGCGAAACTTCGATTTACTGACCAGGATTTTGAGCAACTGGATTATGATCCTGGTATAAGTTCCCTGTATTCAAACGGAGGCTTTGACCTCCAGAAAATTACTATGGTAGTTTAAGGTGGTCCTATTGAAGAATGTTCTGATTATTACCTATTACTTCCCTCCTATGCCCGAGATTGGGGGAATTCGTTTATATGGGCTTGCGAAGCACCTCCCTGAGTGTGGCTGGAACCCAATCATATTGACACCTGTTTTGCCAGGAGAACCAGACCCACGGTTCCGCGTTATTCAAACACCCTACGACGACGTGGTTGGGCTCTGGAAGAAACGCGTGGGGCTAAATACAAAAGAATCGTTAAATGCTCAATTCGATGTCTCCAGGGCGAAGAATCAACTTTCGATCATAGATCGTCTTGTGTATCTCCCGTGGGAAATAATCACCTATCCTGATCCTATGAGAGGCTGGTATAAATATGCAGTCGAGGCAGGGGATAATCTTCTTCAGAGCGAGAAGATCGATGCAATTCTCAGTTCATCGAATCCTATAACATGTCATCTCATTGCGAAGACTCTCACAGAGAAATACCGGGTTCCTTGGATCGCAGATCTCCGCGATCTCTGGACACAGAACCATTACTCCAATCATTGTGCTCCACGGAGGTTTGCCGAAAGGAACTTGGAACTCCGGACACTTGGCAAAGTAAGCGCTCTCGTGACGGTATCCCGACCTCTGGCAGACGATCTGAGCCGTCTGCACACCCATAAACCAGTCTTTGTTATCACCAACGGGTTTGATCCGGAGGACACCTGTTTTGACCCTCCGAAATTAACAGATAAGTTCACTATAACTTATACCGGGGTACTTTACGACGGAAAACGGGACCCCTCAATGCTCTTTGAAGCTCTAAAAAATCTAATAAGTGATGGTGTTATCGACCCAGAGCGCGTTGAGGTTCGGTTCTACGGCTCCCAGGACCCCTGGTTATTCGATGAGATCAGGAATGCTAATCTGGATGGTATTGTCAAAGTTTTCGGGTCTGTCCCGAGAGACCAGGCACTCCAGAGGCAGCGTGAGTCACAACTCTTACTGTTGCTCTTATGGAACAACCCGCAGGAGAAGGGAGTGTACACCGGGAAGATCTTTGAGTACCTTGCCGCTAGGAGGCCGATCATCGCGCTGGGTGGTCCGGAAGAGAGTGTTGTGAAGGATTTGCTTAATGAAACACAGGCTGGGCATTATATATCGTCACTAGAGGATCTGGAGGTTGTCCTATCCAAGTATTATTCGGAGTACGTAAGAACCGGAGCAATACCGCGCACCAAAGAGAGCGCAATCATGAAATATAGCCATCTAGAGATGGCGAAGAAATTTGCTGACCTTCTCAACAAGGTCCAAACCGAGGCACCCCAGCATTCCACACCCGTAACTACACGTAGCGATTCAGGGCAGAAGTCTATTCCAGAGCAATAAAGCTGCTTGACTGATCCCTCATGTTTGGAGCTTTAAGTCAGAGAGCCAACGATTGCCTCTGGTGATTTCTGGTGTATTTCCATGTGTAGATTCCGCACCTGAGAAATGGTCTTCAATCATCTTGGTGGATGTGGCCACGATGCCCGGAAGAATTGTCAACACAACTGGAACAACGAAATCCGAAGTAATATCCCGCTCGAACGGAGAAACTTGAATCATCTAAAACGAATTAGACCTGTACGGGGCTATTCAGAGGTTTACAGGAATCGAAACGTGATAGGACGATCTCTCAACTGGATTAAGGTTTAAGGAGATCGTCTCACGATACGAGCGGGATGGTCACCCAGTTCTAGGGCCAAATCACCTAAAATACATCGTCATGATCGGGAGAGTATTGGGGCGACCTAAACATTCCCATCATTCCCGTAAAATCCCTAAAAATTCATGTACACTTTGCGCTATTATTGTCCAATCATAATACGTTTTTGCGGCATTATATCCATTGGCTCCTAATTCCTGTCTCAACTGCTTGTCGTCAATGAGTTTCAAGAGCGCTTCGTGCATCTCCTTATAATCGTTACAAACCATGCCGCATTGGTATTTATGAATTATAGTTCCGCTAGTTTCTAAATTTAAACAGACTATTGGTCTCCCGACAGCCATATAATCGGACAATTTAATTGGATGAGCGATATCGTAATAGAATTTTTTTGGAAATGGAATAATTAAAACATCTGCCCCGCCTAAGATATCCTTCATTTGAGAAAAAGAAGCAGAACTAACTGTAAGCCAGTCGTTACTTTTTATGCCCATACCATTATGTCCCCAGAGTTCTAGTCTAACATCTTTTCTAATGCTGCGAAGATCGTCAACTAGTTTAATTAACTCTGGAACACCCTTGTCTTGTAACAAGGATCCTGTATAACAGATTTTGGTTCCATTCTGGTTATCCTCTTCTCTGTGTGAATGTAGTAACTCAGGGAATGTCCCATTAGGTGCTATGCGTACTTTCTGTTCTTCAACTTGATATGTTACGCATATATATTCAGTAAATGCGTTCGAGACAGAGAACAGATAATCTGCATGATGGAATATAAATTTTGTATATGTTGCCAATATAAACCGCTTCCATCGACTTACCTCCGAACCAAATGCTAAACTTTGCTCTAACGGCAAATCATGTAGATCTAGGATGAATGGGTGATTCTTTAGTTTTTTTGCTAGCAAAGATATCAGCACGGTACTCAGTTTCACCTGTGGCCAAGATAATATCAATCTGCAGTTTGTTTTTGAGAAAATAAAATTAATCAACCCAATAAATGAACATCCTTTTTTGATCTCAATAAAATTTTCTCCGAGACATTGGATTATCTTTTTGTCTTTTTCTGTCCAGATGTATATATTGTGGTCTGCGTTATTGTACTTTTTTGCATATGTGCCGTATAAGCCAAAAACGCGTTCCCCATAACCTCCTGATACTTCATTAATGTCTTTAAAATAGGTTGCAAGGAATATTGTATTTAACTTCTCTTTCGATGACACGAATAGAGGTATAACGCCTTTGGCTTATATCTGTTTGTTTCGAGGTAACGTCTCAGATCTTCTGTAATTTGTCTGAGCCCTGTCTCCTTGCCTGATCATTCCTTCTCCATGGTCAAATACCTTCTGC
>ERZ773359.4244-NODE-4244-length-15262-cov-5.364240_pt1 | contig 15262 bp, 15 predicted proteins | sample MGYA00374955_ERZ773359 | MGnify/ENA primary metagenome ERZ773359 (study PRJEB29098, sample SAMN04486028) | biogas fermenter metagenome | study: EMG produced TPA metagenomics assembly of the Biogas fermentation microbial communities from Germany - Plant 4 DNA1... | reverse complement strand
GAGTCCCGATGGCTTTTCCTCTTCAAAATTGCGAACTTAATTATACACTGACCAGCAGTTTCCGTGTATAAGATTCGTGAAGGTACAGGGCTTATGGGGGATGGGCAAAAGAAAGAACCGCATCTTGGTGCGGTTCTAAACAGCTTCAGGAGGTCTCTTGCGTTGGAACTGCCCACGCCCCACGGCCATGAGCAGAATCTCTTCTCTAATACTGCCTCCAAGGCAGCGCTGCAGCTTGCCCTCCTTTTTGAAACCTGCCTTCTCGTAGCAGCGGATGGCAACTGCGTTGCTGGCGTGAACGCGGAGGTACACTCGCTTCAGGTTCATGCTGCCGAAAGCATGCGCCACAAGTGTAGTGACCGCATCTGTCCCCAGCCCGTGCCGCTGCTTGTCAGTGTCGAAAATTGCGATCTTCAGCTCTGCTTCACCACTGCGCCAGGCAATTTGATCCAACTCAACCTCCCCGATCACTTCATCCTTGAGCAGGATCTGGTAAAGCAAGCGGCAGCGGCCGGCCTTCTTCAGCTGCAGCGCAATCCTATCCCCCATGATCTGCGACATCCCCCAACAACTCCCTCAAGTTCCGAATTAGCTCAGCGACTTCTGCTCGGTACAAGGAGATTCTACTCAAGCTAATTCGAGCCCCAGGGGGAATGCCCTGCAGGGAATAACAGGCAGGCCCGGAGGGCTGCTAGCGCCTGGCCTCAAGCTGCCTGAGCCACTCCTCGGGGATGGTATAGCGGCCCAGATACACTTCATCCTTGCCACCGGGCCCGTGGCAGTCGGAACCGCCGCTGGGCAAAAGGCCGTAGCGGCGTGCTAGGTCCAGGTAGTAGGCTGTCTGCTCCTCACTGTGGCTTGGGTGAATCACCTCCAACCCCACAAGCTGGGCTTCAACCAAAACAGGCAGGACGTCTAGGTTGGGCAACAGGCCAGGATGGGCTAAGACAGGCACCCCTCCCGCCGTGAGGATTAACTTCACGGCTTGGGCCGGCTCCACTTTGTAGCGCGGTACATAGGCCGGGCAGCCTTCTCCAATCAAGCGCTGAAACGCCTCGGCCTTGGAAGAGACCACTTCCTTGTCCAGCAGCACCGAGGCAATGTGGCTGCGGCTCACCACCTCTTCCTGGGCGTATTTAAGCACATCGTCCAGGGTAATGGCAATGCCTAGACCGCGCAGGAGCGACAGGATCTTCTCGGTGCGTTCGATACGCGATCTCCTGAGAATGTCCAGCTGTTCTTGCAGGGCGGGATGCTCAGGATCGATCCACAGACCCAGGATATGGATGTCAGCTCCATCGGGAGCTGCCGCGTTGATCTCGATGCCTGGAACTACCTCCAGCCCTTCCGGTGCGTTTTCTTGGGCGGCTCGAATGCCTGCTGTTGTGTCGTGATCGGTTATGGCAATGGCCTTGAGGCCCCTTTGGACTGCTTCTCGCACCACTTCCTGGGGTGTCCAGGTACCATCGGATTCAGTTGTATGAACATGCAAATCTACACGCAAGTTAACCCTCTTTTCTACTACAAATGGTAGCGCAGCTGGCGTATGATGCGCGCTTCCATCCGGGAGATCTGTGCCTGGGACGTACCCAGCTCCTCCGCTACCTGGCTTTGGGTTTTTTCCGCGAAATAGCGGAGCAGTATCAAGCGCCGTTCTTCTGGTTCCAGCTGTTCTAAAGCCTGTTTGAGCAGGAAGTGCTCCTGGCTGTCCGTAGTGGCTAACACTTCTTCCAGGGCACGGGCATCCTCGTCTTCGCTGCCCAGCGTACTCTGCAGGGAAACAACGGGCGCCACCGCCTCAAGGGCACAGACCACTTCTTCGGGCGAGGTGTTCAGCTGGGCAGCAATCTCCGCAATAGTAGGGTTGCGGCCCAGTGATTGGGCCAGTATATCTTTGGCCCGCAGGGCGGCGCTGGCCAGCTCGCGCAGGGAACGGGCTATTCTTACAGGCGCGGAACGCCGCAGATGCTGCCTGATTTCACCCATGACTTTGGGAACTGCAAAGGTGGAAAATTGAACATCGTAAGCGAGGTCGAAATCCTGGATGGCCTTGAGCAGGCCCACGCAGCCGATCTGCACCAGATCATCAAACTCCAGGCCTCGATCCAAAAAGCGCCTAGCAATGCTGTGTACCAGGGGCAGGTTTTCCTCCACCAGCTGACCGCGGGCTGCCAGGTCTCCCTGTTGGGATTGGGCAATTAACCGCCTGGTTTGCTCCCTGTCCATGGCCGCTTATCCTTCCGAACGTTGGGGGACTTCCTTAATCAGGATCACTTTTGTTCCCTTCTGAACTTCTGAAACCACCAGCACCTCGTCCATGTACTCGTGCATAAAGGTAAAGCCCAAACCCATGCGCTCTTCCGGTATGGTAGTATAGCCTGTCTCCTGCGCCAGCTCCACGTCGGGGATGCCTTGGCCGTAGTCCTCGATCACAATGGTCAGTTTGCGGTCAGCATAGGAAGCTTCCACCCGTACAACTCCCTCACCTAATTGGTAACCATGGATGATGGAGTTGGATACTGCCTCGGACACGGCCACCTTAATGTCTTCCAGCTCATCAAGGGTCCAGTCCAGCTGGCTGGCGAACAGCGCCACAGCAGTGCGGGCAAAGGCCACGTTGCGCGTGTCACTGGGAATCTCAAACTTGACCCAATTCGTATCTGCCATCATAGATGTCCCCCTTCGGCCCGTTCTAATACATCGGCGGCGGAATCGGCGAACTCAGAGATCTTCTGCATCCCTGACATCTGCAAAACCCGCTTGATGTGGGGATTGGCTTGTACAAAAAAAAGACGGCCTCCCCGTTGCTCCAACTCGCGATAGCGGCCTAGAATTACTCCCAATCCTGAACTGTCTATAAACTGCAGGTTCTTGACATCCATGATCAGATACTTAATCTGCGGCTGGGTGGTGAAGAATTTGGCAAGCTCTTCTTTGAACTGCGGTGAAGTATGCAGGTCCAGTTCGCCCTGGAGCTTCGCTATGAGTGCTTGTCCCACCGTTTCAAAGCTGTACTGCACAGACTTCCCTCCCACTTACCATATTAGTGACTTTTTTCGAGCTGGAACCTGGTTTACCTGCTGTCACAAGGGAAAAAATCCCCTACGCTTTCTTAAAAGACGGCCTGAGCCAAAGCTTGGGCCAAGCGGTACACCAAGGCCGGGAAGGAAAGCCTGCGTACGGTTTCCGCAACGGTGAGCGACGTGGTACCCAGAATCTCGTCCTGGTACAGCACAGTAAGCGCACCCACAGTTTCCCCCTGCTGAATGGGCGGACGCAGGTCCTTTTCTAGGGTGATCACGGTGACGAAGTCCACTTCTTTGCCCCGCTCCACCGTAATGTGGAAGTCTTCCGGCACAACCACCTGCACGGTTCTTGGGCTTCCCGTGGCGCAGTCCATGGAGCTCACCGCGGTGCCCTGCGGATAGAGCAGCAGGCTTTGGTACTTTCTGAAGCCGTAGTCCAAAAGGGCTCTGGCTGCGGTTTCCCTTTCCTCTTCACTCTTGTGGCCCAGAGTGACAGCGATCAGGCGCAGGTTCTCCCTTTGGGCGGTGGCCACCATACAGTAGCCTGCTTCGGTGGTGAAGCCTGTTTTCATGCCATCAACACCGTAATAGCGGCGCAGCAGTTTGTTAGCGTTCCACAGAACAGGGATCTTGGTTGTATCTGCCCGCATGGTGTACTCGTAAGTGGAGACGTAATCCATGAGCAGCGGGACGGTGAGAGCATGCCGGGCCAGCAGAGCAGCATCTTTGGCGCTCATCAGATTGTGGGAACCGTCTTCTTCGGGCAGCCCCGTGCAGTTCACAAATCGCGTGGAGCTGAGCCCCAGCTCACCAGCGCGCTGGTTCATGAGCTCTACGAACTGCTTTTCGCTGCCCGCCATGTACTCGGCCACGGCTACCGCCGCGTCGTTGGCAGAGCCTACAGCAATGGCGTAGATCAGCTCTCCCAGAGGCAGCTGCTCACCGGCTTCCAGCCAAATGCGGGAGCCCCTTTTGCTGGCCGCAAACGGGCTGGCGGTAACTAGATCCTCCAAGGCGAGCTCCCCCCGCTCCACCGCCTCCAGGATCAGCACTAGAGTCATAAGTTTGGAGATGCTGGCCACAGGGAGAGCTTCTTCACTGGCCTTTTCCAGAAAGACCCGTCCACTGTAAGGATCCATCAAGTAGGCGGCCCGGCCTGCAGGCTCCATGGCTTTTGCAGCCCCTTGGCATACCAGCAAACAGAGGAGAGCAGCTATCCATCTGGTCAGCCCCGTTCGATGCACGGCTTTGGCCCCCTTTCCCCATACAATAAATATGGGGCCTGGGGCCCCATTATACGTCTTCTGCTGTGATTTTCCTGTAGATGAGAGGTTTGGCCTCGGGCTGGGTATCGCCGAGCCTAAAGGCCTGGCCAGCTTCACTGAGGGCCGCGCCCAAGTGTTCTTGTGTGCTGGCGTGGATGCGGGCTAACACTCCGCCTTTCTCCACATGATCACCTGCACTCACCTGCAGCTCCAGGCCCACCGCCAGGTCTATGAGGGAGTCTTTCGTTTCCCTGCCCGCCCCGAGATGCATTGCGGTCACACCCAGAGCCAAGGGGTCGATCTCCTGTACGTAGCCGGAGCGCGGTGCCACAACGTCAGCTTGGAACTTGGCCTGCGGGAGCAGACTCACATCCTCGGCCACCCTGGGATCTCCGCCTTGGGCAGCCAGCCACTCTTTGAACTTCTCTAAAGCCAGTCCGCTGCGCAGGTTCCGCTCTAGCTTCACCCTAGCCTCGCTTGCTGTTGCCGCCGCCCCAGCCAGGAGCAGCATCTCCGTCGACAGCTGCAGACACACTTCCGTGAGTCGTTCGGGGCCCTGCCCCTGCAGGGTCAGGATGGCCTCTTTCACTTCTAGCGCATTGCCGATAGCTCGCCCGAGGGGCTGGTTCATGTCTGTTACCAGCGCCACCGTGGTTTTCCCGGCGAGTGTGCCGATCTGAACCATAGCTCGGGCCAAAGCGACCGCCTTTTCTTCGTCCTTCATGAATGCCCCTCTGCCCACTTTCACATCTAACACGAAAGCATCGGCCCCCGAAGCGATCTTCTTGCTCATAATCGAGGAAGCAATAAGGGGAATGGACTCAATGGTAGCCGTTACATCCCGCAGGGCATAGAGCAGCTTGTCGGCGGGGGCCAGCTCGCCGGTCTGACCCACCACGCTTACACCGATGCTGTTCACCTGGGAGATGAACTCCTGGGGGCTGAGCGCTGTTCGGAACCCGGGGATACTCTCCAGCTTATCGATGGTTCCCCCTGTGTGACCCAGACCGCGGCCGGACATCTTGGCCACAGGGACTCCTGTGCTGGCCACCAGCGGAGCGACCACCAGCGTAGTGGTGTCGGCCACCCCTCCCGTGGAGTGCTTATCCACCTTGATGCCGCGGATGGCGCTCAGATCGAGGGTATCACCAGAGCTGGCCATGATCAGCGTGAGATCCGTTGTCTCCTCCGGCTCCATACCCTGGAAAAAGACGGCCATGGCCCAGGCTGCCATCTGATAGTCAGGTATCTCGCCCCGCACATAGCCGTCGATCAGGAACTCCAATTCGGCCCTGCTGAGGCGCTGGCCGTCTCGCTTTTTCTGGATGAGTTCCACTGTGCGCATGGCTTCAGCTCCCTTCTCTAGGCAGAATATCGGGCAGAAAACTCACGCCCACTGTCTCATACTCCACCCCGAAAAAGTCGGCTACCGTTTTGGCCACATCGGCAAATGTGCGGCGCACGCCCAGGTTCACCGGCTGCACCCCTTGACCAACTACGAGCAGCGGCACATACTCCCGAGAGTGGTCGGTGCTGGGAGTAGTGGGATCACAGCCGTGGTCAGCTAAGATGAACAGCAGGTCATCGGCACCCAGCTTCTCCAGGATCTCCGGCAGTCGGGCGTCAAATTCCTCGAGGCCCCGGGCATAGGCCTGAGCATCGTTGCGGTGTCCCCAGAGCATGTCGAAGTCTACCAAGTTGGCGAAGACCAGGCACTGTTCCTGTCTTCTGGCCAGCTGCTCCACCACCTGATCCAGCCCGTCTTGATTGCTTTTGGTGGAGACAGAATCTGTGATTCCCCGTCCGGCAAAAATGTCCTTGATCTTGCCAATGCCGTAGACGGGAATACCCTTGGCTACCAGGGCGTCCAGCACGGTGGGTCCAAAAGGCTCCACGCTGAAGTCGTGCCTGTTGGCTGTACGCCTAAACGCGCCAGGCTGGCCCACGAAAGGCCTGGCGATCACCCGCGCCACTGCATGGGGTCCCGTGAGCAGATCCCGGGCAATCTGGCACCATGCGTAGAGCTGCTCCAGGGGGACTATTTCTTCGTGGGCTGCAATCTGGAATACACTGTCAGCCGAGGTGTACACGATGGGATACCCTGTGGCCATGTGCTCGGGGCCCAGTTCATCGATGATCGCCGTGCCCGAGGCGGGATAGTTGCCCAGGACTTTGCGGCCGATTCTCTTCTCGAAGGCGGAGATCAGGTCCTCCGGGAAACCATCAGGATAGGTGGGAAACGGCGTATCCAAGGTCAAACCGGCGATTTCCCAATGGCCCGTGGTGGTGTCTTTGCCTTTGGAGATCTCCGCCATCTTGCCCCAGGCGGCCTGGGGATTGTCGGCGGGCGGTACCCCCTCGATGGCAATGATGTTGCCCAGTCCCAACTTTTGTGAGTGGGGCATGTGCAGCCCTCCCACGGCTTGGGCTGTGTTGGCCAGGGTATTGCTGCCTTCATCACCGTAGAGGTGAGCATCGGGCAGCTCCCCCACTCCTACACTGTCTAGTACAACGATAGTCAGTCTCTTCACTGTTCTTCCCCTTTCCAAGCACGCGGATGCGCTTGTCTGTACACATCGCGTAGATGACCTTTATCTAGATGCGTGTAAATCTGTGTGGTGGCCAAGTCTGCATGGCCGAGCATCTCTTGGACTGAGCGCAAGTCGGCGCCCCCCCTCAACAGGTGTGTGGCAAAGGAGTGGCGCAGCATATGGGGGGTTATGTTCTTTTCGATCCCCGCTTCCTTGGCCCAAGCTTTGATAATCTTCCAAAAGCCTTGTCTGGTCAGGCGCTGTCCGCGCTGATTGACAAACAAAGCCCGTTCGCGGTAGTCTTTGCACAAGCGGGGCCTGGCATGTCTTACGTAGAGTTCCGTGGCACGGAGGGCATGGGAACCCAGGGGCACGATGCGCTCCTTGTTTCCTTTTCCTGTACAGCGCACGAAACCAAGCTCATCGATGTCACCCAGGTTCAGGGCTAAGAGTTCCGAGACCCGCAGCCCAGAACCGTAAAGCACTTCCAGCATAGCCCGGTCCCGGTAGCCTGCGGGCTTGTCCAGGCGCGGGGCTTCAAGGAGAGCCAACACCTCCTGCTCCGTGAGGATCTGCGGCAGCCGCCGCGGCAGCTTTGGCGTGGGCAGATAGGCGCAGGGGTTCTCCTCCACACGCTCCTCTTCTACTAGAAAAGCAAAAAAGTTTCTCAGTGCTGAGACCTTGCGGGCGCGGCTGCGGGCAGAAAGCTCTTGGGCCGCGAGATGGTTGAGGTAAAACCCTACCTCGTCCGCATCGACCTCAGCCAGCGCCAGGCCGCGTTCGCTGAGAAATGCTTTGAACTGACGCAGATCACTCAAGTAGGCTTGTACCGTGTTCTTGGCCAGCCCCTTCTCTACCTGCAGAAAGGCTGCATATTCAGCTAAGGTACGCTGCCAGTTCACCCGCGCTCCTCCCTTCAAGTCAGCAGACCCTGGCCCAGCTGTACCAGGATTGGTGTGATATAGGTTTCCACCAGAGCGGCAGCTAGAAAGAGTATCCCGCTGCAGATTGCAAGAAAAGTGGTGGTGGCAAGCTGCCCGTGTACCCCGTCTTTGGAGACACCCAACAGAGTGCGGAACGCGCTGCCGGCGAAAGATAAGGCTCCTCCCGCCCCTAAGAGGAGTGCAGGAACCATAAGGGCGTTGTGGGGCAAAATACCGGTGGCGGACAACACCAGCCCCTTGACCATCGTGTCCTGCACCAGAAAACCTACGGTAAAGCCCAGCACGAATCCCCGGACAAAAACCACTCCCAGAATCAGGGGTGCTCCGATAACCGTTAGGCCTAAGAGGAAGACCAATCCCGCAGTTTTGATCACGTTATCCTTTAGACGCTGGTAAAAGAGCTCAACTCGGTGATGGTTTTCCTGGTTGCTTTCCGCTAAAGAGGCATAGACAGCCGTTATGTAGTTGTTTAGGTCTTCCTTTTGGACCGGCGACAGCTTCTGTGTGGCTAGGGCACCAAAGCCCAAGCCCGTAGCAAAGAGCAGCATTAAGGCCACATAAAGCGGCAGATGGCGCAAGAAGTATCTCCAAATCAGTTCCCAGAAGGCTCCCGCCCAGAACATCCCCAACACCCCTCTAAGTCAGAACATCATCTAACTGTATGCTCTGGCTGCGGGGAATATGTTACAGGAGATGTGCGGTGGAGTTGATGGTCACTACGCGCCACGGGCAAGAGGCATGCTTTCCGCTGAAGATCAGTTCAGAAATACCCCCATTGCTCTGGCTTAAGCACTGCGATCGGCTTAAGGGAATGCCCAGCAATGAGGCTAGGGTCATGCGCAAGGCGGCACCATGGGAAACGACCACGATGGTTTCCCCTCGATGTTCCACCACTAGGTCATCTAAGCAGCTGCGGAAGCGCTTAACCACATCCTCAGGAGCTTCGCCTCCCGGCACCGGATGCGCGGCATTATCGCGCTGGCGGGCGTGATAAAGTTCGGGATACTGCTCGACTACCTCGTCCCTGGTCAATCCTTCCCAAGCACCAAAGGACATTTCCCGCAGGCGCTGATCCAGGATGGGGACTAAGTTATGATAATCTGCAATGCACTGAGCCGTGAGCACGGCCCGCCCCAGGTCGCTGCAGTATACCGCACTGATTTTCCGCCTGCTCAAAAACTCCCCCACCCGCCGGGCCTGCTCCATACCCAGCTCAGAAAGGGGGCTGTCTTCCTGGCCTTGATAGCGCTGTTCCAAGTTCCACGCTGTTTCTCCGTGTCGGACCAAAATGAGGTTTGTGGCCACTGCTTCACCTCCCTCAAGCTTTCGTGATGGGGTCGGGATTTCCTTCCAGGCAGGTTTTCAGCTTCTTGAGATAAAGTATACAGGATTTTCCGTTACGTTCCTAGCCTGCAATGAAAAACAGCACTTCTGCTCCCTGGAGCAGCAGCGCTGTTCAGCAGCTGATCGTCTGCAACTGGTGGATGTGCTAGCCGAGAACAAAGCCGATAAGACACACAAGAAAGATGCAGCCCAGACAATACAGGTAAACCGACGCCGACAGGGGGACACCTCGGGCGATCATCAGGCCAAGCACCACTTCTACCAAGACGAGCACAGCCAAAACTACGCGCAGCCTCAGCAGTTCTCTCCCGGTGCGCCGCCGGGGGAGAGAGCAGGTTCAAGCTCGATTTTACATTGGGTCTCTCGCCCGGCTTCAGGGTGTGCCAGATCTGGTACGGCAGGTAGGCGGCGAGAAAGTTGCCCCAGAACCCCAGAAAAGAGGCTTTGGAAAAAGTGCCAAACAAGTCGGCTATCAAATTCCCGATGGCGCAGCCCCACGCCCCAGCAGGCCCCAACAGGAGTCCCACAACAACGGGTACAGCGTTAACAGGACGCACCTCTGTGAATCCTTCCACCAAGACCATCACCTTGAAGGGCACGGCCATGCCCACAAAAACCAAGGCACAGAGGCCTATCTGGAGCAGAGTTTCTTTCTGCCTCAAGGAACGCATCACTCTAATCACGGCGCCATCACCCCTCTATCCTTGGGGTGGCCAAGCCGCACTTTGCTCAGCCAGTGGGGATTATCCAAGAAGCTTGTTCCAGCGCAGATGGCACCGATCACAATCAACAGCCCGCCCAGGAGTTTCGATGCTGTAAAGGCTTCGGTCTGGCCGAACGTGTCGGGTATCAACAGGACCAAAGCCATGGTAACCACCGGCTCTGTGGAAGCGATAACAGTTACGCTGATAGGATTGGCGTAGCGCTGGCCGTACATGAGCATGATGTAGGCATAGGCCCGGGCAAAAAAGGCGAGCAGGAAGATGCTGGCCAGCATTTCGTTCGTGTAGGACAGGGCCCAGAAGGTTCTGGGTTCCTCAAGGCACCAGAGCAGGAAGGCGATCACGGTTACCCACAGCATCTGCCCCATACTCAGCAGCAGCGGATCGTCCTGTTTGGAGAAGCCATCTACCACGATGACGTATACGGCCATAAATATACAGGCGCCTACCATATAAAGAACGCCAGCTTCTAGAGGCGCACCGCGGTGGATCCCGCTGGTGAGCACCAACCCCGCAAGGATAAAGGGGATGCCCAGCACGTTGTTCTTCGTTGGCTTCTTTTGGAGCAGGAGCAGAATCAGGGGTACAAACACGATGGTCAGGCTAGCCACAAAACTAGCGGTGGACGCCGGGATCCTGGACACTCCCAGGCGCTCAAGAACCAGGTTGAAGCAGATAATCACCGCCAGAACAGCACTCCGCCAGAGCACTCGGCCTTTCAACTCGCGTATGCGGGCCACAAAGACGATGGTCAGGATCAGGAATGCGAGGCCAGAGGTCATGGTCATGTACGCAACCGGTGAGAGGTCAGCAGGAAGGTTCTTAACGAAGATATACGATGAAGCCCAGCACAAGGTAATGGAGAACAGCACGATGTTCGCTTCGGTGCGCGTCACGGCACCCACCTCCCGCCAGTTGGTCTGGATTCACGCCGCAGGTCTGCCTTCCCGGAAACTTGGTTCGGCAGGCACCAGGTACTCCCTAGTTACTGGGAGTAACCTTTCAGCGTCATGCCATCCCCCTTCAGCTGATCTGCCTGGATGCAAACTCATAGAACAGGCCTCTTCTGCCCATGAGTTCCTCATAGGTACCCTCTTCGGCAACTGTTCCCTGGTCCATGACCAAGATGCGATCGCATTCCCGTACGGTGGACAGCCTGTGGGCAATAACGATCCTGGTGCATTTGAGGGCGTTGAGGTTCTTGATTACCTCTTCTTGGGTGATGTTGTCCAAGGCTGATGTGGCCTCGTCAAAGAGCAGAATGCTGGGTTTGGCGATGATCGCGCGGGCGATCAGAATTCTCTGCTTCTGTCCGCCTGAAAGCCCGCCACCTCCTTCGCTGATCATGGTGTGCATGCCCATGGGCATGGCTCGAATGTCCTCATCTACACCTGCCAGGCGCGCCGCTTCCCAGGCATCATCTAGAGTAGCCCAAGGGGCAGTGATGATGATGTTGGCGTAGATGCTTCCCGAAAACAGCTTGCTGTCTTGGAGGTCTACGCCGATGCACTGGCGCACGCTGCGCACATCCAGCGTCTTCAGATCGTAACCATCGTAGTAGATGGCTCCAGAGTTGGGGGTCTCAAAACCCAGGAGCAGGCGCATAAGGGTGGATTTGCCGCTCCCCGATCGGCCCACAATGGCCACATACTCACCTGGTTTCACCTGCAGGCTGAGGTTGTTCAAAACCAGCGGGCCATCCTTGGTATAGCTGAAGCTTACGTTGGAGACCTCGATGGCGCCGGACAGGGATGCGACCTGTTTCTTGCTGTCATCCACTTCCGGCACTGTCTCCAAGATGGGCTGCACCATTTCCAAGTGCGGCTTGATTGTGGCCAGGGACACGGCAACGGAGCCTAAGGACATGAGGGCACTGCTCATTGCTCCATAGGCCACACTAAAAGCGATGAAATCCGAAGCGCTCACTCCCCGGCTGCCTGCGAAGAAATAGAGCAGCATGGTCCCGAACATCAACATCGCGCTGGAAAGGGCGCTGCTTAAGGGAATCAACAGAGGCGGATTGTACCTTAGCCTGCCCAGATCCTTATAGTGTGCAGCCCATTTGGCAAAAGCGCGCCGTTCAGCACCGGCGAGCTTGATCTTCTGGATGCCGCTGAACAAACCAAACACTAGGCCGTCCAGTTTGGCTGCAATCGCCATCAGCCTGCGGTTGTGCCTCTGCGTGAGTAAGCCCGTAGTGAAGGTGATAGCTAGGAGAGCGAAAACGGTGAGCAGGGCCGGGCCCACCAACGCCGAGGCGAAGCCCGCCATTTGAAAGATATACACAAAGGAAAACAGCGCGCCAAGGAAACTGGTTAGAACGGTATCGGACAGCATCTCGGTGAGAGTGTTGATACTCATGGCCCGCCGCGAAACCTCACCGGCAGAGTAGTCCTTGAAAAACGAAACCGGCAGGGTGAACAAGCGCGCTAGCGCCGCCGCCTGCACGGAATGGCCGATCTTGTCTCGCAGGCGCATCAGGGCCAGCGTTCTGGTCATGGAAAACAGAGCGGCGCCTACGGTGGCTCCGATCAGCAGCACCGCTACCGACAGGAGGTCGCTTTTGGTACCTGCAGGTATGACACTGTCAAAAATCTGTTTGCTCATAAACGGTGTGAACAGGCCCAAAAGGCTTACCAATAGGCTGAGCAGCAGTACAAAGAGCAGATCTCCCACGGTCAATGAACGGAGAACAAAGACCACCAGGTCGAATATGGTCAGCCGTTTGGCAGGCAGTGCCCGGTAAAAGTAAAAGGCCTCCCGCTCCAGGCGCTCCACTGTTTTCCGGTTGATGCGCACTTTTTTCCCCGTTGCCGGATCGAGATAGTAATACCCCCAAGTTGGTGCGGGCAAAATGGCCACTACATCCCCTGCTTTGGTGCTGCCCAGGAGCGGCCCCATGGTGCTCGCCCACCACCTGCCTTTCAGCTCTACCCGGCGCCGCATCACGCCGGAGGGCCGGAGCATGTAATCGAGGCGGAGATCCAACTCCTCCAGCTCCGGGGGAACCTCGGGGACGCGCACAGCAAGAGCTGTGAGGATCATCTCCACAGCACTCTGCAGCTGTACTCCTTTCTCCCGGTCTGAGTGCTCTCCCTTGGCCCTGCCCACAATGGACAACAGGTCGGAAAAAGCGTCAGCCATTGCTTTACGGTCATAGTCAAGGCGCTTCTGCAGCTGTGAATCGAACGACACCCAGATCACCCCAGATACCTTAGGTGCTCACTAGGGCACTATACTTCCCGCCCAGTTGGATCAACTCTTCGTGGGTTCCCCGCTCCACAACCCGGCCGTTGTCGAGCACGATGATCTCATCGCAATCTCTGATGGTAGACAAGCGGTGGGCAATGATGATCAAGGAAATCCCTTTAGCTCTAACTGCTTCCATAATCAGCTGCTCTGTCTTGGTATCCAGAGCGCTTGTTGCCTCATCGAGAATGAGAATGGTTGGCCGCTGGGCCAGAGCCCTGGCTATCTCCAGGCGCTGCCTCTGCCCGCCGGAGAAGTTCTTGCCGCCTTCCCGGATTACGTGTGCGTATCCCCCATCGCGGCCCATGATGTCCTCATGGATCTGGGCATCTTTGCAGGCCTCAATTACGGTGGCCTCGTCGATGGACTGGTCCCACAAAGTGATATTGGCAAAGATGGTGTCCTCAAACAGAGTGATATCCTGATCCACCACAGCAATAGAGCTGGTAAGGATTCCCCTGGGGATGCTTTTCAGCGGCACGCGGTCAAACAGGATCTCTCCAGACCACGGTTGGTACAACCCGGCGATGAGCTTGCTCAAGGTGGATTTACCGCTGCCCGATGATCCGACAAAAGCTACGCTCTGCCCTGGTTTGAGATGCAGGGAGAAATCTTCGATCAGCGGCGGAGCCGTCTTATTGTAGCCAAAGGTTATGTTTCGCAGCTCCACTTCGCCCTTGAGCTTGTGCAAGGGAGGTTTCAAGACGGGCTCAGTTGGGTCCACATCGGGTCGGTAGTTGAAAACGTGCTCCCCACGCTCCATCTGGGACCGCATCTCAATGAATGCTTGGGAAACCCCCACTAACTGCTGAACAGGCCCTAGAAACGACGTAGTGAAGCCTTGGAAAGCCAGGAGCATACCGATGGTAAAGGACCCATCGAGGATGAGGTAGACTCCCATCATCAGGATCAGAATACTCGATCCCTGCTGCAGCAGGGGCGGAATGAGGCTGTAGACCTGGTTGGCCCGGTTGAAATCCACCATGGCATTAGTGTATTTGGCAAAATACCCGGCCCAGCGTTGGAAGAAGGAATTTTCGGCTCCTGAAGCTTTGATGGTTTCGATCATCTCAAAACCGGACATGGTGGCGCCTGCTAACTTACCTCCATCGCGCAGCATGATGCGGCTCATATCAACACGCCTTTTGGAGACCTGGCGCATGGCCACCAAGTTGAGCAGAGCCGCGCATACGCCCACTGCGGTCAGCCAGATGTTATAGCGCAGCATAATCGCTAGGTAACCGAAGAGCAAAACCAGGTTAACCAAGATGGGCGCGAGACGGCCGATCAGGGTGGCCGCGATCTGTTCATTGCTGGACTGGCGCGATGCAATATCGCCGATAAAGCGCTGAGCGAAAAAACCCACAGGCAGTCTCAGCACATGCCACATAAACGAAGCATTGGCTTCCACGGCCAGCTTGCCTTCGATTTTCAGCCAGTAGATGCTCTGGACCGCGTTAACCACTAACTGGAAAAGGAGCGTGAGGCCCATGGCGGTGAGGAGAGGGATCAGCCATTCCGGGTTCTTGCCGGACAGGACGCGATCCATGAAGATGCGGGAGAAGATTGGCGTGAGCAGCTGCACAGCAGTGACCAAAAGACCTGTGAGCATGGCAAAGGCGATGGCCGGTGCTGTGCCCTGCAAGCGCTTCCTGGCGAATTCCCACACGCTCCGTGGCTTGCCGAACGGTACAAACTGGTCCGTCTTTTCAAAGCAGAGAACAATACCGGTGAAGGACTCGTCGAACTCCTCCAGGCTTACTTCGACGCGCCCCCGGCCTGGATCGTTGAGCACAGCCCGATCCTTCTTAAAACCGCACAGCACCACGAAGTGGTTAAAGTTCCAGTGGATGATGGCCGGGAGCGGCATATCCCTCAGCGCTTCCGGTTCCCTGCGGTAGCCCTGAGCCTTAAGGCCATGGGCGCGTGCAACCACCAGTAAGCTGCTGGCTTTGCTGCCGTCCCGGGAAACACCGCACTCTTCCCGCAGCTGTTCTAAGGGCAGCCACTTACCGTGGTAAGCCAAAATCATGCACAGGCACGCGGCTCCGCATTCCAGAGCTTCCATCTGCATGACCATGGGAACCTTAGCGATTTTACCCATCATCTACCTCAGCTGTTCCCGAGAAACAAAGTCCAGATCTTGATATCCTTGATTTGAATACTGACGCTGTATTGCTG
>ERZ773359.4243-NODE-4243-length-15264-cov-16.011572_pt1 | contig 15264 bp, 13 predicted proteins | sample MGYA00374955_ERZ773359 | MGnify/ENA primary metagenome ERZ773359 (study PRJEB29098, sample SAMN04486028) | biogas fermenter metagenome | study: EMG produced TPA metagenomics assembly of the Biogas fermentation microbial communities from Germany - Plant 4 DNA1... | reverse complement strand
AGGTGGCCTATTTTTTCGCCAGCATCTGGCCTAATTTTAGGGTAGCATTAACAGTGAGTTGGGACATGGCTCAAACGGGTGGTCCCCGCGTGTGCGGGGGTGATCCTGGGTTTCACTATTTATAGAGAGAAAGAATACTGTGGTCCCCGCGTGTGCGGGGGTGATTCAAGGTCACAGCAGAGAACGAGTGAGGGAATGCTGTGGTCCCCGCGTGTGCGGGGGTGATCCTTAATCCCTCCTGAATGGCTTTATAGAGGTCTCGTGGTCCCCGCGTGTGCGGGGGTGATAAGCCGAAGGACGGAAGATTAAAAAGCTAATTAAAGTTACACGGCACCGACAGCTCTTAGTCTTCACATTCTTAATTTACTTGCTTCGATCCTTCTGCTCCGGTGTTAATGTCAATCAAAAATGAGGCCAGATGATGGTCAAGGTGGCTTATTTTTTTCCCTAGCATCTGGCCTAGTTTTAGGGTAGCATTAACACTCCAGCTCCTAGCCCCGTGTCAGCACATTTATCTACAGTGCAAGCTATCCCCCTCCTGCATCGACTCCAGCTCGAGCAGTATATAAAACGGCACCTGGCTTATGCAGGTGCCGAGCATGATATTTTCTCGGATAATGCTGTTGGGAGATATCCGAGTTTTCGGGTAGAGCAGTTAGAATGCCCAACAAGGTCTGCATCCATGCTGCTCTATGGAGCACAAAACAGTCGCATGATTATTGATGTTCACATGCTCAGGTCAGTTGTTCAGGGAGCATTGAATTTGTTCTCCCTGTCCCCGTTAGAGCATCTTCCTTATGGACAGCAAATAACAGTTTAAGAGTTAATAATCACTGGGAATATGTCCCTGGATAATGGCGGTTAAGACTGGTTTAACTACTCTTAAAAATTCAAAACTGCCTTCAAAGTCCTTGCCCTCAACTACCATTCGGTATTCACAGCAACCCGGGCACATACCTCTGTCGCAGAAGGTCACAGTAAAAGGCTCGCTGATTTCTATCTCAAGTTCGAGTTTTTTGATTTCATGTTCGTCTTCTACATCAAACTCCTTTAGATATCTCCAGCTTTGAATAACCTCCTTCACACCATTACAGACCCGCTCTAATTTAAACAGCAGATCAACCTCTACCTCAGGCTCATATGTTTCCTCATCTTCTCCTTCAAACATAACCAGGCTCGAGAATTCGATTTTGACCAGGGGTTTGAAAATATCAGAAGTATCGATCGTCAGCCGGTCTAATATAAAGCTCTGATGTTCCTTTACCACCCCGTCATCAATTTCGAATATTGCGTCCTGAGGATTGTGTCCACACTCTACTTGAATTACTTTTTTCCAAGTCTTTCTTTTTTGCGAAGACTTTCTTGAGTAAGAATAATCATCAGAATAGTTGTATGACACTCTATTCACCCTTTCTGTATATTGTTGGAGCTCTAGCTCATTAATATGGTATGTAGATGAAGATAGAAATTCTACACATTTATGGTAGATTTTACACGAGTAGCTAAAAGCAGGTAATAAAAACACGCCTTGTACTAATGGATTAAGTATCAGCCGCGATCCAAGTGCATCAGCACCGTCGGTCATTGTACTCTGACCTGCCAGGGCAGGCCCGTTTATGTGGTAATGTCGGCGGTTTCACATCAGTGGGGTGGGCTCTCTCCCACAGTCGGAAGGCGCCCGCCGCCGGTCTCTGTTCAACATTTATCGATGCTGATCAAAGCGTATCTATCAGGAATTGAAACAAAAAGCACCGGGGGATTTCTCCCCCGGCTATAAGCATACCTATCACGATTTGAAACAACTCTGGAAATGCCGATTAACGGCTAGTGCATCTCATCCACAATCTTAATCATATCAAGCAAGGGCGATTTTCTTCCCGAATTCAATCGCACCTTGCTGTTTGTCCTGATCTGGATACCATTGGGTACGGTAACCTTCATCGATAAGCTCAAAGCCTGCACCCTGCAGGAGTTCGTTGAGGATCTTGACCGACTCCCCGCTCCAGCCGTAACAGCCAAATGCGGCAGCTTTCTTGTTCTTGAACTTCATTTCCTTCATCAAATGCGCAAAACCGGCCATTGTGTGCAGAATGCCATTGTTAAAGGTAGGAGAGCCCACCACCACCGTCTTAGACTTGAACACCTCGGTAATGACATCGTTCTGATCACTTTTGGGCAGGTTGAAAAGCTTTACCGTGACATCCGGATCGGCCAGCTGAATCCCCCGGGCAATGTTTTCAGCCAGTGCCCTGGTGCCATTCCACATGGTATCGTACACAATCGTTATCTGGTTCTCCTGATAATTGTCAGCCCACTGGGCATACTTCTCAACTATCTGCAGGGGATTGTCTCTCCATATGACACCATGGCTGGTGGCTATCATATCAATGGGCAGCCCCAAATTGCTGATCTCCTGCAGCTTTCTCTTCAAAACCGCACTGAAAGGTGTCAGGATATTGGCGTAATATTTCATGGATTCCTTGAACAGGTCGCACTGGTCCACCAGATCGTTGTAGAGCATTTCGGTGGCGTAGTGCTGCCCGAAAGCGTCATTGCTGAAAAGAATGTTGTCACCGGTCAGGTAAGCAGCCATGCTGTCCGGCCAGTGCAGCATGGTCATTTCCACGAAAACCAGTTGCTTGCCGTTGCCGATATCCAGCTTGTCGCCGGTCTTGACCACATTGAAGTTCCAATCCTCATGAAACATACCCTTAAGCGATTTGACCGCATTGGCGGTACAGTAAATGGGGGTATCGGGTATCAGCCTCATCAGCTCCGGAAGGGCTCCGCTGTGGTCTATCTCGCCGTGATTGACGATGATGTAATCGATCTGATTAAGGTCGATTTCACTGGCCAGATTATTGACAAACTCGCTGGCAAACGGTGTCCAGACCGTATCGATGAGAACGGTTTTCTCTTCCTGGATTAAATAGGAATTGTAGGTGGTGCCATGGTGAGTGGTCAATTCTTCGCCGTGAAAAGTCTCCAGTTCCCAGTCTACTTTGCCAACCCAGAACACATTGCCTTTTATATGCTTTTTCATACAAAATAACCTCCACATTATATTGTCGCGGATTAAAGTCTCTCAATCAAACGGCGGTTATTCCAGGGGCTCAAATTCGTCTTTGCTCACCCCGCAGACCGGGCACACCCAATCATCCGGGATGTCTTTAAAAGCGGTGCCGGGAGCGATGCCGGAATCAGGATCCCCTACTGCCGGATCATAAATGTATCCGCACACCGGGCATTCGTACTTCTGTGTAGCGGGGTCTGCTGCTGGAGCCTCTGCCTTTTTCTCTGCAAGCGGCGGCTGTGCAGTTTGCGCAGGCCTGGCTGCGCCTCGCTTGAGAAGTTGATAATATGTGTAGGTCAGGGGCTCTTCTTCGCTGAATACCTCTGCATTGATCACCTTGCCGATAAACAGCGTATGGGTCTCGACATCAATACTGTTGACGACCTGCGCTTCCAGATAGCCGATACTGTTCTCCACCAGATAAGGCGCTCCAGTCATCCCCAGTCGGAACGGAACGGTGGCAAATTTGTCGATGTCGCGTCCGGATTTAAACCCGAAATGGCCGATAAGATCTAAAGGTACCGATTGGGGCAGGATGGAGACTGAAAACACCCCGCTGCTCTTGATGAACTGGTTGGTGAGATTGTTCTTGTTGATACCGATGGCCACCATAGCGGGTTCGGCAGTGATCTGAAAAAAGGTATTGGCTATTTGCCCATTCAATTTGCCCTCCATGGTAGAGCTGATAACATACAGGCCATAACTGATTTTGCGGAAGATATTGGGGTCCATATATCTACATCCTTTCTGTCATGTGTTTTGCCGTGGGATAAACGTAAATGGGGATATTGCCGATTTAATGTCAAAGCAGCAGGTTATTGTGACTATTATATCCTATGATGGCAGTAAATAGTAGGAAAGGATTCGCTGGCCGGCCGGGCCAGGGGCCGGGCGGCCCCTGGGTTGGCTATGTCAGTATCTCCAAAAAGGCACTGATTCTGGTATTTATCTGGCCTGTATCGGTTTGCGAATAATCGGTTTCCAGGCAGAGATAGGGGAGATGTTTTTCCTGGGTTACGAATCTCTTTACACGCTCGGATTCAATCGCGAAAGTATGGCAGGCCTGGAGGACAACCTCGATTACCCCGTCGACCTGATAATCTTCCAGCATTTCTTCCAGGGCTTCGATCCTGCCGGGATTGGGGCTCATCACTGAACAATTGATGCCCAGGTATTTTTCGGCCAAGGCCAGATACGGGTCTTTGTTTTCATCGACCAGCTCCTTCTGGGCTCTTGGCCCGCAGCAGTTTTCGAAGCCTACGATATCAGCATCCAATTCCTCGATCTGGCGTATGATTTTTTCCCGTACTCCTCCGGTGGGACAGCCGGTGATCAAAATCCGGGGCCGCGATGGCCTGCCCTGGCAGTTGTTTGCATATTCCTGGAGTAATTCTGCGGTGCGGTTTTCCAGGATCGCAATCTTCTCTTCGGTATCAAATATAAATCCATTGGCATCGATAACCGTATTGATTTCATAACCGGAGACAGGAGAGGGCTTTAATCTACCCAATTCAAAGAAATCCAGCATGGCTTTTCTCTCCCGGTTTTTGAGACGAATGGCATTGCGCAGGTCTTCATCGCTGAAGTCCGTCTCCAACTGCCGGCACAGCACATCCTTTAAGCGCAGCATTTCGCCATACCAGCTTTCCAGGGCCAGGCTGCCGCTTCTGCCCGGGGGCAGCTGCATCACATGGGTGTATTTCAGCTCACCCAACAGCTCATACATTTTCTTTTTACCGTCACAGGTGGTTTCGGCCAGAATCATATCGGAAAAATAAAAGAAGGGACAGGTATCCGAAACCGCGAAGCCATAGCTGGATTTTATCAGGGGGCACAAATTCTTGGGCAGGCTTTTTTCCGCAAAGGGAATCGGCTCGTCACTCATCCCGCACAGGCTAACCGGCACCGCTCCTGCTGCCAGTATCATCTCCGTCGGAGTATAAGTGCAAAAAACCCCCACTACTTTCTTGCCTTTCTCTTTCAACTCCTTCATGCGCATGAACCCCTGCTGGCGAGCCTCGGAATAGTTTTGGAAGTTCGGTGGCAATTTTAACAATTTTATTCCTCCCTGTGCTGTAGGCTTGCTGTATATATATGCCGGGATCTAATTGCATTTCTCCGCTGCTATCAATGCGGCTCCTAAAGCACCAGCATATTTCCCCAGCTCGTGGGTGTAAATCTCGCGCTGCAGTTTGCTTGCCAGTCTTTCCCGGAAATAAGGGATATGGCTCAAGCCGCCGGTGAGAATGCATTTTCCCCTTATATCGTGCCGCTGGGCCAGAAGAGCCACCCTGGTTACTACCGATTCCACTATGCCGGCGGCCAGATCCGGTTTGGATTTTCCGACTCCTATCTGGCTGATCACTTCAGATTCGGCAAAAACCGTACACATGCTGCTGATAGGAATAGGGGTGCCGCTTTGGGCCAAAAGGAAAAGCTCGTCAAGGTCGACTTCCAGCCGATTGGCCATAATCTCCAAAAACTTGCCGGTACCGGCCGAGCATTTGTCATTCATCAAAAACCGGGCCACAGCACCGTTTTCAACGGTGATGACTTTGGTATCCTGGCCTCCCACGTCAATGATCACACAGTCTTCTGGAAACAGATAGGATCCGCCTCTGCCGTGACAGGTGATTTCGGTGAGAACCTTATCAGCGTAGTCCACTGCAACCCGGCCATAGCCGGTGGCAATGGTTTTGACCGTCCTCGACTCGACATCAAATCCCAGTTCCAAAAGCTTTGCTTTGATCCGGGCGGCAGTTTCCCGGCTGCTCCAACTGGTGGGCAGAGTGAAGGCCGCCGCCACTCTTTCCCCATCCAAAACCAGGGTTTTTGCGGCGGTCGAGCCGATGTCGATGCCAACATAGTTCATGCAGTCCACTCCCCATCTGGTAGATTGATATACTCGTACAGATTAGCCATGCATTTCAGCAAATATTTCCAAACGGAATGCCCTGCCAGGGCAAAACACCAGTCAATCGTAGTCAATCGGAAAAATATACTAAATAAACACTTTTTATTTCTACAATGCTATTATATTATGTAACTATAATAACATGAAGTAATGCAATACATAATAATGAGTTAGAAGTTGGATGACTGAAGGGATAAGCGCAGGAAGCAGCGGAGGCTATATATTTGCTGCATGCCTGATAAGTCGAAGTGAGTCGGTACATCTTGATGTCAGGGGGTATGAATGATTACAGCAAATTAAGAGACAATCCACAAGGCGTTCAAAGTTTAGTTGAAAAAGGAAGATTTGGGGAGGGAACAGAGTTGAAAAAATACATAGCGTTGTTATTGATGGTTTTAATGATGGCGGCTGTTGTGACGGGTTGCAGCAATACCGCTACAACTACTGTTGAACAACCATCCAGTGGCTACAAAATTGGTGTGGTCACCCCGACCTTATCCACCAGCGAAGATGAGTTCAGGGCTGCCGACAAGATGGCCAAAAAATACCCGGATATAGTCAAACACATTACCTTGCCGGAGAATTTCTCCACCGAGATCGAAACCGGATTGAGCCAGATCATCTCACTGGCCGATGATCCCAAAATGAAAGCCATCATCGTGATATCCGGGCAGGCCGGGTTATTGCCCGCTTTGCAGAAGGTGGAAGAAACCAGACCGGAGATAATAACCATGACTGCTCCCATCTGGGACGACCCGGCCTTGATGTCCAAGTACGTGGATGTGAACCTGGATACCGACTGGGTGAGGAGAGGGGCCGCTATTGCGCAAAAGGGGCACGAGATGGGCGCCAAAACCATCATTCACTATTCATTCCCCACTCATCTGGCCAAAGAGGTCATTTCCCAGAGAAAAGATGCCATGGAGAAAACCTGTAAAGAACTGGGCATGCAGTGGGTCGAGGTGATTACTCCCGATCCGCAGACCGGGGATGGAACCGGGCCTATGCTGCAGTTCCTGCGCGAGGATATTCCCCGGCAGATCGAAAAATACGGACCTGATACGGTTATATTTGGCACCAATTGTCCCATGTATGATGTGATCATCGACGAAGCCTTTAAACTGAAATTCATGGTAGTTGAACAGTGCTGCCCGACGCCCCTTCAGGCCTACCCAACCGTATTGGGATTGGAGATTTCAGAGGAAGATGCCTGGAACTTCCCCAAATTGAACGCGATGATATCGGAAAAAGCCGCAGCTGCCGGAATGACGGGCAGATTGGGCGGATGGCCCATGCCGGCCACGGTATTCATGCCGGAATTTGCCGTTGAACTGGCCAAGAGAATGATAGAAGACCCCAGTTTCAATTACAACGATATCGACACTCTGAACCAGTTCGCCAAGGAGGTTGCCAACAGCGAAGTGAGTTTCAGCAGGTTTAAGGCCAAGGAGGATGGCGCCGAGTATCCCAATTACTTTGTGATGATTATGAATACTATTCTCTATTAAATTTACAAATTGTAATATGGAGCAGGTTGTCGTATGTTTTATACGACAGCCTGTGTTATTTTTTGCCTGGCCCCGGCTATTGCGGGAAATTATCAATTGACATGGGATGACAATGACAAACCTACTGGAGATAAAGCATCTGAGCAAAAGCTATAACGGCATTCCAGCCTTGCGCGATATCAATCTGTCCATACCGGCCGGTGAGATACACGGTCTGATAGGGGCCAACGGCTCGGGCAAGACAACCTTGATGAACATCTTGTTCGGCAATCCGGTTATTGAGGCCACGGGCGGATATGAAGGGGAAATCTATTTTAACGGCCAAAAAACTGTCTTCAAGAATTGCGGCCAGGCCATAAAACAGGGCATCGGCATGATACACCAGGAATTCGCCTTGATTCCCGATATGACAGTAGCGGAGAATATAAAGCTGGGTCGCGAGAACACCGTGGATTTTGCCAGGCGGCTTTTTGGACCGTCCTTTTCCTTTGTCGACCGCAAGAGGGATGATGCCGGTGCCCGGCGCACCTTGAGCAAACTGGGCATCGATATTGATGTGGGGCTGAAAATCGTCGATCTTACCAGCAATCTGAAACAATTTGTGGAGATTGCCCGGGAGATTGACCGTAGTGATTTGCAACTGCTGATATTGGATGAGCCCACGGCTGTGCTCAGCAGCAGCGATGGCTGGCAATTGATCCAGATCTTAAAGGAGATGTCGGCCCGTGATATCGCAATATTATTTATCTCTCACCGCTTAGAGGAGATACAGCAGGTCTGCGACAGGGTCTCGGTTTTGCGGGATGGCCGGCTGGTGGCCCAGTATGATAAAAAAGATGTTTCCATAAACAGGCTGGCCCGGGATATGATCGGCCATTTGGTGGAAAAAGCGAGCGCAGATAAAAGGGATATTGCCAATCGGCCCATTATCACCTTTAAAGGCTTTGCGGTTGACATGCCCGGCGAAGCCATCAGAGGCCTGGATCTGGAGGTGTATGAGGGAGAAATACTGGGTATAACCAGTTTGTCGGGTCATGGCAAACTGGCCTTGGGCTACGGCATGATGGGCATGTATCCGGTAGAAGGAGAAGTTGTTTACCGCAACCAGCGCCTGAGCCGAATGGATGCCAGGTGGAATATCATGAACGGCATGTATTTTCTGCCTGATGACAGAAGAGAGCTGGGTATCATAGCCGACCAGTCAGTGGAAGACAACATTATTTTTACCGGCAACCAGGTAAAAAACATGTTCATGACCGGGTTTTTGGGCTCTTTTCCCGGGTTTGTGGACCGGGCCCAAAGCCGCTGGTATGTAAATAAAATGATTGAGGATTTTGACATTAAGTGCCGCTCGCCCAAACAAAAGGTGAAGGAATTGAGCGGCGGCAACCAGCAGAAGGTTTGTATTGCCAGGGCTTTGACCGTCGATCCGGCGCTGCTGTTTGTGGCCGAACCGACCAGGGGTATTGATATCGCCGCCAAAGAAAAAATACTCAATATGCTGATACAGATCAATCGCAGCAGAAATACCACCATCATTATCATGTCCAGTGAACTGGATGAGTTAAAACGGGTATGCGACCGGATTGCGGTCATGGTACAGGGAAAGGTCTTCAAGATCCTGTCCCCGCATGCATCCGATGTGGATTTTGCCCTGGCTTTGTCCGGTGAAGAAGGTATGCCATATGAGCAGTTATAAGCTGAAGCCGCCGCAGATCATCATATCGCTTTTTTTATTGCTTTTAGTGATCATGGCTGCTTCCATGCAGATGGACTTAATAGGGTTTTTTAACCAGTCCATAGTCAAGCTGGTGATGAATGGGGTTCTGGTGCTTTCCCTGATACCCATGCTGAATGTGGGAGCGGGGATGAATTTCGGCCTGCCGGTAGGTATTGTCGGGGGCTTGCTGGGGATGTGCCTGGCGGTTAATTTCAGGCTGACCGGCATTCATGGTTTTGGCATGGCTTTGCTGTTCAGCCTGCTGTTCTGCATGCTGCTGGGCTGGATCTACGGCCTGATACTTAACCGGGTAAAAGGCCGGGAGGAGATCGCCGGAATATTCATCGGCTATTCCTTTATACCTTTGATGAACTATGCCTGGACCCTGCTTCCCTTTACCAATCGGGAAATGCTCTATCCCATTGGCGGCCAGGGTTTGAGACCCAGAATCAGCCTGGAAAACTATTTCAATCACGTTTTGGATGATCTGGGGGTAATAACTGTGGGCGCTGTGGAGATACCATGCGGGCTTTTGGCCTTTTATGCCCTGATTGCTGTTTTTCTCTACCTCTTCTTTGCTACCAAAGCCGGTCGGGCTGCCATTGCTGTGGGGGAAAACGAGTCCTTTGCCAGATTATCGGGGATCAATATTGAAAAGACCCGTATGATCGCCATCGTCATCTCCACCATTATTGCCGGTTTTGGTATTTGTGTTTATGCCCAGAGCTATGGCTTCATACAGCTTTACGACGAGCCCCTTTCCCTGACTTTTCCCGCTATTGCGGCCATATTGATCGGGGGCAGCACCGGCAAAAAGACCTACATATTTGAAGCTGTTCTGGGGACTTACCTGCTGCAGTCCATTTACCTGCTCACCGTGCCCATAGCCAATGCCATATTGGTGCCGGAGCTTACCGAGATTATAAGGACTATGATTACCTATGGCATAATCCTGTATGCCCTGTTGATCAGAGAGAGGCGGGGGGCTGAGCGTTGATGAAACCGGGATTCGGCAAACAGGCATTCAATAGTGAATATGTGGTGCCCATAGTGTTTCTGGCCCTGTCGTTATTGGCCTGGCAGTGGTCCGGACTCAGCGGGAGTTTTGTCTTCAATCAGGTGATCAACCGCTTTATCCGCGACGGCATCCTGGTTTTGTCACTGGTCATTCCGGTAGTGGCCGGGATGGGGCTTAACTTCGCCATTACCGTAGGGGCTATGTCCATGCAAACCGCTGTGTTGATCATGATCGCTTATCGAGTGAGCGGGGTGACCGGGATATTGCTGGCTACCGTTCTCGGTGTCGTTCTGGCGGTTATATTGGGTTATGTGATAGGGGTTATTCTAAACCGGGTCCAGGGCAAAGAAATGATTACCACCATAATCATCGGTTTTCTGTTCAACAGCGTCTATCAGCTCATATTCCTGGTGGGGTTTGGCAGCGTTATTCCGGTCTTAAATGAGGAAATCATCCTTACCCGGGGGATTGGGGTTAGAAATACCGTTGACCTGGGAATGTACCGCAATACCCTCGACAAGCTGTGGCTGATTAAAATCGGCGATCTGGAGATACCCTTGTTCATGATACTGGTGGTGCTCATGTTTGCCGCCGCTATATATTATATCCTGCATACCCGCTTTGGCCAGCAGGTCAAAGCCATCGGCTCCAATACCCAAACCAGTGAAGTGTTGGGGATCAACACCCTGGCAGTGAGGATTAAGGTGATCATCCTTTCCACTGTCCTGGCCGCCCTGGGTCAGCTGGCCTATCTGCAGAACATCGGCATGTTTGATGTTTATACCGCCCATTTGACCAACGATGTCATTTCCTGTGCGGCTCTCCTGGCCGGTGGGGCCACCATAAAGCAGGCCAAGATCAGGCATGCCCTGCTGGGGGTATTTCTGTTCCACACACTGTTTATCGTTTCGCCCCAGGCCGGCCAGAATCTGTTTCACAATGCCGCTTTGGGGGAATATTTCCGCAGTTTTGTGGCCTATGGCACCATTGCGTTGGCTCTTATTATCAATATCAGAACCGAGAAGCAGTACAAAAAGGCATAATCGGATTATTGCAAGGCCTGCTTATCATACCGCTGTGCATCCATGCCCTTTCTTACTTAATTGCTAAGCCCTCACCCCGATGATAACCGCGTTATATGCTCCCCGATGCTGAATAATCATAGCAAGTGAGTTAGGTCCCAAAATCATAGTATAAGGATTTTTGTGATGGGGAAAAACTAATTTCAATTTTATACTAAAGGATGAAATATATTGAAACCATCAAAACACAACCAGAGGTTTTTAGCAGCGGTTTTAATTGTATGTGTACTGGGCGTTAGCTTGTATTTCAGCTACTTCAGCCCAGATGAGCAGTATATACCGGTACAAGGTCAGGTTGGTGAGCCCAGGTCTGATGATGTCTGGATGATTTCCCGCCTGGTGGCGGCAGAATCAAGAGGGGAGCCTTTTGAAGGGCAGGTAGCGGTGGCCGCAGTTGTGGTAAATCGGGTGCGGGATCCCAGGTTCCCTGGTACGGTCAACGGGGTAATTTATCAGCCCGGGGCTTTTTCTCCAGTGGCCAACGGATCATTCTGGCGCGTAACTCCAGACGAAGGACACCTTAGAGCAGCCCGGTATGCATTAAACGGCTGGGATCCTACAAATGGAGCAACATTTTTTTGGAATCCCGCCACTGCAACCAGCAAATGGGTTTGGGGCCGCAAAATCATAACCAGAATCGGCAAACATGTTTTTGGAATTTGATATTTTGCGTAAACGAGGTTGAATTAAGAATGCGCGGCAAAAATGTACTATTAGCCTTATTTGTTTTGCTTATACTGGGAATAGGAGCCTGGCGGTTTTCTCAACTTGATCAACAAGCCACTGCAGCAAACAATGCTTTAGAAGCCAGTTATCAAAATCATTTTTTTAGTTTGATAGAAAATGTGGAAAACCTTGATGTTTTACTGGGAAAGGTTTTAGCCTCCAATTCCAATGATCATAATATTATGACATTGGTCACAGTCTGGTCTTTAGCAGAAGCAGCCAAATCTAACCTGGATAATTTGCCATTGGATACTGTAAACATGATGCGCAGCAATCTGTACCTGTCACAACTGGGAGATTACGCTTATTCAATGGCTCAAGCCTTGGTCAACCATCAGGAAATACCTGACAGTAATTGGCAAAAAATTAAGGAGTTACATCAACAAAACCGTATCATTCACAATGAATTAAGGAACCTCTTGGGATTATTGCAGGACAGGCAAATCAGGCTGGGCAGCCTGAAAAATGCCAGCCCCGAAACGAAAATGACTCCTGACAGTGAAGAATTGCTCAAGGGCTTTGGCAAGCTGGATGAAAGGCTGCAGAACGAGGTTCCTACGTTGACTTATGACGGCCCTTTTTCTGACCATGTGGTTAACCGGCAGCCCAGGGGTTTGACCGGAGAGGAGATAGATGAGAAAGAGGCAGAAAGGACTGCCCTTGAATTTGCTGGAAATTTGGACACCAACACCAAGTATTCAGCTAAAGTCACGGGTGCGGCAGAAGGGCGTATCCCTGCTTATTCGGTTACTTTGCAGCCAGAAGATAAGGCTCAGTCGGATTTGACCCTGGGGATAAGCAAAAAGGGCGGCCATGTGGTATTTATGATTGCCAGGGGTGAGAAGGCTGAAATCAGCAGAGTCAGTATGGAAGACGCCAAAAAGCGGGCCGCTGAATTTGCAAGTAAACTGGGATTGGGAACTTTTATGGCTACCGGGCATTTGACGGAAGGAAATGAACTGCTGGTAAATTTCGCTCTGATACAGGATAATGTAATCATTTATCCGGATATGGTTCAGGTAATTGTATCTTTGGACAGCGGAAATATAGCAGCATATGATGCCAACAAGTTTTTACTATCCCATACGCAGAGGACGTTGCCTGAGCCCAAAATCAGTGAACAAGAAGCCAGAGCAAGAGTAAATAAAAATCTGAACATTGAAGAGGTGCGGTTAGCTTTAATCCCCCTGGATAATCTGCAAGAAAAGCTGACTTATGAGGTAAAAGGGAAAATTGATGAAGATACCTACTATGTGTATATCAATGCGGAAACCGGCTTTCAGGAAAAAATATTGTTAATAGTTGAAACTCCGCAAGGCTCTCGGAGCTTGTAATACACCAGGTAAACTGAATACCACCTACTATTCAAACCGCAACGGGGTTGTTGAAAAAAGCTTTCAACAGCCCCATCAGGTATCTTAACCATTTTGCAGTTTGCTGAGGCCCACCTATGGTCGACTATCGTTGTAAGATGCGATGGAGGCAGCAATTCTGAGTCAAACATTTACCACCTCCCACTTTTAACACACAGTTATAAATTCACGAGCGTGACACCGTACCCCTGTGATGTGCAGCGGACAGAGACATATGGTATGCAATTTGGGTATTTTATCGGGTATATTAAAAGAGAGTTGCTAAGCGGGGCGGTGAATCGTTTTGTCTGAGGAGCTTATTAAAACCCTCTATGCTAACCGGGATGCGGATAAAGCCTTTTATATGGCAAAATACATGAAGGATCAGTTCCCTTTTCTGGGGATACCCAAACCAAACCGGGTGCGCTTGTCAGGCGCATTCGTTAAAAAGGCCAAGAAGGAAAAGACCATAGACTGGGAACTGGTAGCCAGACTGTGGGACTTGCCGGAACGGGAGTTTCAGTATGTGGCCTTGGATTATCTGCAGGGCTTGAAAAATTATCTGCAGAGCGAAGATATCGACCGTCTGCAGCTTCTTATTACCACCAAATCGTGGTGGGATACGGTCGATTTGCTGGCCAGCAACATTGTCGGCCCGCTCTGCCTGCGCAATAAAGAGCTGATTGACAGCCATATACTTGGATGGGCGGAAAGTGAAAACATCTGGCTGGCCAGAAGCGCGATCCTATTTCAATTGAAGTACAAGGACAAAACCGATCCAGTACTGCTAAAGCACATCATCCTTAAAAACAGCAACAGCAGGGAATTCTTCATCAATAAGGCGATAGGCTGGGTTCTGCGGGAATACTCCAAGACCAATCGGGAATGGGTTCGCGATTTCGTAAATCAGTACCCTTTGTCCAAACTCAGCGTTCGCGAAGCAAGTAAGTATTTGTGATACCTTAGCCTTATGACACCAAACTTACTCAATATTCAGAACCCGCTTGACTATCCATTCTTGATATTCCTCTCTTGTGGGACATAACGATGCACATCCACTTTACTGCTCCTTACTCCAGATGCTCTTCCCACCTTTGCAAAACCTCGGGGAAACTAGCCCGGCCAAATCCGATGCGGAAATGGCGGTCATCGTAATCATAGCAGCTGCCGGGCAATAAGAGGATGCCGTGATTTGACGCCAATTCTTCAGCATAATGAGAAACAGAGACCGAATTGCTGAAGGCCGGGAAGGCGATAGGGCCCCCTTGCGGGCGCAGCCACTCGAATTTTTCCTGGTGACGGGCGAAGAATCTATCCAAGAGATAGAGGTTGTCCTTTACCAGGTTGCGATTGCGCTCCAGGATGCGGGTACGGTGCCTAAGGGCCAGGGTGGCCAGGAATTCGGAAGGGGCGCTGTTGCAGATGGTGGTGTAGTCTTTAAAGGATGCCATATTCTGAAATATGCGCCGGTTGCCGGTGGCGATCCAGCCAATTCTTAAGCCCGGCAGGCCGAAGGACTTTGACATTACCCCCAGGGAAACCGCATTTTCATACAGATCGCATGCCCAGGGCAATGGGGCCTGCTCATGTTCCAGGTACTTATAAACCTCGTCCGCAAAAAGGATGATACCTTGCTGAGCTGCCAGCTCGATAAGCCGCTGCCATTCTTCCTGGGTAAACAGGTGCCCGGTGGGATTATGGGGGCTGTTAACGATGATCAGGCGGGTCTGTGGGGTTATCAAGGCCTGGATTTCGTCCATGTCAGCAAGCCATCCCGAAGCCGCAGGGCGCAGTTGCCAGGCTGTCACCTGACAACCGCAAGACCGGGGCAATTCCACCATTGACTGGTAACAGGGTGTTTGCACTATAAC
>ERZ773359.4239-NODE-4239-length-15281-cov-67.336858_pt1 | contig 15281 bp, 11 predicted proteins | sample MGYA00374955_ERZ773359 | MGnify/ENA primary metagenome ERZ773359 (study PRJEB29098, sample SAMN04486028) | biogas fermenter metagenome | study: EMG produced TPA metagenomics assembly of the Biogas fermentation microbial communities from Germany - Plant 4 DNA1... | reverse complement strand
CAAATACTACTTTGTCATTTATGTCCCCTGCAAATTCCCTGGCAATGGAATACAGCCTTTCTGCTCCAAAGGTATTGGTCTGGAAGAAGGAAAAGGGGGATATTTTAAACTTTAAGCCTAAAATTTCCTCAGTAATATAATCCTTGCCATATAGAAGGGTTAGCCTATCTGCCTGAACCACATCCCCTAAGCCATCATTTATGGTATGAAGTATGCCTGTTATATTTCCTTCCAGCCCTTCAAGGTTCAGTAATCCCTCCACAAAGCCCTCTGTATTTACTTCTCCCTGGCTGGTAGTTACTAAATTTACCATAATCTCCCCTGTGGACAGGGCCTTTCTAATAACTAAATGTCTTAGTATTCCCTCATGTTTCCTCTTATTATAATGGGGGGTATTTAATCTTCTAAAGTACTTCATAGTCGTCCTTCTAATTTTAGTGAAATCCCCATCTGCAATACCGCAGGCATCAGAATCCACCACCTCATAAAACCTGCCCCTTTTATGCAGGCCCAGTACTAGAGGACCTCCCTTTTCCGAATCTCCAAAGGTATATTCCATTTTATTTCTATAGCCTTCTACATGAGGGCTCCTTTCTATACCTAAGAAATTGAATCCTCCTATATTCTCCCTTTCAAACAAATCCAAAACCAGCTCTTTTTTTAGTTCCAACTCATCTTGGTATAAAAGGGTCTGATAGGTGCAGCCTCCACAATCATCGTAGTGACAGTCCAGGTTTTTTTCCAAGGGGGATCTTTCCAATACCTCCAGTAGCCTTCCTTCTATATAGTCCTTTTTTCTTTTTTTAAGAGCTACCCTTACCTTCTGTCCCTTTATGCCGCCCTTAAATATAACTTTTTTTCCTTCATGTTCAGCCACAGATTTATTTGGAAAAACATTATCTATTATTAAAGTTTCAATTACTTTATTTTTCTTTCTAGCCATATACTCACTCCTTCCCAGTTATTATACCAGTATTGGCACAAAAAAATAAGGGGTCAATGCCCCATACGAAAATATTATTCAATTATTATTTCATCCACGTGCTTTATCCATCTTTCACTAAAGGGATCCCTTCTTACAATAATGCGAAGAGGTCCTTCTCCTCCTCTCTTTTTGGACTTCATAGGTTGTCCATCCCTTTCGTACACTAGATAAACATTTTTAGGTTCCTCTATCTCCTCCACACTAAGTATTATCCTGTATCCATCAGAAGCATTAAAGGTTAGCCTTTCAGCATCAGATATGTCAATACCCAAGGCCTGGAAAAACTCACTAAGCTCAATCCCCTTATACTCAGTTTCAACAGGCTTTTGCCCACTGCTTCTTATTACAGCAGGAAAGGTTATTGCTCCCTCTAAGGAATATATGTATTCCCCATCTACAACTTTTTCTTCATCACCCTTTATTATCTTTAAGCTTACATCTTCTCCACCTGCTAGAAAATAAAATGATAAAAGGGCAACTATGATGACCAATATGGATATATATACTTTTTTATTCATAATGACCCCCTTAATTTCCCTCTAAAGACTTGCTTATACCGCGCCTAACTGCATTTAGAAAACCTCTACTGGTAGTAGTAGCACCAGATATGGCATCTACACTTAAATTTTGCCTCTCTATTATGTCCCTGGATAGACTTCTGAAAACTTCCTCATAATAGCCTGTAGTTTCAGTATGGGACAATACTTTTATATCCTTTATTTGCCTATTTTCAACTACAAGCTCCACTTCTATATTTCCACCAAATCCAAGGGCAGTGCCAGTAAAAGTTCCATCATTTAAGCCTTCTATTTTTGCCATGGCTTCTCCACTGCCCTTTTGACCTAATATTGGCAGGATTATAAAGATAACTATAAAAATCACTAGGGATATGCTTACATAGGCCTTAACCTTCATTATAATTTTGCCTAATCTGATTCTATAGCCTTCATTTCCTCTGATACATGGGGTATTTATACACTGTACACACCTTATGCATTCAGGGGATATTTCCCTTTCCTTTGGCCTTTCTATATGAACGGGACAGTTTCTCATGCAGTAGATACATCTGCCACAATTTTCCCCTATTTCTAGTGTAGAGGGTCCAATTGCTGAAAGCAAGGCCTGAAAGGCTCCAAGGGGACAAAATACCCTGCAAAACAATCTCCTTATAAAAAGGGACAGAAGGGCTATGGCTAAAAGGACTATGGTTCCTGCCTTTAGACTAAGGCCCATAAATATGTTTAAGTAGCTCACCCAGGGAGACAGGGGAGATATGATATGGCCTAATCCTAAAATACTGAGTACCAATACTAAAATCAATATAAGATACTTTATAAGCTCAAAATTAAAATACCTCCATCTTGGTAGCCTTATCTCCTTTAGGCCAAGCCTATTCCCCATAAATTTAAAAAAGTCCTGCATAGCCCCTATGGGGCATATATAGCCGCAGAAAATCCTTCCAAACAAAAAGGCAGTAATGGATATGGCCACTGTGAGGGCCATTGAATAGGATATGCCCCTAAATCTATAGGATACATCTGTAAAAAAGGACTTTAATGCAGACCAGCCTCCATAGGGGTTTAAATCCCCTATGGAAAATATTTTATAGTCAATATATTCATTTATATATAGATAATATATTATTACAATAGCCATTACTATTATAGTAAAAGCTATTTGAACTAGACTCCTGTTTTTTAACTTCATCTTCTTTCAATCCTCAACATATCATCTAATATTTTTTCATCTTCCCTGTAAAGGTCTACTTTGCTTCCTTCCTGTACCAGATAGCATTTAAGTATATCATCTGGACTTAGCTTTACTTCCCTTTCATCAACACTAAGGGCAGCAAAGGTATTTCCGTCATCCCATCTCATGCCTGCAGTTAAAAGTACATCCTCAAGAAGCATTCCTTCTTTACCATGAATTTCCTTAGTTCTAACAACTTCCTTCATCATATGAGGAAATATAACTGCATCCTTGGTAGTGGAAAAATGGGTCATATGCTTTACATTCATACCCAGCTTAAAATTAGGTGATATATTCATAGGAGCATTGTCTCCTTCAACCTTTATGTAATATCTTTGTCTCACCAGGGAGATGGTTTCATTTTTTATAAGCCCGTCTACTGCTGCCATGGTAAAGAAGCCTTTTTCATCTACTACATCAAATTTTCTCAATATCTGCCCAACCTCTATGGATTTGTCCTTGCTTCCATAATATTCATAATAATAGGGTTCTATGTCTTCTGTTAATGGATCAAACATATGAACCTTGTCTATATCCTTGGGGGATATTACACTATACAGGTCTATATTTGATACCATCTTTACCCAATAGGGTCCTAGTTCCTTTGGAAGTACTAATCTAACAGGTTTTTCCTCCTCCTTTAGAGGTTTGCCATCAACTTCCCAAGCCAGTATTACATCTCCCGTCATAAGCTTTTCCTTGTCAATTAAGGTATAATAGCCATCCCTTCCTGTTGCTCCTATGCCTTCAAAGTCACTTAAGTCCAAGCCTTGTGTCTCTAGTACATCCCTCAAGGTTGGTCCCTTAACCCTCATTTCTGTTTCTGTACCTGTTGTATTAATAAGTACTACATCCATTTCCACAGGCTCATATTCTTTTATTTTCTCAATATCTATTCTTATGGAGCCTTCATCCCAATTTATAGCAAAGCTGTTGGTATCCTGGGACCACAGCTCCTGAGGTACCACATCGGGTACACTAGCCATTTCCACTCCATTGTTTATATAGTTGTAGGCACCTATGGCAGCATTTACTGCATTGACTATTGCCTGGGAGCTGATGGTTGCTCCTGTAACCTGTATTATATCCTCTGGCTTTTCCTTTTCCAATACCACAAGGTTTAAGTACTTATCTACTATGATATTTTTAAACCTTTCCAGGAACCAATCCTCTTCAATATATTCAGCATATCTTGGTGTCTCTTCATGTTTAAGTATTTCAATACCTAATAGTTCATCACTTGCATCATCAATGGCCACCAGGACATCAATGGGACCAACATAGCCTACACAGCTTGATACAAAGGCTTTAATTTTTCCGTCTATCTCATAAGCCCTTTTTACTGCAGGAAAATTGAGGGAAATATACATATCATCAGCTATATCCTTTATAAGCTCTATATCCTTGGCATTTGGGTAATAGGATTCAACTAATTTTTCCTCCTCAGAAATGGAGCTTCTTGAAGTAAATAAAACTGCTACCAGGGCTACTATTACAATTAAAAAGATAATATAAAATTTTCTGTTTTTCATATTAACCTTCTCCTATTCCACAATTACCTTATCTATATTTGAAACCCATTTAGGCTTGTTTACATCACCAGGTTCTTTTTGCCCAACTATTAGCTTAAAGGGTGGTCCATCATCGGAGTCAAATTCTACCCCATTTTCTTCCCAAGCAATTATAATTGGCAGTTTAACGCTAGGATTGGTCTCATCTATATAGTCCTGTTTTTTAACCTCATCAATTGTAAACTCCATTTCATATCCATCTGTTGCAACTATCCTAACCTTAGTTGCATCAGAAGCAACTTGGGCCTTTTCAAGTAAGCCCCAGAGTTTTACTCCCTTAAATCTGGTATGCTGTTTAGTTCCAAAATTGTTTATTGAATAGTAGTCTCCTTCAAATATTAAATCTCCCATACCTTTTAATTCCTTCAGGCTAAAGGCCAGTGGGTTGCTTACCTTTCCTTCTATTTTAAGGGCATTAGGATCTACTGCAGCCGGCTCTTCCTTTGCTGCTTGCTCTTCTTCCTTTGCAGTAGCTTCTTCCTCTTCACCTTCTCCCATGGCTTGACCAGATACCCCTGCTCCAGATGAAGCATCGTCCTCATCATCTATATCTTCTTGAACATCCTTTTCTTCTTTATCATCATTTTCATCCACATCATCTATATCCTTCTGAGCATCCTCCTCAAGTATACCACCATCATCTTCCTCATCCATCACTTCAACTGTTGTCTCATCTACTGGTGCCTTTTCCCCTTCTTCACTTTTCTTACTGCAGCCTGTTAAGCCTAAAGAAAGAACTAATAGAAAAATAATTAATAGATTAAGATATTTAAATCTTCTCATACAAGCCCCCTCCTAAAAGAAAACAGGATAAGTAGACTGTGTAAACTATAAGTTTACACAGTCTTTGTCCTACTTTTTAATATAGTCCAGAAGCACTGCTACAGCTTCTCCTCTAGTAATTTCCTTATCATCCTTTGCCATTACCTTTTCTTTTAATTGATCTAAGTCTTTTCCAGCAGCAATATTATCAAGAACTATGCAAACTTCACTTCTGCTTATATTATTTTCAGGCTTAAAGCTTCCATCACTATATCCTCTTACTACACCATTATCCTTAGCAGCCTTTAAGTAGTCTGTAAACCAGGCTCCTACTTTAACATCATTAAATGGTGCACTTTCAGCCTTTGGTAGATCCAAGCCTAAGACTCTTACTACCGTTGTTACAAATTCAGCCCTTGTCATCTTGTCATCAGGCCTGAATTTGTTATTGCTTCCTGTTATATATCCCATAGCAGCCATTTCTTCAATGGCAGCCTTGTATGGGCTGTCTGCTATATCATCAAAGCTTATATCTACCTTTCCTCCATCTCCTCCTGGAAGTTCTGGTAAATCTAACTCCTTTACATCCTCCATCCTTGGTTCTTCATAATCACCATTACCTACTACTATACAATCTGTCCACTTAACCCACATGGACTTACTTTCTTCCACTATCAGTCTTAAGGGGCCAAAGGCATTGTTGTATGCATAGCCTATATCGTGTTCATTAGGTACCAGTGGATAGCCATCTACTGCATAGGCAAGTATGATCTTCTTTAGCTCTCCTCTGGAATTTAGTACTCCATTTTTAAGCTGTTCAGAACTTCTTATTATTTGATTGTAATTTGGTCCGGAAAATACCCTGACTGTTGGTACTTCCACACCCTCCTTAAGTCCTACAACCTTTGTTATAAGATCCCATAGTACTATACCTTCAAACTCCCTTATTCCATCTCCGGTATAAATATCCCTTACTGCATATTGGGTCATTGATTCTATTTGTCTTAGGGTGAAGGTCATTGGCTCCTTAACCTGGTCTCCTGTTACCCTAAGAACTGGTCTGTCAAGGTATTCAGTATAGACATCAAAATTGTGGTTCCAACTGGACCTTTCATCTACTCCTTTGGCTGTTTCCCTGCCTTCTCCTCCAGTTCCTTCCCTATCTAATGAAAGTGGCTCTCCTCCGCCAATTATTATTTCCTTAAAGAACTGTACCTGGTTGGCACCATTTGGATCATTGTAATCCTTCTTGCCAAATATAACCCTTACGGGTCCACCATCATTTCCAAGACCAGAATTATAGCCTTCATCTGTTGGCCTTATAACATAAGGATATTTGTTGAATCCATAGGCCACCAGTACAGGCATGCCTGTATAAAGGGGTACCTCATTGGAACCATCAAATTTTCCATCCCCCAAATCCAATGGATTCTTTTCATAGTATCCATATAGGGAACTGTCCTTAATATCCTTAATGGTTAAGGGTTGGAAGTTGTAGCCATCTGCTGCTATAAACTGAACACTTGTATCCTCATCTATATCTGGATCTAAGCCTGCCTTAAGTAGCAAATCCCATAGTGGAACTCCCTTATAGGTGTTGTAGTACCAGAAGTACTCACTATTGGAAAGACTGTACTCTGCCTCATAGTGCAAATCTTCCATAGCCTCAATATCTGCTACAGTATACTTTATCACATCCCCTACGGCATCCCCATGGATCAGTATTTCATAGTCTGTGTATTTTGGATCATCATAGGGTGGATAGGTGTGTTCATATATGTTTTTAGCATCCCTTTCCTCTATATAGATATAGGCCACATTGGAAAAGGCTACTGCATCCTTTTCATCCTGCTGGTATACCAGCTTGAAGCAGCCATCGGCATTATACTTATCCTCCCTATATCCTGCATCGGTATCCAAATATACATAGGGGACACCATTTATTCCATAGGCTATATAGTAGTTTTCCACTTCTTCTATTGGTACAGTTAATATTACCTTTCTTGACTTATCCTTAAATATTACATTTCCTGCATTGTCCCTGGCCTTTACAAAATTATCAATCAAATACTTGGCATTTACTCCCTCATAGGTGTTTTTAACTACCTTACCATCGGCTACCTTTTCATAGTACTCTACCCTTGCCTGCCCCCCTGTGGCCTCTTCTATTTGTCTCAAGGACAAAGCCCTGTAGCCTTCTACCCCTGGTCCTTCAATGGTAAAGGTTGCTCCTGTTATGGCATCAATATTATAGGGAGCACCTTCATAGCTTATATGCTTATAGGGTGAATACTGTTCTATAGCAGGAATTTCTTTTCTCTCTTCACCAATGGTTATTTTTACTATTTCCTTGCCCCAATTAGATTGGTTCATGTCATCTATATGGTTTTGCCCAAATACTAATTTGGGAAAAGCCCTATCTAAATCATCTTCTGTCAATGGCTGATCTGTCCATGTTACAGGAGGTGAAAATTTATTCTTTGGAAATTCTACAAGTTCCTTGGAATATCTTGCCAGCATTGGTCTTGATTCTTCCTTGCCAGCCTCTGTAAAGTCCTTAAAGAAATAGGTACCTTTAAGTTCACTAATGGTCTTTTTTATTTCAAAGCCATCAGAACAAGTAAAGGTCACTTCATAGTCCTTATCGGTCTTAAGATTGCCTTCTCCTATTAGGTCAAACAGGTCATATCCCTTTACCTTCACTATCTTGTGAAAGCCTAAACTATTGTTGCTTGAATAGTGTCTTTCCACCATTTCATATTTTGCCCAATCATTTTCACTTATCACTACTTCTTCATAAACCCCAGTACCAGTAATAACTAAGTCTACCCTTGCAGCCTGTATATAGTCTGCAAAGTATAGGCCCTGGCCTAAAATAAGTACCAGCGCTAATAAAAGGCTAAATATGCGCTTTTTATATACTTCCATCTAAACCCTCCTCCTATGGATACAAAAGAGCGAAAGCATAAACAATCGCTCTTTTGTATTTTTAAACATTATCCTTATTTAAACAAGGTATTGTAAACTACAACGGCTGCCTCTGCCCTGTTTATTACCTTTTCAGGCTCAAAGTACTCAAGTGCTATTTCCTTAAATACTCCTTGGGCTTCTAGCCAAGCTACCTCATGTTCTGCCCAATCAGCAACTGCATCCTTGTCCAGGAAGTCTGATTTTTCCATTACGAATTTATCCATCTTAGCCTGATCTACCTTACCAGCTATAACAGCAGCCCTACCTGCTACTGCTGCCATTTCCTGTCTTGTAATTGGCTGGTTTGGTCTGAAACTTCCATCTGTGTATCCTGTAAATAGACCATTGTCAAAGGCAGTTTGTACATAATCTGCAAACCAGTCCCCTGCCTTTACATCTGTAAAGGAACCCTTGTACTCAACCAGTTCATATCCTAAAGATTCTACCATTACCTTGCAGAATTGTGCCCTTGTAAATTCACCTGCTGGATCAAACTTGTTGTTGCCTACTCCTTCCATTATGCCCCTGTTGTATAGATCCTGTATGGCTTCCACTGCAAAGTCAAATTCTTCTGTCAGGTCTGCAAATACTTCCTTGACAGGCGCCTTTTCTTCAACTTCCTCCTCAACTTCTTCAACTACTTCCTCTTCCTCTGGTGCTTCTATTGTCTCTCTTGATTCTGCAGCTTCTACTACTGTAATTTCTACTACCAGCTTAAATACAGTATTAAACTCTCCTTCTTCCTTAAGCTTTCTGTAAATAATAATCTCTTCATTTTCTGGAATTCCATCTTCATCAATTGCTTCTCCGCCAACTTCATAAGCTAGTACATATTTTAAATCTTCATTAAGTACATCTTCTAAGGGTTGAGGATCAACTGGATAATCATCAGCAGTTTTAAAATTAACTTCTCCACTATCTGACTCAACTCCTGCCAACTCCTTTAGTACATATGCCAGGCTAACACCCTTTACTTGTACAGATTTTTGACCACCTTTGCTGTTGTATATGTACTCTTCGTCTATTTGGGCTTCCTCTGGAATGTTTTTCAAATCTTCAAGTGTAAATTTAAGCTCCACATCACCAGCTACAATTTTAACAGCATAGTCTCTTTCAGCTTCAGCAAATACCAAGCCATTAGACAAGATTAGCATGGTTACTAAAAGGAAAGCTGTTAATCTTAACCTTTTCTTAAACATAGCTCACTCCACCTCTCTTTATTTTTTCTATTGTGGAGAAAGAGATAAAATTAGCAGTATCTCCCAATGGAAATACTGCTTAAATTCAATCTCCTTTCCACCGGGAGGCTTGATTGTTTCCAATCAAACCCTATCGGCAATAAAACCATAAACCTAGGGTTCACAGGTTTTATTGCTCGGAGACTATTTATTTTTAAGCCTGTCCTTACAGATAATAATATAACAAATTCCCTGTTTTAGCAATATTTTACGGATTTTTTTATCAATTTCCTACATTTTTGTCCAGAAACTTTTCAAGTATATGGATATGTCCTTTTTGTTTTTCACCCTTTTGAAATTCAGCCATTGTCTTGGAAAAAGCCTTAAATACCTGGGACTTGTAAATCTTTTGTCTATTAGGAGAAGAGCCCCCCTGTCCTTTTCACTTCGTATGACCCGGCCTGCTGCCTGCAGCACCTTGTTCATACCCGGGTACATATAGGCATATTCAAAGCCTAATCCATTGTGGAAATTAAAATAGTCCCTGATTATATCCTGCTGATGGCATATTTGAGGCAGACCTACCCCTACAATAACTGCCCCTATGAGCCTGTCCCCTATAAGGTCAATACCTTCTGAAAAGATACCTCCCAGTACTGCAAAGGCAAGCATGGTTTCCTTCCCATCACCATCAAATTTATTTAAAAAATCCTCCCTTTCCTCCTCATTCATGGAGGTATTTTGAATAATAGTATATACATGGGGATTTCTTTCTACAAAGCTATCATATACATATTCCATGTACTTGTAGGAGGGAAAGAATATAAGATAATTTCCCTGCCTTTGGGAGGTGAATTCCTCTATATATCCTACCACATCTAAATAGGTATCTTCCCTATCCTTATACTTGGTGGATATGTTGTCCCCGATTAAAACACATAAATTTTCCCTTGGAAAGGGTGAAGGTAGGGCCATGGTATAGTCCTCTTCCCTGCCACCTAAAAGATTTCTATAATAATCTAGAGGGGTTAGGGTGGCGGAAAAAAATATGGCTGCCCTTCCCCTGTCAAGGGCCTGACTAAGCAAATAGGAAGCATCTACACAGAAAAGCCTTAGAACCATGTCATCATCTAATTTTTCAAGGTAAGTTACATAGCTTGAATCATAGAGCTCAGACATATTTATAAATTTTAAAAGGTCAAAGTATAAATCCTGCAGCTCCTCATAAAGCTTATGCCTTCTTTCTTTTAGAAGCCAGTCCTCCAAACCCTTAATCAGCTTTCTTATGGGAGAATAAATATAGCTTATCTCCTCTTTTTGATAATAAAAGCTTTCTTTTAAATATTCCCTCTTTATCTTGTTCATGGCCTTGTTGCAGCTGTTAAAAAGGTCGGAAAGCTTAGGAAAATCCTCCTTTAATTCTCTTTTGTACTTTAGGAAAGGTGCTTTATAGATTTCAGCAGAAAACATCTCCCTGGAACGGTCTACCAGATTGTGGGCTTCATCCACTAAAAATACATAATCCCCCTTTGTTTCAAAAAACCTCTTTAAATAGACATTTGGATCAAAAACATAGTTATAGTCACATATTATCACATCACTAAAAAGGCATAGATCCAGGGAAAATTCAAAGGGACATACCCCATGAATTTCGGCATATTTCAATACTATATCCCTGGTGACTATATCCTCATTTTTAAACACATCCATCAGGGCATCATTTACCCTATTATAATGGCCCTTGGCATAGGGACAGTCCTCTGGATTACACTTTACCTTATCATTAGTACATATTTTTTCCTTGGCAGTAAGGACTATGGCCTTTACCCTTAGTCCTTTACAAGCCATATGGTCTATGGCATTTAAGGCCACCTCTCTGCTTATGGTCTTGGCAGTTAAGTAAAATATTTTGGATAAGAGGCCTTGGCCTATGGCTTTGATAGAAGGGAAAATAGTGGAAATAGTCTTTCCTATCCCTGTAGGAGCCTGGGCATATAGCCTTTTGCCATCCCTAATGATTTTGTATACAGCTACTGCAAGCTCTCTCTGCCCCCTTCTATAGCTTCTGTAGGGAAAGGAAAGCTCCCTTATGGATTCATCCCTTACCACTTGCCAATAATACATCATATTGGCCCATTCTATGTATTTGTCAATTAAGGACATGAAAAAGTCTTCCAGCTCCTGGAAGGTAAACTTATTTATAAACTTCTTCATTTCATCGGTGTCTATATTTATGTAGGTAATTTGAACCTCTAATTCTTCAATATTGTGCTTCTTTGCGTACATATACCCATAGCATTTTCCCTGGGCCCAGTGAAGTAGATTGTAATCCTCCCTGATTTCCTCTAAGGGCTTCAGGGTACTTTTTATCTCATCAATTATAACCCTCTTGTCTTCCTTTATTATGCCATCAACCCTTCCTTCAACTTCTATGATAAAGTCTTCATATTCCAGGTAATGTCTTAACAGCACTTCCCTTTCATATTCATCTCCATAGGAATTCTGAACCCTCTGATGGGCCCTGGTTCCTTCTACAGCCCTGGTAGTGCTGGTAAACCTATTGTCTATATCACCAGAGCGCATAACAAATTCAACAAGATTTCTTACTGATATTTTTACATTTTTCAACACAATCACCCTTTGTCCTTGGTGATTATATTATATAATATATTATTCCTCCTTTTCATCCCCCTCCTTTAATATGGCCCTGACCAGTTGAATTCGCCTTCCCTTTACCTCCTCTATATGAAATACAATATTTTTATGCTCTATGGTTATTTTTTCATCATCATTGGGAATGTAGCCCAACAAATATATTAAAAGGCCTCCCAGGGTTTCATATTCCTCTGATTCCTCATCCAGTTCAATATTTAGGGCTTCATTTAAGTCCTCTAGGGTTATGGAACCGCTAATTAGGTAGGTCCTTTCATCTATCTTTCTTATTTCAGGCTCATCTATGTCGTATTCATCCTCAATATCCCCCATTATTTCCTCTATTAGATCCTCCATAGTTACAATACCTGAAAATCCACCATACTCGTCTATTAAAATGGCCATGTGCTGCCTCTGGGCCTGCATCTCCAAAAATAAATCATTTATGCTTTTGTACTCAGGTACAAAATAAGGAGGGCGGATAATTTTTTTAATATCAACATTTTCAAAGCCTACCTTATAGGCTTCCAATAAAAAATCCTTTAAATATAAAATGCCTATTACATTATCCACATCTCCTTCATAAACAGGAATTCTGGAGTAATTCAACTCCATTATGGCTTCCAGGTGGTCTTCAATATCTTCCTTTACATCAATCATAAATACTTCTGTTCTTGCAGTCATAATCTCTTCACAGGACTTGTCATCAAAGGCTATAACACTGTCAATCATTTCCCTTTCAATAGGGTTTATAACCCCCTGTTCTTGTCCTACCTCTACCAGGGAACGTATCTCTTCCAAGGTAACCTTTTCTTCAACAGAGTCACTTCTAAACCCCAGCAGGCCTAGTATTGCATTGGTAGAAAAAGATAAAAAATTTACAAAGGGTTTGGCAATCTTTGACAACATGCTAATTGGCTTTATGGCAAACAGGGCAAACTTTTCAGATTTCTGCAGGGCTATCCTTTTAGGTACCAGTTCTCCAAATACAAGTACAATATAGGATAATAAAACAGTAACTCCTATAAATGCTATATCCTGTCCAAAAGGAATACCAACATTTTCAAGAGTCCTTCCCAGCCTATCTGATATTCCCACAGCTGCAGATGCTGATGAAAAAAGGTTGGCAAGAGTTATACCTACCTGTATAGTAGATAAAAACCTGGAAGGCTCTGCAAGTAAATTAAATAGCATTTGAGCCTTTTTATTTCCTTCCTTGGCCATTTTGGAAATTTTCTTCTTGTCTACAGAAACTATTGCCATTTCTGCTGCAGCAAAAAAAGCATTGATCATTGTTAAAACTGCTATAAGTATGATTCGCCCCAGTAAATTTGAGCTTGAAGTGTTCATTTTTTCCTCCTGATATTTGCCTTTTTTAGCTTATGTATATTATTTATCTTAAGTTTTTCTAATATACACAAAAAAATTTAGGACCAGCACAGCTGGTCCAATGAAACTTTATTTATTTTTTAAATCCCTGTAAGCTTTAATTCCAAAAGCTGATTGGGCAGACTTGACTGCATTTACTATGGCCCTTTCCATTACCCCTGCTGCTAAAAATCCTACCACATTTATATCTGCCTCTACCTTACCTGTAGCCATGGTAAATATAGTATCTCCATCAAATAAGGTATGGGCTGGTCTAATGGCTCTTCCGTAGCCATTGTGGGCCATGGAGGCTACTTTATTGGCCTCTGCCTTAGTAAGTTTGGCATTTGTTGCAACTACACCAATGGTGGTATTGCCACTAAAAAGATTTTTCCTTTCATTGTATGCCTTAAGCATTGTATTTTCTGTGCCAATTAGCCTTTCTTTCTTTTCATCCAGGAGTCCTGCCAGTATTTCTCCACTTTCAGGATCTATTATGTCTCCTAGGGCATTAACAGCTACTATAGCACCAACCTTTAAGTCTCCCACCTGTACAGCATAGGAGCCCAAGCCACCCTTCATAGCCCTATTAATGCCTAAAAACTTTCCTACAGTAGCGCCGGTTCCAGCTCCTATATTTCCGTTAGGGCATTCCTTGTCTGTGGCATTTAAACAAGCCCTGTATCCCATTTCAAAATCAGGCCTTACTCTATAATCTCCCACTGCTAAATCAAATAAGACAGCACTTAAGACAATGGGTACCCTGGTTATCTGCACATCAAAGCCTACATTCCTTTCCTCCAGATATTTCATAACACCAGAAGCTGCATCAAGCCCAAAGGCACTTCCCCCAGACAATAGGACTGCATGGGCCTTGTCCACAAGATTTTCTGGCTTAAGCAAATCTGTCTCCCTGGTACCTGGTGAGCCTCCCCTCACATCTACACCTGCCCTTGCCCCTTCTTCACAGATTATGACAGTACAGCCTGTTCCAGCATCTAAGTCCTGGGCATTACCTACCTTAATGCCTTCTATATCTGTAAATTTTATTTCTTTAATAAGGTTTGTCATCTTTATCCTCCCTATCACTTGCTGTTATATTTATTATACCTTTTAAAATACTCCCTAAGCCAGTAATGTACAAAAAATTAATAGGAAAAGATCAAAGTCCTTAGAAGAGTTTAATAAAGTCTACGAAAACAAAGTGGACTTGGACCAATTCTACCAATTTATTATGCAGACTTGGTCCAAGTCTGTTTTTGGATAAAATAAGACAATTGCATATTATTAAATATATTTATGAAAATGAGGAGGTTAAATTATGAAATTGCTTAATTCACAAGTACTATTAGTAGACAGAAGACTAGCAACCATAATAGGTTTTAATGAAGCTTTGGTCTTGCAGCAAATAGACTATAGGCTAGAAGTAAATAAGAAAAATAATAGGAATTTCCATGAAGGAAAGTACTGGACCCATAACAGCTATGAAGGCTGGCAGGAAGAATTTCCTTTTTGGAGTATTTCAACTATTAAGAGGATATTTAAAAAACTAAGGGATATGAAGCTGCTAGAGGTTGGCAACTTCAATACATATAAAATGAATCAAACCCTTTGGTACACCATTAATTATGAAGAGGTGAACAAGCTATATTCTGTTGAATCAGAAAACATAGAAAGTCTACCTAAGGATAAAAATATTGATAGAGAAGCTCAAAATAATCAAACCACTAGGTAAAACGAGGATATTCCAAAGGGTCAGCCTGAACCAATGGAAAGTACTAAAATGGACTCAGCAATACCAGAGAATACTACAGAGATTTCTACAGAGATTTCACATCAGTCTGTCAATCACTCACAAGAGTTAAAATTGAACCATAAAAAATGTGATAGAAATGAAGGACAGATTGAAGAACAGTCAAATAAAAAAATAAATGCTAGAAAAATAGTTTCTAACTGTCATCTAGAAAATATATCTGAAGACTATTGTTTATATTAATCTAAAAGTGGTCCACCATTTCAGTTGAAAACTGGTCCACCTTTAAAATA
>ERZ773359.4237-NODE-4237-length-15284-cov-10.991464_pt1 | contig 15284 bp, 29 predicted proteins | sample MGYA00374955_ERZ773359 | MGnify/ENA primary metagenome ERZ773359 (study PRJEB29098, sample SAMN04486028) | biogas fermenter metagenome | study: EMG produced TPA metagenomics assembly of the Biogas fermentation microbial communities from Germany - Plant 4 DNA1... | reverse complement strand
CTATCCGTGAAGGTGGCCGGACCGTCGGCGCTGGTGTTGTCTCGAAGATTATTGAGTAAAAAGATGCTGGCGTGCAGCTTTTAAGCTGCACGCCACCGGATTATAGAAGAACAATACTAATTGCAAAAGTCTCCACTTTAAGGAGGGACGTGAATTGGCTAATCAGAAGATTAGAATCCGCTTGAAAGCCTTTGACCATCGGGTACTGGATCAGTCGGCGGAGAAAATTGTGGATACGGCGAAACGAACCGGAGCGGTTGTCGCCGGCCCAATCCCCTTACCGACGGAGAGAAGTATCTTTACTGTTCTGCGTTCAGTCCATGTGGACAAAGACTCGCGCGAGCAGTTTGAGATGAGAACGCATAAACGGTTGATTGATATTTTAGAGCCCAGCTCCAAGACGGTAGATGCGTTAATGCGGTTGGATCTACCCGCTGGTGTAGATATTGAAATTAAATTATAGTCTGTTTTTATTATTAGGCTTATGAAATTTTCTTGTTAAGGTTAGGAGGTGACTCGGTTGGCAAAAGGAATTCTCGGGAAAAAGATTGGGATGACGCAAGTATTCAGCGAGGCGGGGCGGTTAATTCCCGTTACTGTTGTGGAAGCGGGGCCCTGTATGGTTGTGCAGATCAAAACCGAGGATAAGGAAGGATATTCCGCCGTCCAATTGGGTTTTGCAGAAAAGAAAGCCAAACGTACAAACAAACCGATGCAAGGCCATTTTGCGAAAGCAGGCGTAAAACCGTTGCGGTTTTTGCGTGAGATTCGGATCAGTCCGGAAGAAGCCGACCAGTACAAAGTAGGTGAAGCCGTTGACGTTTCCCTGTTTAAAGAGGGAGAACTGGTAGACGTGGTTGGTCAAGCAAAAGGTAAGGGCTTTGCCGGGGTGATTAAGAAGTATAATTTCGGCCGTGGACCGATGGCCCATGGTTCTAAATACCACCGCGGGGTGGGTTCGCTTGGGGCAGCCGGAGTTGGCCGGGTATTTAAAGGCCGGAAACTCCCTGGCCGGATGGGCGGACACCGTGTTACGGTTCAAGGCTTGGAGATTGTCAAAGTTGATCCGGAAAAGAACCTCCTTTTAATTAAGGGAGCCGTTCCTGGACGTAACGGCGCGTTTGTCCAAGTCAAAAAGAGTGTAAAAGTACGGAATTAGAGGGATTACCCACGAGGAGAGGAGGATTGGCATGCCGATTTTACCGGTTTACAATATGGACGGGAAACAGGTCGGTGAGATGAACCTGGCCGATACGGTTTTTGCCACCAACATCAATCAACACCTCTTGCACCAGGCCGTCGTGATGCAACTGGCCTCCCGCCGTTTGGGTACGGCAAAGGCGAAAACCAGAAGCGAAGTCCGTGGTGGCGGCGCCAAACCCTGGCGTCAGAAGGGAACCGGCCGCGCCCGTCACGGCAGCAGGAGATCGCCGTTGTGGGTGGGGGGCGGAGTAGTATTCCCGCCACAACCCCGCGCGTACGGTTTTAGAATGCCGAAAAAAGCTTGGCGTCAAGCTTTACGGTCGGCGTTGGCGGCAAAGGTGAAGGATGAAAAGCTGATCGTTTTAGAAGAGTTGAAGTTCGAAGCCCCGAAAACCAAAGCTGCCCTTAAGGTGTTAAACAATTTGAATGTGGCTAACGCAAAAACATTGGTGGTGCTTGCGGAGAAAGATGAGAACGTGACGAAATCCCTGCGAAACCTGCCGGGGGTCTCTTCCATGAATACGGATGGTCTCAATGTCTACGATATTCTACTCCACGACCACCTGTTGTTGACCAAAGAGGCCGTGGGCCGCATCGAGGAGGCGTTGGCATAATGGATCCGCGAGATATCATTAAAAAACCGATTGTGACTGAGAAAAGTACCCGCCTGATGGAGATGAACAAGTACTGTTTTGTAGTTGACCGGCGGGCTAACAAGATTCAGATTAAGGAAGCAATCGAAACGATCTTTAACGTTCGTGTACTTGACGTCAATACCATGCAGATGTTAGGGAAGATGAAAAGAATGGGACGCCATGAGGGGCGCCGCCCCAACTGGAAAAAGGCTATTGTGACCTTAGAACCAGGTAGCCGTATTGAATTCTTTGAAGGCGTCTGATCTATTTTTGCGGTAAAGGAGGTTTTAAAGTGGCTATTAAGAAATACAAACCCACTTCACCCGGTCGTCGTTTTGTCTCCGTATCCTCCTTTGAAGAGATTACTAAGACTAAACCGGAAAAATCATTGCTAGAACCGTTGAAGAAGACCGGTGGCCGCAACGCCCAGGGACGGATTACCGTACGGCACCGGGGCGGCGGGCACAAACGGATGTACCGGCGGATTGATTTTAAACGGGATAAGTTTGGTATCCCGGCTAAAGTAGCTGCTATCGAGTACGATCCGAACCGCACGGCACGGATTGCGCTCTTACACTATGTAGACGGGGAAAAACGGTACATTATTGCGCCGGACGGGTTGCAAGTAGGAGATACCGTCGTCTCCGGGCCGGAAGCCGATATTAAAGTGGGAAATGCTTTGCCCCTGGCCAATATCCCGACCGGTACGATCATTCACAACTTAGAATTGGTGCGGGGAGCCGGTGGACAGCTGGTCAAAAGCGCCGGGGCCGGTGCGCAACTGATGGCCAAAGAGGGCGAATATGCTCATGTCCGTTTACCTTCGGGTGAGGTCCGTCTGATTCGCCAGGAGTGTATGGCCACCATCGGTCAGGTCGGTAACATTGACCATGAGAATATTACCATTGGTAAAGCTGGACGTATGCGCTGGCTTGGTTTTCGCCCGTCGGTGCGTGGTGTGGCGATGAACCCGGTTGATCACCCCCATGGTGGTGGTGAAGGTCGTTCTTCGATTGGGCGGGCCCCGGTTACGCCTTGGGGTAAACCAGCCCTTGGCCACCGGACACGGAAAAAGAAACCATCCGATCGGCTGATCATTAAACGTCGGGCATGACGCCGGAAGGGAGGAAGAATAAATGGCTCGTTCATTAAAAAAAGGTCCGTATATTGACCCTAGTTTACTCAAGAAAGTCGTTGCGATGAATAAAAGCGGCGAAAAGCGAGTGATTAAAACTTGGTCGCGTCGGTCAACAATCTTCCCGGAACTGGTTGGCCATACGTTAGCAATTCATGATGGTCGTAAACATGTACCGATTTATATAACCGAAGATATGGTCGGGCATAAACTGGGTGAATTCGTGCCGACCCGTCTTTTCCGCGGGCATAGTGGCGGTAAGACGGAGAGAAGCACCGGTTTAAAGTAAAACGGAACGCACTTTTGATTATCAAATATGTGCTGGTAAGATCGGAAGAAAAATGAATTCGAGGATTCGTCCTAAGAACGAGGGGAGGCGAGTCAATGGAAGCCAAAGCAGTAGCGCGTTATGTGCGGATCGCTCCACGCAAGGTACGCCAGGTTGCGAACGAAATTAAAGGTAAAGCCGTGGACGAAGCGCTGCAGATCCTGGAGTTTACACCCCGAGCAGCGGCAGAAGTCTTGCAGAAAGTGCTTAATTCAGCCGTGGCAAACGCGGAAAACAATTATGATCTAGACCGCAGTAATTTGGTGGTGGCTAAAGCCTATGTTGACCAGGGACCGACTCTGAAACGGTTTCGGGCTCGGGCGCAAGGGCGGGCCGCAGCCATTCGGAAAAGAACAAGTCATATAACCATTATCGTTGAAGAGAAGGAGGGTTGAGGAAATGGGGCAGAAAATTCATCCGGTAGGTCTTCGGGTTGGTGTCATTCGTGATTGGGAAGGCCGTTGGTTTGCGGAGAAGGACTATGCCACCCTCCTCCATGAGGATTTGAAGATCCGCCGGTTTATTAAATCACGACTCTATAACGCCGGGATTGCCCGGGTTGAGATCGAAAGAGCAGCGAACCGGGTCAAAGTGACGATCCATACGGCGCGGCCGGGTATGGTGATCGGCCGTGGTGGTACGGAAGTGGAGAATCTCCGCAAGAGTTTGGAGAAGTTAACCGATAAGCAGGTTTCATTGAATATTGCCGAAGTTAAGGTCCCGGATCTCAATGCGCAGTTGGTGGCGGAGAACATCTGTTTCCAGCTGGAGCGCCGGAGTTCCTACCGTCGGGCGATGAAACAGGCGATCAGTCGGGTTATGAAACTGGGTGCCCTGGGCGTTAAGATTAAATGTAGTGGCCGTCTGATGGGGGCCGAGATCGCCCGGAGTGAGGGCTATAGCGAAGGGAAAGTGCCTTTGCATACGTTACGGGCCGACATTGATTATGGTTTTGCCGAAGCTAATACCACCTACGGCAAGATTGGCGTGAAAGTATGGATTAATAAAGGTGAGGTTTTACCAGAGAAAAAGGTTGCTGAGGGTGAGGAGGGAAAGTAAATGCTGGTTCCAAAGAGAGTCAAACACCGTAAGGTAATGCGTGGCCGGATGAAAGGGATGGCTTACCGCGGTTCCCAACTTACCCTTGGCGATTTCGGGTTGCAAGCAGTGGAACCGGGCTGGATTACGAACGTACAGATTGAGGCGGCCCGTGTTGCCTTGACCCGCCATATTAAACGGGGCGGTAAGGTTTGGATTAAAATTTTCCCCGATAAACCGGTAACGGCAAAACCGGCCGAGACCCGGATGGGTAGCGGTAAAGGGTCCCCCGAACACTGGGTGGCCGTGGTGAAACCGGGCCGGATCATGTTTGAGATTAGCGGTGTTGGCGAAGAATTAGCCCGTGAAGCATTACGCCTTGCCGGGCACAAATTGCCGATTAAAACGAAATTCGTAAAACGCGAGGAAGCGGGTGGTGAGTCCAATGAAAGCTGAAGAAATTAGAGCAATGACCGGTGAAGAACTCCAGAAGAAACTCGCTGACCTCAAGACCGAACTCTTCAACCTTCGTTTTCAGCTAGCCACCGGGCAACTGGATAATTCAGCACGGGTTAAAGCCGTCCGGAAAGATATTGCTAGAGTGAAAACGATAATGCACGAACGGGAAGCGAAAATAAGGGCATAAAGGGAAAAGGAGGTTGGATGAGGAATGTCTGAGCGTCTTGCAAGAAGAAAGACCAGAATTGGTCGGGTCGTCAGTGATAAGATGGACAAAACGGTCGTTGTTGCTGTTGAGCGTTTGGAACAGCATCCGTTGTATAAAAAAACGATCAAGCGGACGACGAAGTTTAAAGCCCACGACGAAAACAACGAGTGCCGGATTGGTGACCAGGTAAAGATTATGGAGACCAGGCCTTTAAGTAAGGATAAGCGCTGGCGGGTTGTGACGATCGTTCGAAAAGCGGAGTAAACCATTCCCTTATGTTTGGTAGATGTGCTATAACCTCTCTGAAAAGTGGATGGAAAGGGGGATACAGTTATGATTCAAGTGGAGTCTTACCTTAACGTAGCCGATAATTCCGGAGCAAAGAAGCTGATGTGCATACGTGTCTTGGGCGGTTCGAAAAAACGTTACGCCGGGGTCGGCGATCTGATCGTCGCCGTGGTAAAAGACGCCCTTCCCCCTTCTGCAGCCCGTAAAGGTGCCGGAATTGTCGGGGTGAAGAAGGGTGAGATCGTCAAAGCCGTGGTGGTACGGACGAAGAAGGAAGCGCGTCGGCCCGATGGCTCCTATATTCGTTTTGATGATAACGCGGCCGTGATCATTAATGACCAGATGAATCCGCGGGGAACCCGTATTTTTGGACCAGTGGCGCGGGAACTGAGAGAGAAGAACTTTATGAAGATCGTATCGTTGGCGCCCGAGGTCTTATAGAATTGGTAAATGGTGAATTCTGATAAGAGGGGAGGTATAGTCGTGGAGCTTAAAACCCATCTCCGCAAGGGAGACGAAGTTGTTGTTCTCTCCGGAAAAGACAAAGGAAAACGTGGTAAGATACAACGCGTGTTTCGTAATGAAGGAACGGTCATCGTTGAAGGGATCAATCTGGTCAAAAAACACGCCAAACCGACAAAAAACAATCCCCAAGGTGGGGTAATCGATAAACCAATGCCCCTTTCTACGGCTAAAGTGATGCTGGTTTGTGGTGGCTGTGGTCAGCCGGCGCGGATTAGCCGTGACCGGACCCCAGACGGTTCTTTGGTCAGGATCTGCAAAAAATGCGGTCAACAAATTAAATAAGATTGCCGGAGACGGATTTAATCACCTAAATCTTTTGAGTTTGGGAGGAGGTGCTGACCATGTCTCGCTTACGGGAAAAATATGAGAAAGAAGTTATCCCAGGCTTACAAAGCCGTTTTGGTTATAAAAATGTGATGCAGGTTCCCCGTTTGGAAAAGGTCGTGATCAGTATGGGGGTGGGGGAAGCAACCCAGGACCCGAAACTGATTGATGGGGCAGTAAACGACTTAACGCAGATCGCCGGGCAGAAGCCGGTGGTGACGAAGGCGAAAAAGTCGATCGCCAACTTTAAGGTGAGAGAGGGCGCGAACGTTGGGTGTAAAGTGACTTTACGCGGAGAACGCATGTACGAGTTCCTCGATAAGCTTTTCAACGTGGCTTTCCCGCGGATTCGTGACTTTCGCGGTGTGTCCCCCAAATCCTTTGACGGACGGGGTAACTACAATCTCGGCCTCAGGGAGCAATTGATCTTCCCCGAAATCAACTACGATCAGATCGACAAGATTCGGGGGATGAACGTGGTGATTGTGACCACGGCCCAGAATGACGAAGAAGGTTACGAGTTATTGAAACTCCTCGGTATGCCTTTCCGGGCGTCCTAAGTAAAGGAGGATTAACAAATGGCCAAGAAATCGATGATTATAAAAGCAAATCGGAAGCCTAAATTTCCAGTCCGGGCGTATAACCGGTGTAAAGTCTGTGGTCGCCCCCGCGGCTATATGCGGAAATTTCAGCTTTGCCGTATTTGTTTCCGGAATCTGGCCCACCGTGGAGAACTCCCCGGTGTGGTAAAAGCCAGCTGGTAAGGAAGGAGGTAGCACAGCATGGTCGTAACAGACCCAATTGCGGATATGTTGACCCGAATTCGTAATGCCAATATCGCCCGGATTAAACAGGTAGAGGTTCCGGCGTCAAATATTAAAAAGGAATTAGCCCGCCTTTTGAAGGAAGAAGGCTATATCCAGGATTACGAGTTGATCGAGGATAATAAACAAGGGGTTATCCGTCTGTACTTGAAGTTCAACGGAAAAAAACGGGTAATAACCGGACTGAAGCGGATCAGCCGGCCGGGGCTACGGGTTTATGTGGAAAAGGATCAGATCCCGAAAGTACTCGGGGGTTTAGGCGTCGCCATTCTTTCCACTTCCAAAGGAGTCGTAACCGATAAAATTGCCCGCCAGATGGGAGTTGGAGGCGAAGTCCTCTGTTTTATCTGGTAAATCGTTGGTGCTAAAACAAGCAGTCGCGGAATTTATTATGATTTAATAACAATGAACCGGATTCGGAATGGGGGTGTAAGCAATGTCCAGAATTGGCTTAAAACCGATTAATATCCCAACTGGGGTTGAACTTAAGGTTGATGGCAATGTGGTGCGGGTCAAAGGGCCGAAGGGGGAATTAACCCAAGAAATCCCCGCCGGAATCAAGATCGTGCAAGACGGTGCGGTCTTAACTGTCGAACGGCCTAATGACGAAGGGCATTACCGTGCCATGCATGGGTTAACCCGAAGCTTGATCGCCAATATGGTGGAAGGGGTTACCAAAGGTTTCGAGAAAACCCTGGAGATTAACGGGGTTGGTTACCGGGCGGCGCTGCAAGGGAAGAAACTGGTCCTGACCATTGGTTATTCGCACCCGGTCGAATTTGACGCCCGGCCCGGAATCGAAATTGAAGTACCAGCGCCGAACAGAATTATTGTGAAAGGCGCAGATAAACAAAAAGTCGGGCAAATGGCTGCCGAGATTCGTGATGTCCGTCCCCCGGAACCATATAAAGGTAAGGGCATTAAGTACGCGAATGAAACCATTCGTCGTAAAGCTGGTAAAGCTGGGAAAGCCGGGAAATAGTCCGCTGAAAGGAGTGGAAATTGGTGTTTAAGAGAATAGATCGCAATGAAGCTCGGGTCCGCCGTCATATCCGGCTGCGGAAAAAGCTGTCCGGTACGGCAGAACGGCCCCGGTTGTCGGTTTATAAAAGTCTTCACCATATTTACGCACAGCTCATCGATGATGTCCAGGGGAAAACCCTGCTTTCCGCTTCCACTGTGGACCCGGAAGTACGGACGCAGATCAACGGGTATGGCGGGAATATCGAAAGTGCGAAATTGGTAGGGAAATTGATTGCCCAAAAAGCACAGGACAAAGGGATTAAACAAGTTGTTTTTGACCGTGGCGGCTATAAGTTTCATGGACGGGTAGCGGCCTTGGCGGAAGCAGCGCGCGAGAACGGATTGGAGTTTTGAGTAAAGGAGGGATATGATGAAACGGATTAACCACAATGATCTGGAGCTGACCGAGCGCGTGGTCTTCATCAATCGGGTCGCTAAGGTGGTTAAAGGCGGAAGACGCTTTAATTTCAGCGCTTTAGTGGTGGTTGGCGATGGCCAAGGCCATGTCGGAGTGGGGTTAGGCAAAGCCGGAGAGGTTCCGGAGGCCATCCGTAAAGGTGTTGAGGATGCCAAGAAGAAACTATTTTCCGTGCCAATGGTCAACACTACTATCCCTCATCCGATCGAGGGTAGATTCGGCGCCGGGAAAGTTGTCCTGAAGCCGGCGGCACCTGGTACGGGTGTGATTGCCGGTGGACCGGTGCGTGCGGTTTTAGAACTGGCAGGAATTCGTGATATTTTGACCAAATCGATTGGATCATCCAACCCCTTGAATATGGTCAACGCCACCGTGGCTGGATTGAAGTCATTAAAACAGGCGGAAGAAGTGGCTGCTTTACGGGGGCTTTCGCCAGAAAAAGTTCAAGGCTAAGGGGTGGTGAAAATGCCAAAGAAGAAAGAGAAAAACCTGGTTGTTACCTGGAAGCGGAGTACGATCGGTCGGAGTAAAGACCAGAAAGCAACGATTGCCGCCCTCGGCCTCAACCGCTTAAACCAAACGGTGGTCGTGCCCAATAATCAGGTAATCCTAGGGATGATCAAAAAAGTCGAACATTTAGTGGAAGTAACAGAGGAATAGGAGGTGCCAGGATGAGGCTTGAGGAATTAAGACCGGCATCTGGGTCAAGAACCACACGTAAACGAGTTGGACGGGGAATTGGTTCCGGCTTAGGGAAAACCTCCGGGCGAGGTCATAAAGGCCAGAAGGCACGCTCCGGTGGGGGGAAAGGACCGGCTTTTGAAGGCGGGCAGACCCCTTTACAGCGTCGACTTCCAAAACGGGGTTTTAAGAATTTTAACCGTAAGATTTGGGCCGAAGTTAATCTCGAACGCCTGAATTGTTTTGCGGATGGAACCGAGGTTACCCCCGAACTTTTACTTGAGAACGGTTTAATCAACAAAGTTTACGATGGGGTGAAAGTACTAGGCCGGGGCGAACTGGAGAAGAAACTAACCGTAAAAGCCCATGCTTTTAGCGGTTCAGCCACAACCAAGATAGAGGCGGCCGGCGGCAAAGCTGAGGTGATATAGGATGTGGGAATCTTTAAAAACCGCGTTCCGTATTCCGGAGATCCGGAAAAAAATGTGGTGGACTGTTTTCCTGTTGGCGGTTTTCCGCTTGGGTTCGTATATTGTTGTGCCAGGGATGAGCTCCTTTAATTTGGGGGAGAATAACATCTTTAATCTTCTGGATATGTTTTCCGGAGGGGCGCTCAGTAACATGTCGGTTTTTGCGCTTGGGGTCCAACCATACATCACTTCTTCGATCATCATGAACCTTTTAACAATGGTGATCCCGTCGTGGCAAGAACTTTCTAAAGAAGGGCCGGAAGGCCGACGCGTGCTTGCGCGGTATACGAAGTACGGTACCGTCATCCTCGGTTTGCTTCAGGCTTTTGCCATCACCATGAGTTTCCGGGGGGCAATGGTCGACCCGACCAGCGTGACGTCGCTCCTCACGGTTGTCTTGACGATGACGGCTGGAACCGTTTTTCTAACCTGGCTTGGTGAGCACATCTCCGAGCGGGGAATCGGAAATGGGGTTTCCATGCTGATCTTTGCTGGTATTGTCGCCCGTTTTGTACCGGATGCGATCCGTACTGTGCAATCGGTCGGTCAAGGCGGAATTCCCCTCTTTGGGTTGCTCCTCTTTTTGGTTTTAACCGTATTGATCGTGGCCTTTGTGGTCATCGTGACGCAAGGAGAAAGAAAAATTCCCGTGCAGTATGCCAAACGGGTCGTTGGGCGGAAAATGTATGGTGGGCAAGCCACCCATATGCCGCTCCGCGTGAACCAAGTGGGTGTCATTCCGGTGATTTTTGCTTCGTCGGTTTTGGCTTTTCCGATGACTATTGCCAGTTTCTTCCCGGAGAGCGGTTTCTCCCGGTTTATGCAAAAATTCTTTTACCCGGGGCAGATCGTTTACTTGGTTATTTATGCGGTTTTTATCTTTGTTTTCTCCTATTTTTACACGGCTGTTACCTTCAATCCGGTAGAAGTAGCCGATAATCTAAAGAAATACGGCGGATTTATACCGGGGATTCGTCCGGGGCGGCCGACCGCGGAGTATCTGGATAAGGTTTTAACCCGCATCACAACGGCGGGGGCACTCTTTTTAACTTTTATTGCGCTCCTTCCTTATCTGTTGGGTCCATTAACGGGAATTCGGCAGATTGGGTTTGGCGGCACAAGCCTCTTGATCGCCGTTGGGGTGGCGATTGATACGATGAAGCAGATTGAAGCACAGCTCGTCATGCGGCAGTATGAAGGTTTTCTAAAGTAAGGGAATTGAGTAGGTGAGTTTTTTGCAGCTTATTCTTCTGGGTCCACCGGGGGCGGGGAAAGGAACGCAAGCCGCCCGTATTGGTGCGGAGTTTAAAGTCCCACCGATCTCCACTGGTGACATGTTCCGGGAAGCAATTAAAAAGAAAACACCCCTGGGGGAACAGGCCGAAAAGTACATTAAGGCTGGCGAATTGGTCCCCGATGAGTTGGTGCTCGGGATCGTCCGGGAGCGGCTTAATGCGCCCGATACCGCCCAGGGCTTTCTCCTCGATGGTTTTCCCCGGACGTTACCGCAAGCAGTTGCTTTGGACCAGTATCTGACGGAAAAAGGGCAAACCCTGACGGCTGTGATCAACATTGAAGTTGATCCGGAGATTTTAGTAGAGCGTTTGTCGGGCCGGCGGATCTGTCAGGATTGTGGTGGGGTCTACCATGTTGTGACCAAGAAGGAACGGCAACCTGGGATCTGTGATCTATGTCAAGGTCAACTGATCCAACGGTCAGATGATTATGAAGAGACGGTACGGAACCGGCTTACGGTTTATTCCCAGCAGACCGCGCCCTTGATTGAGTATTACCGTGAAGCAGGACTGTTATTGACGGTTGATGGCGCCCAGTCCATCGACGATGTTTACCAGGCAATTGCGACCGGGCTCCGTAAACGGGTAGGCCAATGATCACAAGAAAGTCCCCGTTTGAGCTTAACCGGATGCGGAAAGCCGGCGAGATTACCCGGCTCATCTTGGGTCGGGTGGCGGCAGCGGTCAAGCCTGGGATTACCACAAAGGAACTGGATGAACTGGCGGAGGCGGCGGTCAAGGAGTTCAATGTGAAACCGGCGTTCAAGGGTTATCAAGGTTTTCCGGCAAGTGTATGTACCTCAGTCAATGACCAAGTGGTGCACGGGATTCCCGGGGTGCGGAAGTTGAAGTCCGGGGATATTGTCGGTCTGGACTTCGGTGTGGTCTATAAAGGATATTATGGTGATGCGGCGGTAACAGTAGGAGTAGGTGAGATTGCCCCTGAGCACCAGCGGTTACTGGAGGTAACCCGCGAGGCCTTATGGAAGGGGATCAACGAAGCCCGGGCGGGAAACCGGTTGTCGGCGATCTCCCGGGCGATCCAGGAACATGTGGAGGGTAATGGGTTTTCGGTGGTTCGCGATTTTGTCGGTCACGGTATTGGCCAGGCAATGCATGAAGAACCGCAGGTTCCAAACTATGTTTCCCCCCTTCAACGTTATAACCCGGTATTAAAGCCGGGGATGACCCTGGCGATTGAACCCATGGTTAATGTCGGCTCTTATCAGGTAAAGGTTGACCCGCACGATCACTGGACGGTGACAACAACGGACGGGTCCTACTCGGCCCATTTTGAGCATACCGTACTAGTGACCACGGGTGATCCGGAGATTTTGACCAAACTACCGGAGAGTCGGGAGGATGACGGGGGCATGGTGCAATGGTAAAGACGGCGGGAACCGAAATCCGTTTAGGACAAAAAGTGATCTCAACACGCGGGCGGGATGCCGGGGGTACTTTTCTCATTGTCGGCTTGCTAAATGAAGATTATGTTCTCGTGGCGGACGGGCGAAAACGCTCGATGGAGCGACCAAAGAAGAAAAACCGGAAACACCTCTCCCTCACTCTTCAAGTGGACGCGGCGATTGCGGAAAAACTGTCTGCCGGTAAGCCGGTATCGGATGAAGAGATTGTCGACGCTATCCAGCGTTTGGGGGAAAATTTAAAGGAAGGAGAGGTTAACCTTGGGGAAAGATGATATTATTGAAGTCGAGGGGACGGTAATTGAGCCGTTGCCGAACGCGATGTTCCGGGTAGAATTGGCCAACGGTCACGTCGTTTTGGCGCATATTTCCGGGAAAATGCGGATGAACTTTATTCGAATCTTGGCCGGGGACCGGGTGACGGTGGAATTATCTCCTTACGATTTAACCCGCGGCCGGATTGTCTACCGTTATAAATAATCCTTCTTTGCATTTTCCCTCGGCTCGGGTAGTAATTTCAATTTGCAAAAGTGAGGAGGTACACCATTGAAAGTTGCGCCGTCAGTGAAACCAATATGTGAACATTGTAAGATCATCCGTCGGAAAGGACGGGTTATGGTAATCTGTGTTAATCCCAAGCATAAGCAGAAACAGGGTTAAAAGGAGGGGAGAAGATTGGCGCGTATTGCGGGTGTTGATTTACCAAGGGATAAACGCTTGGAAGTTGCTTTGACTTATATTTATGGTATTGGGTTATCCTTATCCCGTGAGATTTTAGCAAAAACCGGGGTTAGTCCCGATACCAGAGTGCGGGATCTAACTGAAGATGAGATCTCGAAGCTCCGTGAAGTGATCGATCATGAGTATAAGGTTGAAGGGGATCTCCGGCGGGAAGAGAACATGAACATCAAACGCCTGATTGAGATCGGAAGTTATCGTGGGTTCCGCCACCGTCGGGGTTTACCGGTCCGGGGCCAACGCACGAAAACGAACGCCCGGACTAGAAAAGGACCGGCCAAAACAGTAGGACGTAAAAGAAAGGCATAAGGAGGGATGACCAATGGCTTCTCCGCGAAAAGGGACTAGAGGCAGAAGAAGAGAGAAGAAATATGTAGAGAACGGTGCGGCCCATATTAAATCTACATTTAACAATACAATCATTACCATCTCCGACCAGAACGGTAATGTTTTATCCTGGTCTTCAGCCGGAGCAATGGGTTTTAAAGGCTCGCGGAAGAACACCCCTTACGCGGCGGGGATGGCGGCAGAGAATGCGGCCAAAGCGGCGATGGAATATGGTCTTAAACAAGTAGAGGTTTTTGTTAAAGGACCAGGCGCGGGGCGGGAAGCGGCGATTCGTTCCTTGCAAGCGGCCGGGTTGGAAGTGAGCATGATTAAAGATGTTACTCCGATTCCGCACAATGGTTGCCGTCCACCAAAACGGCGTCGTGTCTAACTAGAGGAGGTGTAAAAAACTAGATGGCAAGATATATCGGTTCAGTATGTAAAATGTGTCGACGCGAAGGGGAGAAACTGTTTCTCAAGGCCGACCGTTGCCTTTCCGATAAATGCAGTTTTAACCGGAGAAGTTACGCCCCTGGTCAGCATGGTCAGGGCCAGGCGCGTCGTAAATTATCCGAATATGGTTTGCAGCTTCGTGAAAAACAGAAACTCCGCCGGATCTACGGCCTTTTAGAGGCCCAGTTCCACCGGTACTTCGAGATGGCCGAACGGAAAAAGGGGATCACCGGTGAGAACCTGCTGCAGCTCTTGGAAACCCGGTTGGATAATGTGGTCTACCGTTTAAGGCTGGCCGGATCCCGACGGGAAGCGCGACAGCTGGTCAGGCACGGTTTCTTCCGTGTTAACGACCGCAAAGTTAACATCCCTTCTTACCAGGTAAAACCGGGCGATGTGATTACTTTGAAAGAGAATGCCACTAATTCTGTGTTGATTAAAGGTATTCTCGAGGCGAATAACGGCCAAAATATTCCTGAATGGTTAGAATTGGATACCAATAGCTGGACCGCCCGGGTAATTTCTATACCTTCGCGGGAACAGATCGACGTTCCGGTTCAGGAACACCTCATTGTCGAACTTTACTCCCGTTAAACTCATGGTCTCTGCCTGGACCTAAGGATAGAAGGGAGGCTTTTGTATGATTGAAATCGAAAAGCCCAGGGTGATAATCGACGAAATCAAAGATGAACGTTATGGTCGGTTCATCGTGGAGCCTTTGGAAAGAGGATACGGCACGACCCTTGGGAATTCTTTGCGGCGGGTGCTGCTGTCATCTTTACCAGGGGCGGCGGTTACTGCGGTGAAGATCGAAGGAGTCCTGCATGAGTTTTCTACGCTTCCGGGGGTAGTGGAAGATACCACCGAGATCATTATGAACCTCAAAGGATTGAAGGTTAAGATTCACGGGGAAGGTCCGCAGATTGCCCGGCTCGAAGTGAGGGAGGGCAAAGAGGTAAAGGCGGCCGATATCATGGTCCCTAGCGATGTGGAGATTTTAAATCCGGACCATTATATTGCCACCGTGAGTGAAGGTGGTAATCTGGTGATGGACATCACTTTCGATAAAGGAAGAGGATATGTTCCCGCCGAACGGAATAAAAAACCGGAGGATGTGATCGGGACGATCCCGGTCGATTCCATCTTTACCCCGGTGCATAAAGTCAATTATGTGGTGGAAGACACCCGTGTAGGTCAGATTACGGACTATGATCGATTAGTTCTGGAGTTGTGGACCAGCGGTAGTATTAACCCGGTAGAAGCCGTGAGTTTAGCGGCAAAAGTCCTGACCGAACATTTGATGCTCTTTGTGAACTTGAGCGATACGGTAAGCGAAACTGAGATTATGGTGGAGAAAGAGGAAGAATCCAAGGATAAAATCTTGGAGATGAACATTGAAGAGCTGGATTTGTCGGTCCGGTCGTACAACTGCTTGAAACGAGCCGGAATTAATACGGTGCAAGAATTAATCAAAAAGACGCCGGAGGA
>ERZ773359.4236-NODE-4236-length-15288-cov-4.546905_pt1 | contig 15288 bp, 11 predicted proteins | sample MGYA00374955_ERZ773359 | MGnify/ENA primary metagenome ERZ773359 (study PRJEB29098, sample SAMN04486028) | biogas fermenter metagenome | study: EMG produced TPA metagenomics assembly of the Biogas fermentation microbial communities from Germany - Plant 4 DNA1... | reverse complement strand
CTGCCACCCCTGGTTCTGCCCCGAGAAAATAGACTTTATGCCCTGCCCCTGCCGCCCACTTCACCAGCTCTTCGGCGATCTCCACCCCAGGCAGCCGTTCCAGCTCCACATTGCTTAAGCAGCGGGCCGCCCACACCACACCGGCTCCGTCCGCCGCCAAGAGATCTGCCTTTCCCAGGGCGGCGGCCACCGCCGGGTCATCACCTGCCCTGACCACCAGCTCAGCATTGACGGTCACCAGCCAAGTGGCAAGGCCCTGCTCCCGGCGCTGCTGCAGAAGCCGCAATAGCTCCCTGCGGGTCAGCCGGTGGATGGGCACTCCAAGGATATCGACAGTGGGAACATGACTTCCATTTTGAATAGGCGCTCTCGTCATTCCTTCACACCAACCGGAGCCAGCTGTTCCTGCAGGCGGCTGTTGGCCGCTGCCAGCCGAGCTGCCATCTCCTCAGTCTTTACTCCAATCTGCCGGGACAACCTCTTCCGCTCTGCCTCCAGATGCTGCAGCCCCACAAGCAAGTCTCTCCCATCTAGGGTTCTGCCCTCAACAGGCGGCAGGTGCAGCGCTGCCTCCGGCAGGCCCAGTTCCTGCAGAAAGCTTGCTACCTTAGGATCGTAAACCAGGCCCAGCATCGGCACCCGATGGACCGCTGCAAAGATCAGAGCATGGAGCCGCATCCCCAGACAGTAGTCAGCTTCGCCAAAGAGGGCGAAGGCCTCCTGCACATCTAAAGCCTCTGGCCATACAAACGCTGCCTCCTCCATCCAGTCTGCACATCTTCTGCAGACTGGATAGTCAGCTGAGAACTGAAAGGGTATGAAAACCACTTGCCAGGCCCTCCGTACCAACTGGTCCAAGGCAGCGGCAATGGCCGGCAGGCTGGCATCAAGCAAAGGCCACGGCCGCAGAGAAACCAAGAGCACCGGCCTCCCGGGCAAAAACCTATCCCCAAGGCCGCGCCGGAGCAGGCTCCCGGGTTCCTGGCTGCGGCCCCCTTGGTCACTGCCAAGATGCCCGCCGGGCTCAGCCCTCAGGGATATTACCGGATCAGCACCCAGACACAGCCGCGTTTCATCAAACCCCCAGGTTCTAAGCTCCTGATAGGCCTCCCGGTCCCGGACAATTACCAAACTGGCCAGCTGCAGTACTTGTCGGGTCAGCAGCCGATTCCACCGGGAGCTTAAGGGGCCGATTCCCTGTCCATAGATGACCACCGGCAGGCGGTAAGCCCGAGCAGCGGCGATCATCATCAGGTAGTAGTATAGGGAGCGGGAGCTGGTGGTATCTTGAAACAGGGTTCCCCCTCCGCTGATGAACACTGTTCCCTGCCGCAGGGCTCTCCCCACGGCCTTAAGATCACGGCTGCAGACAGCCTCAACCCCATGTTCTGCAGCAGTCCCCGCCGGATCGCCGGAAAGAACGATGGCTCGGCATCCGGGCGCAAGGCATCTCAGCTGCTGGAGAAGGGCCGCCAGCACCGCTTCATCGCCGATATTGTCAAAGCCGTAATAGCCGGAGATGACGAAGGTTATCTGTGACTTGGCTGCCATAGCTAACACCCCGCGTCTTAGCCCGCTGCCCTCAAGAACAGTCCGCCGCGGGCGGCCTCGATTCAGGCCCCCGAACCCCCCGCCACCGGCCCAGTTAGTCTCTTTGCCCCTTGCCCAGGGCCAAGAGTACCCCATAGAGCAGGGCGCTTCCCAGACAAGCTCCCAGCACCAGCCCCCAAAAGGACCGGATGATAGAGGCTGCCAGGGGTGAATGGATATGGGCAAAGGTGTTTAGGAGTGATATCTGACCAATGGCCCCCGGTACAACGGCGGCTAAGCCCAGCCGCTCATCACCCCAAGCATACAGGCCAAAGCCTAAGATCAGCAGGGGATGGCCAATGAGTAACTCCTTGGTCCTGGGCCGGTACTGAAAAGCTTGCTCCAAAAACTCCCGGGCACGAATTTCCAGCTCTGGCACAGGTATGATGAAATTGCCGGTGCGGCCTACGTAAATTACCATCACACCGAGAACTGCCAGCACTAAAGCTGCCTGGGCCCATACAGGGATCTGCCGCCACCGCTGCCTTATCGTCATGGGCCTGCCCACATTCCTGGCAAAGCTCACTGCCCCGAAAGCTGCCGCCAGAACCGGCAAGATAGACATGGCCTTGACACCCCGGAACTCATAAACCTTCAGCATGAAGCGAAAATCCCCCAGGGCTGCAGCCATGACAGCTGCACCAATGCCGACAATTCCAGCAGCCTGGAAGAACTGCAGCAGGCCGCATCCCACGGCCTTCCCTCTGGTCAGGCAGGGGTCAGAACCGCTGCCGCTAATCCCTGCCCCGCTGCTGGACCGCAAGCCAGCCGACAGGGCCCCTTTCGCCCAGCGCTGGGGAATGACCGCCAAGACAGGAAATGTAACAGCCGCCAGAAAGGCCAGTGCCTGTCGGGCCAGGATTTGGCCGAACAGCAAATAAAGAGCCAGCACACCAAGGGCTGCAGCCCCCGCTGCCAGCTGAAATAACAGCCTCCACCAACCGCCCAATGACTCGCCCAAGGCCTGCCCGAGCCAGAGTCCGGCTCCTGCCCAGCCAGCCGCGGCTGCCGCAAAAAACACCCAATGGCTCTGCCAAGGCGGCAAACTAGAGGCAGCCCCCCGGGAATAGCCGGCAGCTGCCAAGGCAGTTCCCAACTGCTGTATCAGGAGCGCGCCGGTTTCCAGCTCCCCGGGCCGGAGCCGCACGTAGAGCAGGCGGTAAGACCGCTCCTTTACTGCCCTAAGAAACCTGGCTGTCCCGGTCACCACGTCATAGCGGGGCAGTTCCCTTGGATAGATCGTATGTACCCTGACAACGTGAAGAGGTGCTGACTGTGCCAGCTCAGTCTCCCCCAACTGCCCGGCAAACTCCTGCAGGCCGAAGCGGACATCCATAACCTTGAGCAGAGAGGCCATTTTGTCCAAATCATCGGGATAGCCGGCTGCCTGCTCCCCGCCAAACATGATTACCTCCGGGCCCGCCAGGGATACTAAAGCGGCAGCTTCCTCTATGCTGAAGCCCTCAGCAGATGGCCCGCCGGCAGCTGTGCGGCGCTGTGCTGGCCCCTGGAGTTCCTCTCCCCTGCCCAGCTTCAGCAGCACCCGATAGCCCCTGTCTCTGACCGCCAGGGCCATCTCCCTCAGTTCCTGGGGAGTCCGTCCCCCAACAGAGCCGGCTGTCAATACGATGCTGTCTACACCCCAAGGCTCAATCCTGTCCAATACTTCCTCAAGGCGTTCTATCCCTGACCCAGCTAGCAGGTCTTCTAGGTCCACAGCCACCTCGACGGTCTTGAAGGTTTTTTCCAACAGCAGGCGCTGTACTCCCACCCCAATCCCGGCTAGCAGCCCCAGGATGAGCAGCACCGTAATCAGCTTCTGCACAACAACCGTCCTTCCCCGAAGGTTTCTCCTACTCCTCATAGTGCCCGAAGGCATACAGCTGCCCTTCTGCCAGCCTGATCTCATCTACCACCAGCGGCACCGGCAGTCCCGCCAGATCAATAATTAAAGCTTTGTCCTCCACCAGGCTCTGCAAGAGGAATTGGGGTATTTGCAGCTGTTCCACAGTCAAAGCTTTGGGGATAAAGACAATCCTGGCCTCTTCCCGGATCTCAAAAACGCCCTGCAGGGTTACATCGAGCTCCTGTCCCCAGAAGGCAAGGGTTCCCTGCAGGACTGTTCCATCGGGCTGGACAAGGATCTTGAACTTCTTGCTGGGATCAACCTTCTCCCAAAAATACCGGTTGATTCCTTCCTCTGTAAACAACACGGTCAAGCGCAGATCCGCGGCATTCTCCAACAGCAGCTCGCCATTGCGGTAAAGTGCCCCGGGGTTGAGCCGGACTCGCCGGCCCTGAACAATAAAGGCACCCACCGGCAAGTCATCTATCAAGAAATCCCTGGCTTCAATGTAAACCGAGTGGAAGCGGCCTGCTAGGCTGGCCGCGGCCGGCCAGGCCTGAATATCCACCTTGAGATACTCCACCTCAGTAAACCTTTCCCTGAGGGCTTGCTCTACTTTGCTTTCCAGGACCGGGGGCAGCAGGAACTGGGTCAAAGCTGCCAGTACCAGGGCGATGACTACTGCCCAGATGATCTCACGCACTCCCTGACCTCCTCCCGGAATCCGCCGGCCGCAGCCTGCTGCTCCATTGCTTACCCTGTATTGTACCCCTATCTTGCACTGCCCTTGGCGGCCCGCTGCGCGTTCCAGCGCAGGTAGGCATGGATAAAAGGATCGATGTCGCCATCCATGACACCTTGGACATTACCGGTTTCATGCTCAGTCCGATGGTCCTTAACCATGGTATACGGGCAGAAGACGTAGGAGCGAATCTGGCTTCCCCAAGCGATTTCACTCTGTTCTCCCCGCAGCTCAGCCATCTTGGCTTCCTGTTCAGCCCGCTGCTTCTCCAAGAGGCGGGCCCTCAATAGCTGCATGGCCCGTTCCCGGTTGGCGTGCTGGGACCGCTCCCCCTGACACTGGACCACAATGCCGGTGGGAATATGGGTAATGCGGACAGCAGAGTCGGTCTTATTGACATGCTGGCCGCCGGCACCGCTGGCCCGATAGGTGTCGATCCGCAGCTCATTCGGGTTGATCTCTATCTCGTGATTATCCTGAACTTCGGGAATGACATCAACCGATGCAAAGGATGTGTGCCTGCGCCCGGAGGCGTCAAAGGGCGAGATCCTCACCAGGCGGTGGACACCCCTCTCCGCCCGGAGGCTGCCGAAGGCATTTTCTCCTTTTACCAGCATGGTTACATTCTTGATGCCGGCCTCATCTCCCGGCAAGAAGTCGATAACATCTGTCTCAAAACCCCGGTTCTCCGCCCAGCGGGTATACATCCGCAGAAGCATCTGGGCCCAATCCTGGGCTTCCGTACCCCCAGCCCCAGCGTGGATGGATAGATAGGCATTGGCGCTGTCGTGGGGATCGTTCATCAGAGTATTAAGTTCTAATTCATCTGCCTGCCGGGCCGCTTCTTCCAGCTCTTCCTTGACCTCGGTGATGGTGGCTTCATCCTCTTCTGCCATGCCTAACTCCAACAGTACCGCCAGGTCCTCGATCTTGCTGTTCAGCTCTTTCCAGAGAGTCAAAGGCCGCCTCACAGTATTGAGCTCATCAATGACCTTTTGAGCTGCTTCGGGATCATCCCAGAAACCTGCCTCGGCCATGATAGCCTCATATTCACTAACCTGTTTTTCGCGGTTAGCTACGTCAAAGATAAGCCCCCATTTCAGCAGTCTTTGTCTGCAACTCCTCTAAGCGCTCCTCTATTTCCGGCAGCTCTACTTCCCAAATCATTCCCGGCACTCCTTCCTCGCCTGCATCTGTCACTATCAAATCTATCTGCCGCAGCACCGCTTGTACTTCTTCCCGCTTCCGCAGGGACAGGGGTCATTGCGGCCCACCTTTGTCTCCCGGCGCACCGGAACCTGCTTGTTCCCGCCATCCCCATCGCCATTCCGATTGGTAACAGCTTGTGCCAAACGGTCCTGCTGCCGTTGCTGTTCCTCTGAAACCAGCCTCACCCGGAACAGAAGCTGGATGACATCTTCCTGCATCTCCTGGAGCATGGCCTGGAACATCTCATAGGCTTCAAACTTGTATTCCATCAGCGGATCCCGCTGCCCGTAAGCCCGCAGGCCGATGCCTTCCCTCAGGTCATCCATGGCCCGCAGGTGCTCCATCCACTTGCTGTCCATGACCCTGAGCAGAATGACCCGCTCCAGCTCTCGCATCTCTTCAGTGCCCATAGCCCGCTCCCGCTCTTCATAGGCAGCGGTCACCCGGCTCAGCAGAAGCTCCCTGATTTCCTCCCGAGTCTTGCCGGACAAATCCTGGGCCGCCAGCCTTACTCCTTGGTTGGTAAGTTCAGCAATCCGCTGAGTGAGGCTGGTTAGGTCCCAATCACTCTGAGGCAGCTTTTCATCGGCATAGAAATCCAAAGCAGAATCCACCTGGCGCTGCAGCATATCCAGGATGTTCTCCCGGAGATCGCCCCTTTCCAGCACTGTCCGCCGCTGGCCGTAGATGGTCTCCCGCTGCTGGTTCATGACATTATCATACTCCAGTACCTGTTTGCGGATATCAAAGTGATGGGCTTCCAGGCGCTTCTGGGCATTCTCGATTGCTCGGCTGATCTGGGGATGCTCAATAGCCTCATTGGCCTCCCAGCCCAGCCGCTCCATGATGGCTGAGACCCGCTCGGAACCGAACAGCCGCATCAAATCATCTTCCAAGGAAACATAGAACCGTGAGGAACCCCGATCGCCTTGGCGGCCAGCCCGGCCCCGCAGCTGGTTATCGATGCGGCGGCTCTCGTGGCGCTCAGTGCCGATGATGTGGAGCCCGCCCAGCTCATTCACGCCTTCACCCAAAACGATATCGGTACCCCGCCCGGCCATATTGGTAGCAATGGTCACCACTCCCCGCTGGCCGGCCTCTTTGATAATCTCCGCTTCCTGATCATGGTACTTGGCATTGAGGACTGAGTGGGGGATGCCCCGCTGCTGCAGCATCCTGCTGAGCATCTCTGATTTTTCTATAGAAATAGTCCCCACCAACACCGGCCGCCCCTGGGCATGGAGCTGGCAGACTTCCTCCACCACCGCATCGAATTTGGCCTTCTCAGTCCGGTATACTGCATCTGGGTGATCGATGCGGATCATGGGCTTGTGGGTGGGAATTACCACCACATCCATCCCATAGATCTTCTGAAATTCCTCTTCTTCGGTTTCAGCTGTACCGGTCATACCGGCCAGTTTCTCATACATGCGGAAGTAGTTTTGGAAGGTGATGGAGGCCAGGGTCTGGCTTTCCCGCTCGATTTTCACATTTTCCTTGGCCTCAATGGCTTGATGCAAGCCATCACTGTACCGGCGCCCATACATCAAGCGCCCAGTGAATTCATCGACAATGATCACTTCACCGTCTTTGACGATATAGTCCCTATCCCGCTTAAAGAGGGTGGCCGCTTTCAGCGCCTGGTTGACGTAGTGGTTCAGCTGGAAATGCCTATCATCAAAGAGGTTGTCGATGTTCAGCATCTCCTCAATCCTAGCCACCCCTGCTTCTGTCAAGGTAACGGCCTTGGCCTTTTCGTCAACGGTGTAGTGCACCTCCCGCTGCAGCCGGGGCACCAGTCTGGCGAACTGATAGTACAGCTCGGGAGCTTCCTCCGACGGCCCGGAGATGATCAGCGGTGTCCGGGCTTCATCGATGAGAATACTGTCTACCTCATCGACGATGGCATAATGAAGGGGGCGCTGCACCATCTGTTCAGCATAAAGGACCATGTTGTCCCGGAGGTAGTCGAAGCCGAACTCGTTATTAGTCCCATAGGTCACATCGGCACTATAGGCTTGGCGCCTGTCGTCGAAGTCCAAGCCGTGAACAATGACCCCCACCGACAGCCCCAAGAAACGGTAAATCCCGCCCATCCACTCAGCGTCCCGCCGGGCAAGATAATCATTAACGGTGACCACATGTACCCCCTTGCCTGTCAAGGCATTCAAGTAAACAGGCAGGGTGGCAGCAAGAGTCTTGCCTTCTCCCGTCTTCATCTCTGCAATCCGGCCTTCGTGGAGGACAATGCCGCCCATGAGCTGCACATCGAAATGACGCATGCCCACCGTCCGGCGGGCGGCTTCCCGTACAACCGCAAAGGCCTCCGGCAAGATATCTTCTAAGGAGGCGCCCCGGGCGAGGCGCTCTTTGAACTCTCCTGTCTTGGCCTGCAGTTCGCCATCGGACAGAGCCTGAATCTCCGGTTCCAACCCATTGATCATCTCCACCTGTCCCTGCAGGCGCTTGATTTCTCTAGTGTTGGCATCAAATAGTCTCCGCAGTAAAGCCCGCATAGCGGCTCATCCTTTCTCGTTGGCTCCAACGAGTTCCCAGAACTAGTTTTTTCCCAATCTAACTATACCATATCTCCCACTGCCTTGAAAACGCGGCTGGGGAGAAAGCGATTCCCTGTAAACGCGGAAAGTGGGCAGGAATCTGCCCACTCGAGAGTCTGCTTGATTTGCGAAAACTAGTATTCTGGCTCAATTAACCCATAGTCACCGCCGTGCCGTTTGTAGACCACATTTACCTCACCGGTGGCCCCGTTTCCGAATACAAAGAAGTCGTGACCCAAAAGCTCCATCTGCAGCACTGCTTCTTCCACCGTCATTGGTTTGATGGCAAAGCGCTTCGTCCGTACAATCCGAGGCGGAGTGACTTCCTCCCGGCGGTCCTCCAAGGCTTCCACGGAGCTGTTGCCCACAACCCCCCGCAGGCCGGGTCCCTGCTGGCGCTTGAGAATGCGGGTCTTATGCTTCCGAATCTGCCGCTCGATCCTGTCAATGGCTTCATCCAGCGATGCGTACATGTCATCTGTGATGCCCTCACCCCTTACCAGCAGTCCGCCTACCTGAAGGGTAATTTCCGCTATCTGCCTATCCCTCTCGATCTTCATTACTACTTCCGCTAGCGGATCATGGGGAGCATCAAAGAATTTGGCTGTTTTGCTGATTTTCTTCTTGGCATACTCCCGCAACGCTGGAGTAACGTCTAGGTTCTTGCCTTTGACTACTACCCGGATTTCCTCTACAGCCACTCTCACCAACTCCTTTGAGCTTGGATTGACCGACTTCTAATAACATATTTCCGTGGGTTTCAACTCAACTCCTGCAGGGACAATCATCGCCTAAAGGAGCCCCCTTTGGCTAATATTTACCCCGATCACAACCAGGATACACCTCATTTAGACGGCTTTGGTTCAAATTTACTCAAATGTTACCCATGCCGGCTAGGTGAGTATACCGGTAAAAAAATACTCCGCGGGGAAATCCCACGGAGTATTGATTCCGTACAGTAATCCAGTTATTAATCCCTTACAACTTCACCACGTTAGCGGCTTGCGGGCCCCGCTCGCCTTCAACGATGTCGAACTCGACTTCCTGCCCCTCTTCCAAGGACTTGAAGCCTTGCTCCTGGATAGCGGAAAAGTCGACGAAAACGTCGCCGCCGTCTTCCCGTTCGATGAATCCGTAGCCCTTCTCCGCGTTAAACCACTTAACTCTGCCTAGCATTAGTACGCATTCCTCCTAAAGATTTCTCCAACTCTTAAGGTGAAGCAACAAGTCCAAGAACAAGGGGACTTACATAAGGGCCCGATGTTGCCTGGTAACAGCAGCGCCTAAGAGTTTTCAACTTTCGAACTAATGGTATCACGCCCATCATTGACCTGTCAAGGGCAAACATGTTTACCACGCTATTTCGTTCTCTGCCCCTGTACCAACACAACGGCCTGCCCAGGCAGTGCTGTTGTTCTTATTCATGCCCCGCAAGGGGCCTGAATAACCGTCTGCGGCCATGTAGTTTTGTGGGACGGCGTGCTGTCCCAAGGCAAGCTGCCAGATATAACAAGAAGGACTCGCCTCAGCACTCCCCGGTCATGTACTGAGTGAGTCCTCTACTCATCATGTCAGGCCGCTGTCTTTCCTTAGTCCCGGTGTCTGGCAAAACAGTCACGGCAGTACACTGGCCTATCCAACTGCGGCCTAAATGGTACTTCCGTTTCTACGCCGCAGTCTGCACAGACTGCCTTAAACATCTCACGTTCCCGGGGCCGGCCGCCTCCCCGCTGCTGCTTGCGGTTTCGACGGCACTCTGGGCAGCGGGCCGGCTCATTTTGAAATCCTCTTTCCTCATAAAAGGCTTGTTCCCCAGCGCTGAACACAAACTCTCCGCCGCAGTCACGGCAGACCAAAACTCTGTCAACAAAGGCACCCATTAATCTGATCCCCTTCTTTTTCGGTAATCGATCGCTACACTACCCAGCGCGGGCCTGCCTTTGCCTCATTCCCTACACCCCGCCGGGGACGTGTCTCACTGACACCGCTGGGGATCAAGACTTGGCCTTAGGGCTTCGTCTAGCATAACACCATTTGCGGGTACGTTATCCGCTAGGGCCCACACTCTCAGTCTCATTATATCCCTCTCCAGCAAATAACACAACAGCTAACTGCTTACATGACCAGATGCCCGTCCTCGTTGAGAAAGGCCTTGACATGCCGGGTAGGATCCCTCACTACCCGCTTCTCACCGCCGATGGAGATAGTGACATTGGGATAAACCGTCTGGGCCATGATCATGCCCTTCCCCACTACGGCAATCTCAGTAGTCACTCCGCCGGGGCCGCCCAGCTCCTTAAACTCTATGTTTCCCTCATGGACTACAACCCGGCCGCCCCGCAAGAGCCCCCGGGGTGCTTTGACTCCTCGGCCTGCTGTAATGGCAGAGTAATAGCAGCCGGCACCGTTGATTACCACCTTGCCGCTCGCCTCCAGAACTGCGTTCTGCAGGCTCTGTACCTCAATATCTGCGTCGGCCGCCTGCATAGCTTCTAGGAACAATGCCAGATCCTGAAGGGACTTCATCAAGGGCTGCAGCTCGCTGCTGGACGATATGGTACTTCGACCTAACCCAATCAACTTCTGCCGCAAGGCCGGAACCAAATGGGTAAACCTATGGAAGAGGTCAGGGGAACTGGCGGCATGATCTTCCAAGACTACCACTTGCTTGGGAATATCCTTGAACCTGCCTTCCAAGAGCTGCCCCACCAATTGGCCTTCCGGTATTCCAGCTTCCTGCATCCGGGGGTCCCGCAGCAGCTGTCGGACAGCCCGCAGGAGAGCCTCCAGCTGCAGGCTCAACACCTGCACCACCGAGAGGGCGGACTTGGACTCAGCTGACACCCCTCCAGCTCGAATCTGTGCGCCAATTACGCCCTTCCGCACGATGACTCCCTGCTGACCCATGACTTTGGCATGGGAGACAAGCACGCGAACCTCAACAACACCTCCGGATATAATCTCGATCCGGTCTAGGACATCTCCGCTGACCATCACATCGCCGGAGAAACGGATATGGCCGGTACTGGCATCGGCATTCTTCGGCACCACAAAGGTCGGAATCACCTTGATGGTCTTACCCTCTAAAATAGGCCGCCCTTCCCGGACAGCCACCGCCTGGCGCCCTTCATTGACCAGCTCCACCCCTTCCCCTGCCGAAAGCACCGGATTCCGGTAGTTGCCGGGGCGGATAGGCTTGCCGTACACGTCGGTGCCGGGCTTGCCAGGCTGGGGATCGGTTTTCTCTGCTAGAACATCTCCAGGCTGAACCCAAGGAATGGAGATTCGATCATAAAGATCCACCCGGGTAGCGTTGGGATCGATATCTTTCTCCCCAATCTCGGTGAAGAAAAACTTGATAGACCCGTCCACCGGCTCCTCCGGCTCCCGGCCCTTGGCCACCAGCATTGGTATGCTGGGCCTCTCTGCTGTTAGTGTGTTCACGGCCGCAGCATCAATTCCGTAGACGATGCCGGCCTCTGCCAGTTTTGCCATCGCTCCTTCCACAGTGAGCTCCGGAGGCTCTACAATGTCTGTCTGCTCTGCTGTAACAAACCCGAAGGAGGATTCAGGCAAATCCCGTACCTTGAACCTCTTGCCTACCTTGCGCCGCACTGCCGCAAAGGCCCGCATTTTCTCCTTGTCAACGGTGACCTCAATGTCGCAGACTGCTTCCTCATGGACAGGAAGGACTTCTACCACATCTCCCTCGGACAACGTGTACTGATCATCGATTGTTTTTCCGTTTACTCTGACTAGTACATTCCGGTCGGGCTTAATCGAGGGCCAGCGTCCGCCCGCCTTGGGCGGTACCACCGACACGCGGCCGTCTTCAATCCGGATCAAGCCATCCACGGGCGTTCCCGCCTGTACCGGCACATCCTCCAAGGGGTGCCTTTCTGCCTCTTGTCCAGTCTGGTTGACTGGAGAGCCGTCTTTCCTTGTCTCGTCATCGTGTGCAATCATACCAACGACCCTCCCTGATTGTTTCAACTAGCGGGCCTCGAGATCCTCACAGCCAGTTTTTGGAGTTCACCGACAATCACTGGAACCAATGCCAGGGCAATGACAACTTCCCAGTGTGCAAGGCCAAGGGGAGTCACCTCGAAAACACCCTGGAGAAACGGTACCAGCATAACCAAGAGCTGCAAGCTGATGGAGCCGGCAACTGCCAGCACCATATACTTGTTGCTGAACAACCCCACTCTAAACAGCGATTCCGACGACCTGACATTGAGAGCTTGGAACAACTGGGCAAAGGCCAAGGTCGCAAAACTCATGGTCCGGGCAGTAGCCAACGGCACTCCTCTGCGGATTCCCAGGTAGTAGGCAGTCACACCCAGCAGTCCGATGAGGCATCCGTAGAGGAGAATCCTCGCACCCATGCCGCCTGCAAAAACGCTTTCCCTTAGCCGGCGGGGCTTCTGCCGCATTACCCCGGCCTCGGCTGGTTCTACTCCCAGGGCTAGGGCCGGCAGGCCATCGGTAACCAGGTTGATCCAGAGAATCTGAATAGCAGTCAGGGGGCGCCCCCAGCCCAACATGATGGCAACGAAAATGGCCAGGATTTCGCCAATGTTGCAGGACAGCAGATAGTAAATCGCCTTGCGGATATTGTCATATATGGTCCGGCCTTCCGCCACTGCCGCCACTATAGTAGCAAAATTGTCATCGGCTAGGACCATTTCCGATGCCTCTTTGGCGACATCGGTACCGGTAATTCCCATGGCTGCCCCGATATCTGCACCCTTCAAAGCCGGCGCATCGTTGACACCGTCTCCCGTCATGGCCACTACATGGTCCTTCTTCTTAAGAGCATCTACGATCCTCATTTTATGCTCCGGGGAAACCCGGGCAAAGACCCGCACCTTCTCGATGACCTGGTCGAGCTCTGTATCGGTCATCTTCTCTAGTTCAGGCCCCGAGACCACCAGCTGCTCATCATTTTCCAAAATGCCCAGATCCTTGGCGATGGCAGTAGCCGTCAACTTGTGATCACCGGTGACCATGATGGTCCTGATGCCGGCCAGTTTGGCCTCTTTGACTGCATTTTTGACCTCCGGACGGGGAGGATCGATCATGCCGGCAAATCCCACAAAGACCATGTCAGCCTCCACCGTCTCCGGCGATATGTCATCGGGCATTGCCTCCCAGTGCCGCAGTGCCAGGGCCAAAACCCTGAGGGCCTGCTGGCCCATGGAGGCATTGACTTCTAGGAGCTCTTCCCGCTCTGCATCAGTAAGGGGCCTAATCCCGCCATCGGCGTAGATATGGGTACAGAGGGTGAGCAGTACATCCGGCGCACCCTTGCAGAAGGAGACTATGCCCGAAGGCAAAGCTCCACTGCCCAGGGACCCGGCACCGTTAAGCTCGTGAAAAGTAGTCATCCGCTTCCGCCGGGAATCAAAGGGTATTTCCCCAATCCGGGGATAAGCCTGCTCATCATCCACTGCCAATCCGGCCTTGGCGGCCAGCACTACCAACGCACCCTCTGTGGGATCACCGATGATCCCGTAGCCATTGGCGCCGGCATCCAGCCTGGCATCATTGGCCAGGGCAAACCCGTGCAGGAGGACACTGAGATGGTCATCCTCCAATGGTTCCTGCTTTGTTTCACCCTCTTGAAGCCGAAACTCACCGGCGGGCTCATATCCCTGCCCGGTGACCTCCAGCATGCGGCCGTTGACGTATACATGGGTCACCGTCATCTCATTTTGGGTCAGAGTGCCGGTCTTGTCCGAGGCGATGACAGTAGCTGTACCCAAGGTTTCCACAGCTGGAAGCTTCCGGATGATAGCCCGGCGCCTGGCCATCCGCTGTACACCCAAGGCCAGTACGATGGTGACTATGGCCGGCAGCCCTTCGGGAATGGCGGCCACAGCTAGGCTGATGGCAGTCATAAACATCTCAAACGCCGGTTCTCCCCGCAGCAGCCCCATGACAAACACGCCTACAACCAAAATGAGTGCCACAACACCCAGTGTCTTGCCCAGTTCTGCCAGCTTAATCTGCAGAGGGGTCGGTTCTTGGGGCGCCTTTTGGATCATGCTGGCGATCTTGCCGATCTCGGTCTGCATGCCGGTACCTACTACTACCGCCCTGCCCCGGCCGTAGACTGCACTGGTGCCGCTGAACACCATGTTCACCCGATCACCGAGTCCCGCCTCTGGATCATCCAGGGGTATGGTGGATTTTTCCACTGGGACAGATTCCCCGGTCAAGGCTGCCTCTTCGCACCGCAGGTTGGCAGCTTCCACCAGCCGGGCATCGGCCGGAATATTGGTACCGGCCTCCAAAAGGATTACATCACCGGGAACCAGTTCCCGAGCTGGTATTTGCTTTACTTTACCTCCCCTGACAACCGCGGCAGCGGGAGCCGATAGTTTCCGCAGGGCCGCCAGGGAGTTCTCTGCCTTGCTTTCCTGGACTACCCCCAAGATCCCGTTGAGCACAACAATGAGCAAGATGATCAGACTATCCTCAATCTCTCCCACCAGGCCTGAAATCAACGCGGCACCGATGAGCATCAGTACTAATACATCTTTGAACTGGTCCAGCAGCATATCCCAGATGCTCCTGGCCGCCTGGGCCTCCAGCTCATTGGGGCCATACTTCTCTAATCTGCGGGCAGCCTCCTCAGGAGTCAACCCGGTATGGATATCCGTCTCCAAAGCCTTTGCCGCATCTTCCCTGTCCATAAGGTACCAGGTTTGTTCCCTGTCTTCTTGCATCGTAATCAATGTTCCCCCCGTGATATGCAGCGCTTCCCTCTTGAATGGTTGTCCACTACTGCGTCATGATCTACTTCTTCCGGTCGATAAACCGGGACTCACCTATGTCCGTCGGCCCGGTGTAGGCCTTGGCAGCCTTCCTGCTGCGGCCAAAATCCCTAAGCTGGGCCTGAACGGCTTGTACCAACTTGCGCAGCTGTTCCTCATTAGTCTTTTCTCTTGCCTGCAGTTCATCAATGATATCCCGCAGCTCATCGAGGGTGTCATTGAGCTGGGCAGCGGCCGGGCTTTGCGGAAGATGGGCCAATGAGAACTTCTCCACTCCCAATCTATCCTGAAGCTCCTCCCGCAGCCGGCTCAACTCTGCCTCCCGGGAATCGATTACCTGCATAATGCCCTGCTTCTTGGCTAACAGCGCATCGACTTCTTTCCAATCGCCTGCTGCCAGGCTTTTGCCAACAGATGCTGCCAGGTTCGAGAGCTCCTGATACAACTGGATCATCCCCCGATAACCGGCTTCCAGCTGGCAGATCAATCCATCCATACTGTTCACCGCCTTAGGTTTTGCATGCAGGCAAAAACCGACGTAACATTATAGATTTCGTCTCAAAG
>ERZ773359.4232-NODE-4232-length-15305-cov-15.338689_pt1 | contig 15305 bp, 14 predicted proteins | sample MGYA00374955_ERZ773359 | MGnify/ENA primary metagenome ERZ773359 (study PRJEB29098, sample SAMN04486028) | biogas fermenter metagenome | study: EMG produced TPA metagenomics assembly of the Biogas fermentation microbial communities from Germany - Plant 4 DNA1... | reverse complement strand
AAATTAAAAATAAGATTAATAAATAAATACATAAAGAATTATTGTGGCCGCTAAGAGAACCAACCAGTATATTTTGTACTGTCCAAAAAGTTCCTTGATTTCAACATTGAAATACTCTGCAGTAAATACCTGGCACAGGTGCATTGGAGAAATAAAGTAAAACAAGAATGCCCATCCATATATCATCGATGTTATATATGCCTTATCGCCGGCGTCCGCAGCAAAGGTAATAAAAAGCGGCAGGAACATGCCTATAACGGCATTACAATTGCCTGTCAAGAGCCCCATTACTGCAGTGGAAAGCATAATAAGCACCCGCATATCCATACCCGAAGCCATCAAGTTATTTATCGACTGCGGAATTGCCGGCATCTGTTTAATAAAACCCTGCAAACACATTATACCGGCCACGGCATAAACCATGCTCCAGTTTATCCCCTTGAACATTTCCCTTATAAAATCTTGTTTTCCCTTATCTATCAGGAAATATACGATGGCAACCCCTGGAATCAGTGCCAGGTAAAAGGGCAATCCAAAGACCACGTTTGTTACAACTCCCACCCATAACGGGGAGGTATAAACCAGCACTGATCCTATTCTTTCAACAATGCCTCTTTCAGCCTTACTGACAGGGTCTTCTGCCTTGGATATGCCGTTTCTCATGAACAGCATATAGCTCGCGGTTATGGAGACCAATGCCACCGGAATATTATATTTTATTATGGTATAGGGGCTTACCCCGCCAATCTGGCTGGTAAGAATCATAGTGGTGGAAAAGGGAAACAAAAAAAACGCAATGTGCCTGAAAACAACGTTAATAGCCGCTTTACGCACCTTGTCAAGCCCCAGTTTGTCCCCTACGCTGTCCACCACCGGTGCCGACATAACTGCACCCCCTGGAATAGAAAGCACACCTACCAATAACGGCAGGAACATCATTGAAATCTTGTTGTTATTAAAAAGGTCCTCCAATGAATCCGCCATTTTATCCAATATGCCATATTTCTGCAGCACGGAGCTTAAGATGCAGATTACCGCAATCACTGCGAATAACTCAACTGTCGGTCTTTCCATGATTGATTTTAAAACTGCAGTCACAACCTCCAGTGGAGTAAAGCCGGCTATAAAACCCATGACAACTGCCGCTGTAAGCATTGTAGTGCCAATATGGACTTTTTTATAAAGCAGAGCAATTATTATCAAAAATGCAGCTGCTAATGCTATTAACTCCCTCACAATATAGCCACCCTTTATATGAATTATATATTAAACCTGAAATTGATTATATCGCCGTCCTGTACTATGTAGTCCTTGCCCTCCAACCTGTACAGGCCCTTTTCCTTCACTCTGGCCATCGAACCGAGGTCCCTCAGGTCGGAATACTTTACCACTTCCGCCCTAATAAAGCCTCTCTCTATGTCCGAATGAATTTTTCCCGCTGCCCTATGAGCAGTGGTTCCCTTCTTGATGGTCCATGCCTTCACTTCGTCCTCCCCGGCGGTAAGGAAGGAAATCAGCCCGAAGTATTCGTACGTCGTCCGGGCCAGCCTGTCTATTCCCGGCTCAGTTATCCCTGCCTCCTCCATGAACAGTTTTTTGTCCTCCTCGTCAAGGCGGTCAATCTCCACCTCCATCTGGGCGCATATTTCCATAATGGGCATTCCCTTTTCCCGGGAGTACTTGTACAGCTCCTCCTTTTGCGGGTAGTCGCCGGAGGACAGCTGGTTCTCGTCAATATTTATCACCAGCAGCATGGGTTTTACCGAAAGAAAGTTAAAAGTCTTGAGGTGCTCTTTTTCCTCATCGTCAAGGTCCAGCGAGTATATCGGCAGTTCCTCCTCAAGGGCGGCCATGCATTTTTTTAACACCGCCAGTTCTTCCCGCATGGCGCTGTTTATCTTCTTTGAACTTTCTATCCTTTCTATCCTGGTCTCAATAATGCCAAGGTCCGCCAGCAGCAGCTCGGCGTTTATCGTGTCTATATCCCTTAGGGGGTTTATGTCTCCCTCCACGTGGGCCACGTTTTCGTTTTTAAAGGCCCGTACTATCTGGACAAGGGCGTCCACCCTGCGCACCGATTCCAGGAACTGGTTGCCCATGCCCATACCGGCGCTGGAACCCCTCACCAGTCCCGGCAGGTCTATAATCTCCATGGTAGCATAGGTTGTCTTTTTGGGCTTATACAGGCTTGACAAAAAATCCACCCTTTCATCGGGTATCTTGGCAACCCCGACATGGGCCTGGGTTTTGCCGGACGAAAAGGCGCTTGTTTCCAGGTCTGAATGGGTTAATAGGTTAAAAAAGGTGGTCTTCCCCACCGTAGGCAGCCCGGTAAGTCCTATTTTCATAACGTCTATCACCCTCTTACACGCGTTGTTCTTTTCCTGCATACTATTATAACATATTCTTTACCCGGGATACTTATCCGTTGCTTTACTTTTCAACTAGGCCGAACCTTTCTTTTAAGCCCAGTACTCTCTTCACCGCCCTGTCAATTGTAGACCGGTCAATTTCACCGTTTCTTAACGCTTCCACCAATGCATCAAAGACGCCTATCATGTTTTCCCTTGTGTGCCCTACAAGAATCATGTCAACCCCCGCCTTAACCGCGCGTACCGCGGCCTCGCCGGGGCTGTACAGCTTGGTAATCGCCCCCATGTCCAGGTCGTCGGATACCACCACCCCGTCAAACCCGAGCTGTTCCCTCAGTATACCGTTTATTATTTCGGGAGACAGAGTGGCGGGACTACTGGCGTCAACGTGCGGCAGCAGTATATGGGCGCTCATTATCGCAGGTACTCCCGCTTCCACCGCTTTCTTGAAAGGAACCAGCTCAAAACTTTGCAGCCTGTCCATTGTATTCTCCACCACCGGCAGGTCGGTATGGGAATCCACCAGCGTATCCCCATGCCCGGGAAAATGCTTAGCTACGGGAATTATACCCTGGTCCAGCGTACCCTGTATGAAGGCAAGACCCATCTTAGATACGGTTTCAGGGTCGCTGCCGAAGGCCCTGTCCCCTATCACTGGGTTTTTGGGATTGCTGTTAATGTCCAGTATTGGCGCAAAGTTTAGGTTGATACCCATTTCTTTTAGCTGGACCGCCATCTCTCCGGCGGCTTCCCTCACCCTGTCCGGGTCCCCGTCCGCCGCCTGCGCCCTTGCCGAGGGAAACTTGCCCCTTTCCCCCGGCAGCCGGTTCACCCGTCCCCCCTCCTGGTCGGCTCCGATTAACATGCCTACGCCCCCGGGGCCGGTTTTCAGCCCTTTCAGGGCCCCGGTAAGGGCTGCCGTCTGCTCGGCACTCTCAATATTCCTGCCAAACAATATAACTCCGCCAATCCTGCGTTCCTTCAGGAATTTCGCGGTATCCCCGTCCAGCTCGGTACCTTCAATACCCACCATCAAAAGCTGCCCTATCTTTTCTTCCGGCGTCATGCCCTCCAGCAGCGAATCCAAGGCGGACTTCTGGTTTTCTGCCCCGGGCTGCTGTTGGGGCGCTAGTTTATCTTCATTTCTCCTGATACATCCTGGGGTAATAACAGCCAGCGCCACTATTAGCAATAGCAGTCTTTTCATTATCAAAATCCCTCCGAGTGTTTTATTCCTCACAAAATTTGCGCACCGCTTTTCCCCCCAGGTAACTGAACTTTTTGCCCTGCCAAGTGTCCAGTGCTTCCATTTGCTCCTCTATGTATTCTTTTACCTTCCACCAGCTTGTATCCCAATTGGCCGTAATTGTTTCCTCCTCCGGCGCCCTGCCAATCAGCCTTTGCACCACGATGTCCGGGCTTAAATGCTCCAGAAAGGCTATAACCCTTCTTGCGTATTCCTCCACCGAAACAAGCCGAATGCTTTTTTCATTGTACAGCCGGGCCAACAGGGTCCCCTTTACAATATATAGCGAATGAAGCTTTACCTGCTGCACTCCCAGGGCGGACAAGACCTTGGCGTTTTCCACCGCGTCCGCCATGTTATCCCAGGGCAGGTCCAGTATAAGATGTGCACATACGCCAAAGCCCGCATTCCTTACCCTTAATACGCTGTCTATGAACTCGGCAAGGGTATGGCCCCTGTTTAGCCTTGAAAGGGTGTGGTAGTTTACCGTCTGAAGCCCCAATTCAAAGGTTGCCTCAATCCCGGTCCGCCCAACAAAATCGCTTGCCTCCGCCAGGTGACGGTCACTAATACAGTCCGGCCGGGTGGAAATATACACTTCCACTATCCCGGGCATGCAGGCCTGGTCCAGGTAATGGGAAAACCTTTCGGGAGGCATATAGGTATTGGAAAAGTTTTGGAAGTAGGCGATGAACTTTTTGGCATTATATTTTTTGCCTATGTACTCCATATTCCGTTCAAGCTGTTCCTTTACCGGTATCATCTCCGGCAAAGCCTCAAACCCGGCGCCGGATTCGCCGCAAAAAATACACCCGCCGACACCCAGTTCGCCGTCCCTGTTGGGACATGTAACCGGCAGGTTGACCGGAAGCTTGTACACCTTGCACCCGTGCTTATTTCTCAAATACTCCGAATACACCCTGTACCTGGACTTTAACATGCCTATTTCCCCTCCCCGATCCGTCCCTTAACAACGCCGTATTACGGGCAACCCTGTATCAATACAGCCGGACCGGCTTAAACCCAAGCCTGTCACAGGAGGTGAGGAGAAACTCTATGCCTTCCACCCGTCCCTCCACCGCATCCTTGAAGTCAGGCCCGTGAAGATGCCCGTAGATACATTTGCTTACCCCGTAATCCTTCATCAGTTCCAAGAACTCCCTGGAGCCCTTGTCGGTATAAAAGGGCGGGTAATGCAGCATCGCCAGGACCTCACGGCAGTTTTTGCCCTTCAAGCTTTTGAGGGACAGTTCCAGCCTTCCCAATTCCCTTCGAAAAACCTTATCATCATGCTCGGTAAATTCAGGATTGTCGGGACTAATCCATCCCCGTGTACCGCAGATCCCAACCCCATCGCAAACAAAGCTGTTATTGTGTAGGAAATATATATCGCAAAAACCCTTGTTTTCCAAGAATTTGTTCATTTTTTTAAGGGTGGTCCACCAGTAGTCGTGGTTTCCCTTGCATAGAATTTTTTTGCCGTGCAGGCTTGATAAAAACCGGAAATCCGCCTCCGCCTCCTCAAGGTATGTAGCCCAGGACAGGTCGCCGCAGACCAGCACCCAGTCGTCGTCGGTTATGGTTTTGTTCCAGTTTTCATCAATTTTTTGCATATAATTCTCCCATCCTCCGCCGAAAACATCCATAGGTTTGTTTACGGCCATGGACAGGTGTAAGTCAGAAATCGCGTATATAGCCATACTGAATTCTCCCGTATTAACCCTTTCACAAGATATTTAAGATGGGGCGTCATGTCCGCCCCTGCGCTGTGCTTATTCCTAAGCTGCCGGCCTCTTCATTGCATACCGCGCCGCGGTATAACCTCCCAAAAAGCCCCCCATGTGAGCAAAATTATCTATACCCGGGGTGGACAGGCCAATAAATATGTTTATTGCCAGTATTGTTAAAAGATTTGCCATAAAGCCCCTCCTGAAAACCCCCGGCCTTTTCCTGGCGAAATAAAGCAGCGCCCCCAACATACCGAAAATAGCCCCCGAAGCCCCGGCGGAAACCGCCCGGGTGAATAAAAAGCTGAATACGCTGCCGCAAATCCCGGCGGCCACATAAATCACCGCAAACCTGTACTTACCATAAACCCGCTCCGCAATGCCCCCCAGCTGGTATAGGGCATAGGAATTGAAGGCGAGATGGGCAAAGCCCACATGAAGAAACATGGGCGTTACAAACCTCCAATACTGTCCCCTTATTACAAGGGGCGCATACATGGCACCAAACCTTATTAGCACGCCTACATTGGTGGAGCCCCCCGCCAGCGTCATAAGCAGCCACATGAGTACATTTATGGCAATAATAGCACGGGTTACAACCGGCCTATTCTCCCTTTCAACTCTGTGGACGGTTCTTAGGTCCACCGGGTTATACCGTTCCAGCCTATTTTTATCGGCAAAGTCCCGAAGCACATGTCCCAGCTTTTCAAGGCCGTACGCATCCCCCAGCACCGAACCCCTTTCAATGTCCACCTGAAGGCTGGACAGGGTTATACCGAAAAGTCCTTCTTGCGATATCATTGGCCGATAGCCGTTGAAAAATACGTTGGCAACCCATGCCCGGGAACAGTTCATACGTCTCATGTATTCCCTGACACCGGGGAAAAGCCGGTAGTCAATAAACTCGTCGTACCTGTCATCGGTAATAAAAAATACAAGTTCCAAGTCCTCGCCCCTTCTTCGTACAAGGGCGCGAAGGTCCGGCTGTCCCTCAACCTCCAGCAGTGAATACGCCATTTCGTCCATCAACCGGGCGGATACGGCATTTATGTACCTGTATTCCAAATCCATTGTCACACCATCCTAAGCGGCAGGTTAAAGCTGCGGGTATCACCCTTCCGCTACCTTACCTTAACCGTTTCCTTTTTCTGTCCCTTCTCCGCCCTTTTCTTAATCTTTTTAACAATGTCCGGCACCATATCAATAAGCCTTTCCAGGCCGGTATTCCCGTTTAGCGGTATTACCGATATATCCCCCTCCTTTATTACTATAACCGCGGTGGGCGAAATCTTGGCGCCCAGGCCTGCTCCGGCACCGCCCTTCTGGGGTTTGCTGTCCTTTGCGCTCTCTTCACTGCCGCCGCCGGTGCCCATCCCAAAGGTGACATTAATCACCGGGATAAGAGTTATGGCCCCTACTTCTATGGGCTCCCCCACAACGGCCTTGGTTGTCAAAAACTCCTCCATTTCCTGAAATATGGTCTTTAGACTACCCGTTAAATCCATACCTTTTACCTCCCTTTACGTTGATTCTTTCCAGAAACCTATCCCTTATATATACCGCACCGTGTTTAAATCCTATAAAAACCAATACTACCGGTATTATTACCCCTTTAAGGTATAAATCAACCTCAAAGTTTTTACCGGAAAAATCCGGCGTATACTGCAGCACGCCGCTGCAGTGTGCCGAGATACATGCCATAAGCCCCGCGGCCATGCCTGTGTATGCCGGGTCTTCAAAGCCAAGTATAAGCTTGAGTGTCCCTTGTTTTCCCATGGTCGTTTTTATAATGTCCCGGACTAAACCCGGAATATATTTAAAATATTTCTTTTTGGACTTGTATGTTGATATTATACCCGGCGTTTCTTCCCCGCCCCCCACTGGCCGGTCCTTAACGGCAGAGGAACTGTAAAGCGGCAGCCCCAGCGCTTTGAAAGTCGTAGTACTGTGACCCGCGTGCCCATGGTAACTGCAGCACAAAAGCCCCGCCCCGTAGCATACCCTTCCGTCTATTTCTATCCCTTTGTTTTTGTTTACCGCCAGGCAAAGCCTTACCGGTATAAGCAGAATCATCAAACTTGCAGCGCCCAGTACCCAGAACATGCCCACACCCCCACCGTCGTACCCTTATCGCCCCTTGCATTATACCTGATATATTCTTTATTTCCTGTCAAATACCTGCTTGTTATCTACGATTAAATCACCCACAGCCCTATATAATAGGCATAATAATTAAGCAGCAGCTTTTTACGCCGCCGCTTAATCCTAAAAAAACGGACAGAAAACGGTGCCGACAGTGTAATTGTGCCCTGCGGCAATAATGAAAGAAGCGGCCTGGGCTTCGGGCACCATGGTCAAGCCTAAAAGACCCCCTGTGAAATGTTCTCCCTTCGGGCGTATATCACAAATATTAGCTGGTCAATGTATACCGTTATGACGGTGCTTATAAGGGCAGCGGCCGCCGCTATGGGTATTACTGCAAGCAAAGCCGCCGCCGAACCTATACCCAGTATGGTACCGGCATCCATCCCGGGAATGCTTATACCCGGCAGGTTTATGTCCAAGTTTATACCGCCAACGCTTAGGCCGCCCTTGCCGCCTTCAGCGCCTTTATTGTTGTTACTCCCGTCAAATAGGCCCCTTACAAAGACTACCAGAACCATGGGCCAGAAAAATTCCCTGGCAAACCTGTAGCTGTCCCTAAAGGCCTCCGCAACGTCCAGGTCCTTGTAGGCAAGGGCCGCCTTCCAGGCGCTCAAAAAAACACTTACCACTATCATTGCTATCACCATGCCAATTACCGCCACTATATTTAGCACGGGAATAACAAAAAGGATAAGCGTCGACAGCCCTATTAATATGAATAATAGGAAAAACAAGAAGCCGCCGGCAAACACCCTGCCGATATACTTTCCTATACCCTCACTAAAGTCTCTCATGCCAATGCTGTAATCCAAAGCCGCCTTTGAAAAAAGGCCAATCTGGCCGCTTTCCACAACAAGATTTCCAATAAAGGTCACCAGGCCGACCATTATCACCGCCAGCGGCATGCCCAGCACTACCCTGCCGTGGAGAATGCCCAAAAAAGCCGACCCAACCATGATAAAAACAAAAACCATGAAAAGTCCCGCCATAATCAGTCTGGGCACGAACAGTACGAGTCTTTGCTTAACAATCCCAAAGGTTTCTTTGCAGTACATCCACAGTTCCTCAAATTGACCCATTTTACCCCTCCTATCAGCAGAATATGTAATACTTGGTCGGCCTAATTCTTACAGCATTTATTTTATTATAACATAACCGGTGCATGGGTTGAACCCTTTCCGCACTACCGCTGAATCTGCCGCAACTGCCGCCCGCACCCGGTTATGTGAATATAGCGTATTCCCCGCCAGTTGTAAAAAACAAGGGGATAGTTATCCCGGTCCACGGTATGGCAGGAGATAAGTATCCTGTTTATATTGCCCGGCTCCGGGTTCGCCACCACTATAAGGCAGTGATTGAATGCATCGTCATGGGAAAAGTCAAGCTGGATAACGTCCCCCAGGTCGATATCCGAGGGGGACACCTCCTGTCCCCTGGGGCCTGTGCCCCTGTTTCCGATAACAAAGCGGTAGAAAAACTCCACCCCGGTCCAGGAAGGGGAGCGGTTATTAAGGCTGTAATAGTACCAACCGGTACCCTTTGTATTGTTCATGGGGCACCCGCCGGCATGCAGCACCTGGGAGCAAAAATTGGTACAGTCCCCTCCCAGGTTCTCAAAGTCGTAGTATTTCGGGTTCCTTCCCAGGGCCCATCGGTGTGCGTATTCCAAAGCGGCGCTGCGGTTGTACTGGTCCACCCTAAGTACCGGCGGATGGTCCTTATGCAGCATCGGATGACACCAGTCGAGGCTGGGTCTTAATACAGGCCACCTCCCCGGCGGGCCTTCCCCCATTTCGTCCCTGTACCTGTGAGAGGTAATGTACCACCGGTTCCCGGTTTTACGCAGCCTAAGCGTGTGAAGCATTCCCCCCATGGCAGAGACGGTATCCCGGGTCAGCTCGAAAACCACCCTATGCCTCTCTTTAAGTTTAACCCATGCCCGGCCGCACTTAACAATTACCCTGATAAAGTCAAGGGAAAACCTGTAATCACGGTAACAAAGCCCCATCGCCTTTGCCCGTTCCAACTCGGAGGAATACTTTTTCTCCTCGGCCTCCATTTCCGTCCCGATACAGTATTCCCCGAAGGAAACCATCCTTCCGCATCCAAGCCCGTAATAACGCCTTTCAAAGTAACCCCTTATCCTGTCCCTGATGTCTTCCGCCTCGCCCATATTCCATCCCCCTTCGCAAGCGCTACTTAAAAATATGTAAGTCCGGATGAAATAATGCCCAAATAAAAAAACCCGGCCTTGGCCGGGAGACTTACAACTTATCTCCGCAGGACGGGCAAAACTCCGACCCCTGCTGAATTAATGCGCCGCACTTACCGCATACCGAGCCGTTCATTACCTCCACCCTGAAGTCTTCCCCATCCCCGACAATTCTGGTCGGCCGTTCCAGTTCCCTGCCGCACACGTGGCAGTACCGCTGGGATGTGCCCACCACTTCACCGCACCCCCTGCACTGGGAACCCCCCTTAATCTGCACCACCTTGCGGTTTAGCCTGCTTATCTTGTAATATATCTCGTCTATGAGCTGGCACTTGTCCAAGACCGTTTTTTCCTTGAGATTTCCTTTCCTGTAGTCCTCGTAAACGGTTCTGCCTATTTCCTCGTATAAACTGTTTATTTTTTCCTTCTCAGAGGCAATATCCAGCTTGACCTTCGCAATCTCGAACAGTTCACCGGACTTTTGCGACAGGGTCCTCGTACCCTGTGAAACCTTCCTGCTTAAATCGTCCCAAAAACTCATTGGTTCTCCTCCTAAAATTCGTTCTAATTACTATTATATTCAAAAGTCCCCGCCGGGTCTATTGCAACCCTGCGGTTTCTTTCCGACGCGCCGCCGCAAGGTTAATTATGACCACCGCCGATAACACCAATACTATCCCCGTAAACTGTATAAAGCCTAGAGCCTCCTTTAGCACAAGCACCCCTAGGGCAACCGTCACCACCGGTTCGAAGGCGCTTAGGATTGCCGCCCTTGAAGGGCCTACCTCCTTCACTCCCAGGTAAAAGGTGATAATCGCAAGGGCGGTGGAAAACACGGCTATTATAAGCACCGCCGCCCAGCCCCTCAGTGTCATGCCGCTGTATATCTGCCCGGAGAAAAAACCCACAACCGACATGGTTACAGCGGAAGAGGAAACAATGCAGGCGGATACTACTATTGGGTCCAGGTCGTTAAGCGGCCGTGCAAAGTCTCCCCCCAGCAGTACTATATAGACGGAGTAGCATACCGCTGCCAAGACAGCCAGCAGCACTCCTGTTAAGTTGACATATATGCCCGGTGCCCATACCATCATTGCGGTCCCGGAAAAGGCCATTACTAGGGCCGCAATCTGCCTTTTGTCCGTTTTTTCCTTCATGAAGATTATCATGTACAGGCTGACAAATACCGGGTAAAGGTATAATCCCATGGCTGTAAGGCAGGCAGGTATAAAATTCAGCGAAGAAAAAAAGCATATGGATGTGGCTGCATAAAATACGCCGCCCAGCAAAAAAGTCCTTGCCAGATGGTCCCTTCCCAGTCGTACTTTTTTTAACCTGCCCGTTAACGCGTTGTAAATCCACATCAGTAGGGCGGCGGTGATATATCTCATGACCAGCACCGAAACCGCAGTCGCACCTTCCTGGTAGGCGATTTTTGCCACAATACCCATTATGCCGAATCCCGCCGCCGATATAAGCACCAGAAGGTTACCCATTAGGTTCTTACTCATACCTCATCCCTGCCTATACATTATTTTCAGGCGGCGGCCCGGCCTAAGTCCCCGCTCTCTCCGACGGGAATCAAACCCGGCTGGGTCCCGGGATTAGTCCAGCATGCCACCCATCTCAAAGGGCTCCAGGTAAAGGGGATGCTTCCTGCACAGGGCCAGCACCCTTTCCCTGTATTCGTCTAGGTCCGCCCCGCCGTTTGCATTTTTTAGCAGTTCTACAATAATGTCCGCCACTTTGTCTATGTCCTCTTCCACAAATCCCCTGGAGGTCACCGCGGCAACTCCTATCCTAATCCCACTTGTGATGGCTGGGGACGTCGTGTCATAGGGAATCATGTTCTTGTTCACCGTAATACCCACTTTTTGCAGCAGTTCCTCAGCCTGCTGCCCGGTTATGCCGATAGGCCTTAAATCAACCAACATAAGGTGGTTGTCGGTCCCTCCCGACACGATTCTAAACCCGTTTCGCGCCAGGTTCTCTGCCATCCTGCGGGCATTTTTTATGACCCGGCCCTGGTATTCCCGGAACTGCTCAGTCATGGCTATTTTAAAGGTAACCGCCTTTGCCATTAAGTTGGGCAGTATAGGCCCGCCCTGTATGCCGGGAAAAATCGCCTTGTCCACTTTTTCGGCGTATTTCTCCTTGCACAGGATGATACCGCCCCGGGCACCCCTCATGGTCTTGGTGGTGGTGCTTGTGACAATGTCCGCATACGGCACCGGGCTGGGATGCAGCCCTGCGGCCACCAGGCCGGCGATATGGGCCATATCCACCATGAAATAGGCTCCGACGCTGTCGGCTATATCCCTGAAGGCTTTAAAATCTATAATCCTTGAGTATGCGCTGGCACCGGCAATAATAAGCTTCGGCCTGTGCTTTTTCGCAATACTTTCCACCTCGTCGTAGTCGATAAGCTCGGTTTCCCTGCTGACACCATAATCAACGGCATTATAGAACCTCCCCACGATGCTTACCCTGCTGCCATGGGACAGGTGACCCCCATGCTGCAGGTTCATTCCCATTATGGTATCGCCGGGATTAAGAAGCGCCATGAAGGCCGCCAGGTTTGCGTTTACCCCCGAATGGGGCTGTATGTTTGCGTGCTCCGCCCCGAACAGCTTTTTTGCCCTCTCAATACCTATGCTTTCAATCGGGTCAATATATTCGCAGCCGCCGTGATACCTTCTGCCCGGGTATCCTTCGGCGTACTTGTTGGTGAGTACCGAACCCTGGGCTTCCAGCACCGACGGGTACACAAAGTTCTCCGAGGCAATAAGCTCGATGGTAGTTATCTCCCTTACAAGTTCCTTTTCCAGCCAATGCGCTATCTCCGGGTCTACAATGTTCAGCCTGTTCAATTCTACCCCTCCGTTTGTTTCTACTCTATTGGTTTATTGAGACCTTGATTAACAATATATATCTATTCTCCCATCAAGGCCTTATTCCTTTTTTTATCCGCCCGTTTTGTTTGCCCCTTCAGCCCCTTGCTGCTATAATCTTGGATAGACGGTAGTTGGCAGCTTATGGTTTGTACTATCATCCAGTACTGTAACCTGTGATTCTATAAAAAGGAGGTACCCTATGTCGGAAAAATTTGATACCACCAGGGAAAGTGCCCTGCTTTTGGACGACCATGATAGTCTTAAAGACTTCAGGGAGCGCTTTTATCTGCCCGAAGGCAAAATCTACATGGATGGAAACTCCCTTGGCCTTCTTTCAAGGGAAGCCGAAAAGGCGCTGCTTAACGCCCTTGAGGACTTTAAAGTCCTCGGCATTGACGGCTGGATGGACGGCAGCCCTCCCTGGTTCACGTTGGCCGAAGAGATAGGAAAAAAACAGGCTGCGCTGGTGGGGGCAAAGGAAAACGAAGTGGTAGTCCATTCATCAAACACCGTGAACCTTCACAACCTGCTTTCCACCTTTTTCAGGCCGGAGGGCATAAGGAACAAAATCCTTATAGACGAACTTAATTTCCCCTCCGACAGGTACGCGGTGGAAGGCCACCTGCTGCTGCGCGGCTTGGACCCTGCAAAGCACTTGGTGGTTGTTAAGAGCCGGGACGGAAGAACCATAGAAGAAGATGACATTGTGGAGGTCATGACCGACGAGGTGGCACTGGCGATACTACCTTCGGTGCTTTACCGCAGCGGCCAGCTTCTTGATATGCAGTACCTTACGAAAGAGGCGCACAAAAGAGGCATCCTGGTTGGGTTTGACTGCTGCCACTCGGTGGGGGTGGTGCCCCACAGCTTTTCCGAATGGGGAGTGGACTTTGCCTTCTGGTGCAATTACAAGTACCTAAACAGCGGCCCCGGCGCCACCGCCAGCCTGTATATAAACAGCAGGCACTTTGACAAAAAGCCCGGGCTGTGGGGATGGTGGGGCTACGACAAGACGAAACAGTTCGATATGAACCCCGACTTCCAACCGGCGCCGGATGCCGGCGCCTGGCAGATTGGGACGGTACATGTTTTCAGTGCTGCGCCGCTTTACGGGTCCATGAAGATATTTGAACAGGCGGGAATACAAAACATAAGGGAAAAGTCCCTCAGGCAGACCGGGTACCTGATGTTTCTTATAGACAGCCTGCTCTCAAGAGAGCCTTACAACTTCCGTGTCGGCACCCCCAGGGACCCCCGCCGCAGGGGCGGACACGTGGCACTGGAGCACGATACCGAAGCCGTAAGAATAAACGCTGCCCTCAAAAAACGGGGTGTCATACCGGACTTTCGCTTCCCAAATGTAATACGCCTTGCACCTATAGCGCTCTATACCTCCTACCTCGAAATATGGCAGGTGGTGCAGCATATCAAGGAAATAATGGATACAGGGGAATACCAAAACTTCCCCCGGGAAAGGGGAACGGTATCATAAAAACAAAGCGGGTCTTTACCCGCTTTGTTTTTATGCCGAAATCCTCTTTTCAATTACATCCCAAACCCCGGCGTCCTCAAGGCCTAACCTCCACAGCGCGATACCGCCTATATTGTATTCTTTCACTATATCCAGCTTGTGCTCAAGGCTGGATTTGCTCTCAAACCACACCTCGTGGTACTGCCCGTTTTGGGTGTACTTGAAATAGGGCACCCTGGCGACGTTATCCCACTGTATCTTGGCACCCTTTGAGGAGGCCAGGTTCACCGCCTGGGAATAGGAGATATAGCGGGCGCCTTTTTTGCCCACCGTCCAGTCGAACCCGTAGCCCGGCACTCCCATCAATATCTTGCCGGCCGGGATTTGCCCGACAGCGTACTTCATTACATCCCTAACCCAGCCGTACGAAGCCACCGGCCCCGGACCGCTGGAATAACCGTGCTCGTCGTAAGTCATTATCACCACATTGTCAGAGTATTTTGCAATTTCCTTGTAGTCGAAAGGCCCCGACCAGGTGTTTTTCAGGCTGTCGCTGGTCTTTGCCGGTACGCATACGGTTATCCTATATCCCTTGGGAGACAGCCTTTCATAGAGCTCCTTTATAAGGGCGGAAAATCTTTCCCTGTCCGCCACATAGATGTTTTCTATGTCAATGTTTATTCCATCGTATCCGAACTTTTCAAGGACTGCCTCAACATTGTCAATAAATGCTTTTCGGCTTTCGCCGGTAGCCAGCATCTTCTTTGCCAGTTCCTTTCCGTTGGCGTTGCCGCCGTACAGCATATTGTGCACCAGCATCAGCACTTCCATGTCCTGTGCATGGGCTTTGTCAATAATTCTTTTCATCTTTTCATCGGTAAACCCTTCCTCCGGGTGGTGCTGCTGCAGAATGCTTGCGTCCGCCGGAGACAGCCGGTACCAGAACGGGGCGACGGCGCTTATGTTTTTGCCGTACTTGACCATCCTGTCATAGGAACTGGGCAGTATATGTTCATCGTCCACGTAAAATCCCAGCACATACCGGCTGCCCAACCGCGAAGAGGAACCTGTGACGTTTTCCCCGTCGTATGTATCCCGACCATCGCCGTCCTCCGGCTGCTTTTTACCGTCCCTTTCATTCCGGCCCAGCCCTGACGGTTTGCCGTCCGCGTCATCGCTCCCTTTGGCATAGGCCTTTAATACCGGGGAAACATCCGGCTGAAGCATATAGTTTTCCT
>ERZ773359.4230-NODE-4230-length-15315-cov-14.295478_pt1 | contig 15315 bp, 16 predicted proteins | sample MGYA00374955_ERZ773359 | MGnify/ENA primary metagenome ERZ773359 (study PRJEB29098, sample SAMN04486028) | biogas fermenter metagenome | study: EMG produced TPA metagenomics assembly of the Biogas fermentation microbial communities from Germany - Plant 4 DNA1... | reverse complement strand
GGTTATTGGCTTTACATCGCTTGTGCCTTCGTCTCGTCTATACTTCCTGTAGCCATTTTAATCAGGTAAAGCACGACAAACAGCACAACCATCGAGACGGGCAGCACAACCCAGGCCGACTGGACTAAACCGGCAAAGATATAACCGACAAAGGAGACGGCAGCCACTGTTAAAGCGTAAGGCAGCTGGGTCGTCACATGGTTTATGTGGTTACTCATAGCTCCAGTCGAAGACATGATGGTGGTGTCGGAGATCGGCGAGCAATGGTCGCCACAGACCGCACCCGCCAGGCAAGCGGAGATCGAAATGATCAACAGTTCGGGCTCCAAACCGATCGCGACCACAATCGGCAGCAGGATGCCGAAAGTCCCCCAGGAGGTCCCTGTCGAGAAAGACATCCCGACAGCAACGGCAAAGACGATCGCGGGCAGGAGAATTTTAAGCCCAGCCGCACTACCTGCAAAGACCCCGCTGACATATTCTCTCGCCCCCAGAAGGTTTGTAACACCGCTTAAGGTCCAGGCAAAAGTCAAAATCAGGATCGCCGGGACCATCGCTTTAAAGCCATCGGGGATGCACTCCATGCATTCATAGAAAGTAAGGACTTTCCGCAGAACAAGGTAGACCACCGTCAGAATGAGGGCAAGGGTAGAACCTAAAGCCAATCCGAGCGAAGCATCGCAGTTGGCAAAGGCGTCGATGATGTTCGCCCCTTCGAGGATCCCGCCGGTATAGAGCATCCCCAAGATACAGAGGACGATTAGAACAAGGACCGGGATCACCAAGTCAATAACCTTTCCTTTTCCGACCGGAACATCACCATCCTGACCTTCAAAGGGACGGTCGGGTGTGGTATAAAGGTCCCCGTGTACAATCGCATTCTCTTCGTGTTTCCGCATTGGCCCGTATTCGATACCAAGTAAAGTGATGAAGACGATCATACCCAGGGTGAGGAGGGAATAAAGATTGTACGGAATAGCCCGCACAAAAAGTTCGAACCCATTATATCCTTCAATCACTCCGGTCACCGCCGCGGCCCAGGAGGAGATGGGCGCAATCATGCAGATCGGCGCCGCGGTGGAGTCAACAAGATAGGCCAATTTCGCCCGGGAGATCCGGTGCTTGTCGGTGATCGGCCGCATCACGTTACCCACCGTCAAACAGTTGAAATAGTCGTCAACAAAGATCAGGATCCCAAGGCCGAACGTAGCCAGCATTGCCCCTTTTCTGGTGCGGATTCTTTGTCTTGCCCACTCCCCATAAGCAGCCGAACCGCCGGCCCTGTTCATCAGACAGACAATAGTTCCCAATACAACCAAGAAAATCAGGATGCCCACGTTCCAACTGTCAGCGAGGGAAGCGATAAAACCTTCCGTAAACATGGTGGTGTAGGCGGTAAGTAGGTCGAAGTTCGCATAAAGCAAAGCACCAAAAACAATACCGACAAAGAGTGAGCTGTACACCTCCTTGGTGATCAGCGCCAGGACAATGGCCACCAGGGGCGGAACAAGCGACCAGAAAGTGGCGTAGACATTGCTCTGATGCTCTTCGCCTCCTGCGTCCTCCGCAAAAGCCGGTAACGCAAAAGCCACGGTAATTGCGACGACAACCAACAGCAGGGTGATAAATCTTCTCCGGTTCATTAAAATCCTCCTAACTGATCAATTTAAAATCGACTAGCATCGAAGGGTAATGCAGAGGGGGCAAGGCGCCCCCTCCTTTCCTGTATCCAAATGTTTTAAAACCCGCTTTTAGCGCCTCGCTCATGGCAACCGTCTCCACGCTCTTGGCGCAAAGCGCCTTGCTGAGCTGGTAGGTCAGTATTACCTACTCGTTCCGCAGATAGTTTTCATGGCTCACGCCGTCGAAGATCTTTAGCTGCCCATTGTCTATTTTATTATATATCACAATTTCCCTGACCGAAAGGTCATAAGCGAATTGCTCATTCTCATCATAATCATAATCCACAAGCTTTGGAATGAAACTGAATACTTACTGTTTTTTTTCGTAATGCACCTCCAGATTCTGTTTTAAAATTCCCGTTTGTTCTGTCTAGTCTCTAGGGTCCATTATATTAATTATTGATGATTGAATATTTATCGGCGGGGTCTGGGTTCCCTGTACTATTTATTCTGATGGGAACCCTACGGGGAGCGCAGAGATTCCTTTACAGGGAAGAACCTTGACCGACTACCCCTCACCGACCTGGCACACCCCTCTTAGGTCAGCTTTTATGGAACCGCTGGAGGGCGAACCCGGCGTTATACAGGAGATCCACTGGCATTTGACCAAGATGAATCGGTAGATGTAGATAGGGTAAATTTTCGGAGTAGTTACTTTTAAGCAAGCCACCGGGACACTCCTTGAGCAGGTTGTTTTGCAACCTACCATTACGGAGCCCCGGTGGCTTCTTCTTTTTGGCGTGTGTCTCCCCTATTCCGTTCCCGCCTTTAGCGCCTCGCTCATGGCAACTGTCTCCACGCTCTTGGCGCAAAGCGCCTTGCTGAGCTGGTAGGTCAGCATGATGGTAACAAAGGATATCACCACATATAGGGGGCTGACAATCGGCGGTAAGACTAAATTGATCATCTTGCCAAGATAGCCGTAAACTGCCCCCATAGACGCCAGCGCCAGCGGGATACCGGCAATGAATCCGGCTACGATGACCGGGGTGGAACTGTTTAGAATCAGAGAGCGGATCTCCCGGCGCCGGTAACCAAATATTTTTAAGAGTGAGATGGAGTTTCGGTTCTCCTCAATCAGCAACGAAGTTACAAGATAGATAATGATCAAAGCCACCACACTGGCGACAACAGTCATCATTACGACCATGGAAACCACCTGCCCCATAAATTCATCCATTGCCCCGGGCAACTCACCCATGGTTTTAAATCCGGACAGCTTCTCGTCGGGAATATCCAGCTTTTTTGTGCTGAAAAGCCCGATAAAGCTATTTTCCGGAAGTCCCATCTTTTGGTTGAACTCGGCGAGCGGCAGGTAGATAAACTGCTCAATGTAGGAAGCAGCCACCGCATCAATCTGAAAGGTATAAGGCTTTCCGTCCTCTTTACTGATAAAGGTTACGGTGTCCCCGACTTTAATGCCCATCCGGTCGGCCAAAGGCTTTGTGATATTGGTTTGGTTGTTCGGAAGAGGATTTCCTTTAAGATCCGTAAGGGTAATCAATCTTGAATCAGGCTCGATCCCGGCGATATAAAACTCTATCTCCTGATTGTTTTCCGGATAAAACTTCCCGGCATTAAAGGCCTCGGCCCCTTCCGGCGCCGCGCCAAATTGTAGTTCCCGGAAGGAGTATTCATATTCAAATTGGTAAGTCTCCGAGGCGTCAAAGACATGACGCATCGAATTCATAACCGTAAAACCAAAGAGCATTAAGATAGAGGCGCTGGTCACACCCAAGAATAGAAAGACCAGCCGGGAAATGCTTCTAAACTGTTGCCGCAGCTTGAATTTGGTACTGAACTTAAACCTTTCCAGTTTAAAAGCCCGCTCCAGAGCGTTAACCTTGGTTTTTTGTTGTTCTCCCTTCATGAGCTCCGCCGGAGAACGCCTCAGTTCGGAACGGATCACAAGATAACTGCTGAGGCCTAAAAACAGGACCGGTGTGAGGATGCCGGTTAATACATGCAAAAAGTTTAGCTCAACGCCGGGAACAGGAACGTTATAGTAGGAAACCATCGCCATAACCATGGGCTCGAGCGAAGGGATCGCCAATAAACTGCCGATTACCCCGCCCGCTAAAGCCAGGAGCAGTGGAATCGTCATATAGTGGCGGGTTAACTCACGCCGCCGGTAGCCTTGGGCGTAAAGAGTCCCGATGATCACCCCATCCCGGCGGATCATCCGCCAGAACATGATGGCAATAATCAAACAAGAGATCAGGAACATTGCCACCGGCAACGGTACGCTCATGGTCTTCATCCCGGTGATGGAAGCCCAAACTAACCTTGCCCGCCTGTTGTTCATAATGTCAACCCAGTCGGAGACGGTGATCCCGTCCGCCCGTAAACGTTCCCGCAATTCCACCGCCTGCCGGTTAAGGCTCCGGGTTCGGTCATTAAACCGGACGGCATAGATTCGTTCAGCATTATCCAGACCGGTAAAGGCCCCGCGCGTGATCACGCCCACCCCAAATTCCTGGGGCGACGAAAGAATATCGTTGACGTTCTTGAGGGGATAGATATAGTGGGGTAGCGACATATAGCCAACCACAGTGAAGGTTTTGCCCGCCGCTTCGATTTGACTTCCGACCGGATAGCCGTTGGCCCCGGCAAAAGCCGGATCAAGGAGTATTTCACCCGGCCCGGAGAGGGCCCGCCCTTCGATCACCGCCGGGGTATTCAGTCTTTCCGTTGCACTGAGCAGCCGCAGGGTAAGCGTGTCGGACAAAGCCGCGTCAAAACTCAGATAGTCCTCGATAACGACGCCGGCTGCTTGCTCTAATCCCTCGCGGTCAGGAATGACCCGGTCGGCGCGGAACGAGAGATCTTCCTGCCGGTGTTCTTCGGTAAAGGTTGTTACCAGGTTGGCAAGGTTCTGAGCAAGCCCCGCCGCCACAATAAAGGTATAGCTGCCAAGGATAATCAAGACAAGAATACCGAGATAGCGCCGGTTGTTTTCTTTCAGGATCCGCATTACTCGCTTCCGCAAAGCCATTACCATTCAATCCTTTCCGCCGGAACAAGCTCCTGATTAACCCATTCCTCCACGACTTTACCGCTTCTGAGCTTAAATACCCGGTTGGCCATGGCGGCAATGGCCGTGTTGTGGGTGATCATCAAAATGGTTGTTCCGAATTTTTCGTTCACCTGCTGCAAAAGCTGTAAAATACTGCGGGACGTCTGAAAATCCAGGGCTCCGGTAGGCTCATCGCCCAGCAATAGCTTGGGATTTTTAACAATCGCCCGGGCAATGGCGACCCGTTGCTGTTCGCCCCCGCTCAGTTCCCGCGGGAAACGATCTTTTTTATCCTCCATCTCCACGGCTTGCAAAACCTCATTGATGTTCAGCGGTGACTTGCTGATGTTGGCAACGACCTCAATGTTTTCCCCCACGGTCAGGTTGGGAATTAGATTATAGAACTGAAAGACAAAACCGATCTCTGCCCGACGGTATTCGGTCAACTCTTCATCGTTCATTTTGCTTACTTCAGTTTCATCGACAATAACTCTGCCGCTGTCGCCGCGGTCAACGCCGCCGATGATATTTATCAGGGTGGATTTCCCCGAACCCGACGGTCCCAGAATGACCCCGATTTCCCCTTTTCCCAGCTTCAAATCGATCCCTTTTAGTACTTCCGTTTTCACCTCTCCGGTCGTGTAGCTCTTCTTCAAGCCTGAAACCTCAATAAACATCTTCCTCTTCCCCCTTTTTATAAAAACACTTTTTCAAAAGAGCAAAATACTCGTCGGCTTCCTGAAGGATTTCCGGGCCCACATCTTCAATGGAACCAACTCTATTCAGGTTTTCTTCGGCAAAACACAGCATAGTCCAGTCAATAATCTTAATCATTTTTTCCCGGTCGAGGTCGTCCCGGAATTTAGTCCAGTCAATATTGTCGTAACTTCTTTCCAATCCGCTGGAGACAACCTCCTTTTTTAGTTTGCTGATTACCGGCTTCACTTCCGCCGCATCCTCATGGGCCAAAGTTTTCAGAAAATTAAAGGCGGAGGGGTATTTCTTGTAGATTTTATACTTAACCGCCCCCAATTGCCGCATCCTGGCAAAAAAATCTGTTTCCTGCCAATCTACTTCCGCGTAGATCTGATCAATCAACTTCATTACATAATCAAGGAGAAATAAATACAACTCCTTTTTATTGTTAAAATAGCTGAATAACGAACCTTTGGCTATTTCCGCTTCCTTGACAATTTCGTTGGTCGAGGCTTTATCATAACCGTTTCTGGCAAATTCTTTAAGCGCCGCGTTAATAATCCGTTCTTGTTTCTCCTTTTCTAGACGATAAAACTTCGAATAAATGATTGTCACCCCATTTCATGATTGGCGGAAAATATAACTGACCATCCTGGTCATTTTGATTATAACTCAAATGACCCAAGTGGTCAATATATTTGGGCCATAATTTTCCACCAGCCGGCTCTTGGCTGGTATCAAGGTTCTGTGGGTTTAAAATCACATAAAAAAACAGGACTCCCTTTGTCGACAGTCCTGTTTTGCTATTCACGGCTGTTCATGCCGGGTTTAATAGCTGCTTTTACTGTTCGAATAGGATGAAACACATTATGAAGGCAAAGCTCAATCGATAATGCTTATTTACCCTCATCGACGGGGAAATAAACCGTGTATGTTTCGTCTTTAATTTCATACAAGGGTTTAAAGCGAATATTCTGTTCCTGATTTTTTGTTTTATACCCTGACAACCAGACATCCCATTCCCTTACATTATCCGGTTCCAGAATAGAGGTGGGGTTACCGGCATCTCCGTATAATTTAATCTCCTTGTCGATCAATCCCGCCAGGACAAACGGGCCATCCATAAAAGCTACTTTTTTGGGCGCGTCCGGTAAAGGAACAGCGCTTAATTTTTTAGGTAATTTAAGAGTTATGCGGTCATTATCCCATCTGCGTTTAATATTAATTAAGGATGATGGTGTGGCTTCAGTTATTTTTTTCTCGCCATTAATATCTAAAATAACCTTATCACCCATGATGCCGATGTTCATGGCAAACGAAGCCGGTGGATTTTAATTCGCCCTGTAAATACGCTTCTACCACTGCCTTGGCCTTACCGCCGGCTCCGGATATCACCTCTATACCTTTTTCCTTGAAGATATTAATAGCGCCGGCGCCTATTCCACCAGAGATAACCACATTTACACCCATGTCATTCAAGTAATTGGGTAAAAACCCAGGTCTGTGTCCGGGATTGGCGATGGTTTCACTTTTGATGATTTGCTTATTCTCGACCTCAAAAATCATAAACTCTTCACAATGTCCAAAGTGCTCAGTCACCATTCCGTTATCGCTGGCTACAGCAATTTTCATCATTTTTAGTGTTCTCCCTCCATTTTTTCTAATACTTTTGCAACCGGCTCAAGCCAATTGCCACCGAAAAACTCTATCATACCCTTGTCACATGCAGCGGAAATTTTGGGGTCAATGGGCAATTTAGCGAGAACCTTTAAACTATGTTTATCGGCAATTTCTTCAATGTGGCTTTCGCCAAAGATCTGATAGTCCTTGCCGTTATCAGGGCATTTAAAATAGGACATGTTTTCCACCAGACCGATAATAGGGATATTCATCATCTCGGCCATCTTAACAGCTTTTGATACAATCATGGATACAAGCTCCTGCGGGGATGTCACAACGATAATTCCGTCAACAGTAAGGGATTGAAATACCGTAAGGGGAACATCGCCGGTGCCCGGTGGCATATCGATGAACATAAAATCCACATCCCTCCAGATAACATCAGTCCAAAACTGCTTTACTGCACCGGCAATAATTGGTCCTCTCCAGACAACCGGATCAGTATCATTTTCTAAAAGCAAATTAATAGACATAATATCAATACCGGTCTTAGTTTTTACAGGAAAGAGACCGAATTCACTGCCTGTGACTTTTTCCTTGATGCCAAATGCTTTAGGAATAGAAGGCCCTGTAACGTCCGCATCAAGAATTGCGGTATGATAACCCCTTCTTTTCATGGTAACCGCAAGCATAGAGGTGACAAGGGACTTTCCGACACCGCCTTTGCCGCTGATAATACCGATGACCTTTTTTACACTGCTCATCTCGTGCAGCTTGGCGGAGAAGTCGGTTTTTTGTTCTTTTCTTTCTGCACAGTCCTCCGAACAACTACTGCAGTTTTGATTGCAATTTTCGCTCATCATCTTACTCCTTTATTTTAGATTGGTAATATCTTCCGAAATAGAAGTGTTTTCCACTAAAGTTTTTACAATCAAAATCTTATCCGATCTTTTCTTCTAAAAACAGTTCCACTGCCCTTTCATAGACCTCCTTAACTGCCCTCCCTGAAGCGCAGTCTAAGTCGACAATAGTTTGCCCGTTATTAACAGCCTTCACTGCATACGCGTCAAATGGTATCCTGCCAATAAAGGGCAACCCGTGGTTTTTACAAAACTCTTCAATCTCTTCTGCCTTTTCAATGTTGGTGTCAAATTTATTAATACACACCGCTGTCTTAATTCTGAATTTCGCCGCTGTATTTATAATGCGTTCCATATCGCTGATCCCTGATACGGAAGGTTCGGCGACGATCAAAACCATATCCACGCCGCTAAGTGAGGCAATAACAGGGCAGCCTATGCCGGGGGATCCATCAATAATAGCCAGTTGAGCATCGATTGCTGCTGACTTCATCTGTTTTTTCACCTCAGTGACCAACATTCCAGATGTGCCGCTACCCATTTTGAGTTGTGCTGTTGAAAATACTTTTTTCCCATCAGAATAGAGCATTAACTCTCCGGCCACTGCCGGTACCATGGTTATCGCTTCGACCGGGCAAACATATTCGCAAACTCCACAGCCTTCACAGGCAAAAGGGTCTACTTTATATTCCTCTTCGACCAGGATTGCTTCAAAGCGACAGTTTTGCCTGCACTGGTCACATCCAATGCACTTTTCCGGATTTATCTCCGCTTTTGGCAACCCATAATAATCTGTTTTTTCCGGTTCAGTACTCCACCCGGTTATGAGGTGCAGATTAGGGGCGTCGACATCACAATCGGCATATACCCGGGCTTCGGCAAGCTTAATAAAGGCGCTGGCGATGGTGGTTTTCCCGGTGCCCCCTTTGCCACTAAGAATCAGCAACTGTTTCATGCCGCACCTCCCGTCGTACTGCTTCCAGGATATCCGCGAAGAGCGCCGCATATTCTTCACTCTCCCCAGCGGCAATACGGGCATTAGAATTCAACCTGCCGAGTTCCTGATCAAAGGGAATTCTGCCCAAAATCTTGATGTTCCTTTCTAAACAGAACTCCTTCGCCGGATTTTCTCCTTCCAAACATTTGTTAAGAACTACCCCGAACGGCCTCTTCAATAATTGGACCAGTTCGTAGACCATATTGAGGTTATGCACGCCAAACAGGGTAGGTTCAGCCACCAATATACAGTAATCTGCATCTTTGATGCTTTCCATTACGATACAAGCACTTCCGGGAGGACAGTCAATAAAAACCCTTTTGTTTGCTTCCGGGTTTTCCTCAGCAAGCAACTTTTTTATAATCGGAACACCCGAAGGCTCACCGGTGTTTAATATTCCCGTGTATATCCTTACGTGACCGGCAGTTCCTTTTTGAATTTTGCCAATGACCCTTTCTTTCTCGGTTAAGGCCTTTTCGGGGCAAACCATGACGCAGCCGCCGCAGGAGTGGCAGATCTCTTCAAAGGCAATTAGTTCTTTTGCATAAGCAAGGGCGTTAAAATTACAGAATTCCACGCACTTTCGACATCCATTGCAGCGCTCCTTGTCCACCTGTGGAATTTTAACCACTACTTCTTCCTCCTGGACATCTTCAGGTTTAAAGAAGAGATGCCCATTGGGTTCTTCAACATCACAATCTATATAGGTGGCGGTTTTTGCTACTGCGGCTAAGTTCACTGCGAGCAGTGTTTTTCCTGTACCTCCCTTACCGCTTAGCACAGCTGTGCGCATACTATCTGCCTCCGCGCTTGTGAAATCCGGCATGGATTTCGTCGAGCAAAGGAAGTTTTCCAACGGTAAAGGCCTCAATATTATCCTTGACCGAAGGTGATGTCGTTTTATATATTTTGATCTCCGCAGCTTTGAGTACTGCGGCAGCATTTTCCCCACACCTGGGTGTCAACAAAACACTCACGTTATGATCTACGATTGTTTGGGCAGCTTTAATTCCCGCACCACCTGTACTTGCAACAGCGCCGTTGTCTAGAAATATGCTTTCTTTTGTTTCTATGTCATAAATAAGAAAATAGGGAGTGCGTCCAAAGAATGCACATACGTTCGACTCCAAGGTTTTCTCATCTACTGGAATTGCTATTTTCATAAAAACCTCCCTCTTTATTTATATGCAATTTGTTGAAGCTGATTTGTCATAATAAACAACGAAAGAACGGTGTAAAGATGCAACTTTTCCCTGAACTTCCGTGGCTAATTAAGATCCTAGCTTCGCTCGGCGTGATCCTCCTAACCAACCGTCTCTTGAAAAGTCTATCATTGGCCATGGCCAGTGGCGCTTTATTAATTGCCCTTTTTGCTGGCCATTCCCCTGCAGAGATGATCGCCATCGCCAGTCGCCCCCTGCTTACCTTCAAACACCTAACTTTTGTCCTTGTCATTGCTCTAATTTACTGGTTAAGTATGCAAATGTCCGCAACCGGACTAATGCGGGAACTGGTTGCCTTAATTCAAAGCCGCCTTTCCGCCCGTGGTTCGATCTCGGCCCTCCCGGCCGTGATCGGCTTGTTACCTATTCCCGGCGGTGCGTTTTTTTCGGCGCCCTTGGTTGATACCTGTGATGAAGGAAAAAACATCAACCCCGAATTAAAGTCGGCGATTAACTTCTGGTTTCGGCATCCTTGGGAGTTTTGGTCCCCGCTGTTCCCCGGCCCCTTACTGGTGATGGAAATCGCCGGGCTCTCAACGCTTGAGTTTCTTTGGGTCGGTTTACCCTTAAGCGTGATCGCCGCCGCGGCGGGCTATCTGTTTCTCCTCCGGCCGATCCCCACGGGCCAGCGGCCGGCCAAGCGGGAGCAATCCGGCTTCCTTCGGCAACTGCTTTTCCTTTTATCCCCGATTATAATTGTGATCGGAACCTACATTGTTTATCAACTTATCCCGGCCGCAATCCGGGGCAACAACAACTACCTCCCGATCGGGCTTGGGATCATCGGTGCCATCCTTTGGCTGCAACATTTCCGTCCGTTAACAACCACCCAGTGGCAAAAAATATTGGTCCAAAAAAAATATCTGGTCCTGGCGGTACAGATGTCAATGATTCAGGTCTATGGTGCCTTTATCGGGTCAAAACTCCCCGACGGAACCCCCTTGGTCGCCCGCTTCAGCAGCGAACTGACCGCCTTTGGGATCCCCGTCGTTTTAATGATTATGCTAATTCCTTTCGTCAGCGCCTTAGCAACCGGGTTAGCCGTTGGTTACATCGGCGCCAGTTTTCCGATTGTCCTCAGCCTGCTGGGGGCCGAGCCCAGCTATGGCTCTTTACTTGCCGCTATGGTTCTCGCCCAAGGTTTCGGGATGACCGGCTTGATGCTTTCCCCGGTTCATGTCTGTCTTTTGGTCTCCAACGAGTACTTTGAGACTGGGCTCACCCCGACCCTTACCAAACTCATTAATCCCAGTGTTTTAGTGCTCATCGGTACCGTCCTGTTTTACCTACTCACGTTGATCATCTTTTAATGGCCGAAGCAATAGTGACAAAGCGCCCCATGATTGGGAGCGCTTTTAAATTATTAAATGCTCTTCACCGCAAACAGTCATTGGGACATTAGGTTTTGACCAATCCTCATAGCCTAACCGATACCTAAGCTGATTCTGCTCAGAGAAGCATCTACTCTTTCCGATAGACCCCAGTCTTTATGATTATGTTACGAACCGCCCCCTCGATTACGATAGCTACCTGTTCAACCTGGGCGAGAACTTTTACTTAATCTTAGTGTGGGGGCTACCTAGCGGCCACGAGGCTGTCGCCGGGTCGACCGGCGGCGCTGGGCTTTTATTGCTTTGGCCTGTTTTCGGGCCGCCCATTCTTCCTCTTCGGCCACCCAATCGATCTCTTCGTCCGCCCCGATGGCCGTCTCCCCCTTCAACCGGACCACCGTCTCGCCCGGATTTGGTGGGGTATAGGGGGAGCCGTCCTCACCACGATAGACGGTCTCCACGTAGGTACGGGCAAATTCCGATTCTTCCAGCCACCGCCGGACAAAAGACTTCAGAACCGGAAAATGAGCACTGTGTTTGCCTTGGCCGTGGATGATACAGACAATTCTATCGCCATACTCAAAGGCGCTTAACAGCCGCCGCTTTAGTGTTTCCTCTGCTTCTTCCCGTGTCATCCCGTGTAGATCGATGGTCTCCATTTCCTCTCCATCCCCTCTTGTTGCTGCCCTTATTATACTACAACCCCATACGACCGTAAATTTTTAATTAGCGCCCCACGCCCGCTGCCGTCTGGACAAGAAAAATGAAAAAACCGGCGTTGAAACACCGGTTCAAGCTTCGACCGTCTTTCCTTTTGCGCTTCACTGCTTCTCTGCCTTAGCCATCTGCTGCTCAAGCCAGTTCACTAAATCGGCAGTGACCTCGTCGCGGTTAATCTCATTGAGCATCTCATGCCGCCCGTCTTGATAAAGTTTATAAGTCAAATCCTTGATCCCGAGCCGCTGGTAATTCCGTACGAGCTTACGTACACCTTTACCGTTCATCCCGACCGGATCCTTACTCCCGGAGAAGATATAAACCGGAATTTCCCGCGGAATTCTTTGGCGGTTCTTTTTCTCATAGGTTTCTTTTAAGCCACAAAACAGATCATAATAAAGACCAATGGAAGCAATCCCGCCACAGTAGGGATCATCCATGTATTTATCGACCTCAGCTTCATCGCGGCTTAGCCAGTCAAAAGGGGTCCGCGCCGGCTCAAAGCCCCTGTTATAGCTGCCAAAAGCCAGTTTGTGCAGTTTAGCGCTACGGGCTCTTGGCCCATTTTTCGCCATCTCTCTTTTCGCTATGGCGATGCCCAGGTTCAAGACCACACCAGGGCTGTCATTGGAGCCGGATAGGATAACGCCCTGTAAATCTTGGCGGTATTTGGTCAAGTAATTCTGGACCAAAAACGACCCCATACTGTGCCCAAAGAGAAACAGCGGCAGACCGGGGTTTTCTTTCTTAATGATCTCTGCCAACCGATACAGGTTTTGTACCGACACGTTAAAGCCATCTTCTCCCCAGTAGCCCAGTTCTTTCAGGGAACGGGCTGTTCTGCCATGACCACGGTGATCATTGGCATAGACCAGATAGCCCTTGGCCGTTAAAGCCTCTGCCAACCGCCGGTAGCGCGCTGCAGTCTCGACCAAGCCATGGGCAATCTGGACAACCGCTTTTGGTGCTTCCTCTGCCGGCAACCACTTGTAGACGAAAATCTTCTCGCCACCTTCGTCAACAAAGGTAAAATGGGTCTCGCGCATTTTGCACCCTCCTTTGAGGCGGAGTTTCATTATCGCAAAGACGGACTCTAACCTATTGTCTGAATAAATTTGCCATCGCTTCCATCGTTAACTCTTTATAACTGCCAACGATTAAATCAGCTTCCGATAAATCCTGTACACCAGAGTTTTTATTCCGAAAGCCGACACATTTCATGCCGGCTGCTTTTGCGGCCAGAACACCATTTCTGGAGTCTTCAATGACTAAGCATTCCTCCGGCTTTAAACCCAACTGCCCTGCTGTAAGAAGAAAGATTTCCGGATGCGGCTTTCCTTTGGTAACCGCTTCGCCATTTGTAAAGACCTCTATATATTTATCCAGACCAAACTTGTTTTTTATTGCTTCCACCGCATCTTCGTTGTTGGAGGAAGCCAGTCCCAATTTATAACCATGATCCCGTAAAGCAGCCATAAAATCCAAGACATCATCCACAAGAGGGATATAGTCAAGATTCTCGATAAATCTTTTCCGCTTTATATTGATTAATTCTTCCACCGAAGGCTCGAGATTGAATTGTTCTTTAAAAGTGCTCCACATCTTCGCATCGGTGGTCCCCATAAACCCCTCGAGATCTACTTTCGAATAATCCCCGCCAAATTCCTCCAAGATCTCACTTTCTAGTTTAACATGCATTGGCTCGCTATCTATAATAACACCATCCATATCGAAAATTACAGCTTTCACAACATCGCCTCCCGCATATAAGTATTTTTGCTACTACTGATTCGTATCGATATCATATCATAAAGCGGAAATTTTACAAAGTTATTAAAGGATATTTCATATGATTGCGCGGAATCATTAACAAAAGTTTGCCCTTAGCCATCGGACTCCGCAATGGGAAGGGGTCCGCTGGAAAGTTGCGAACTAGAATAATTAAGACAATTTGAGGAGGGATTTTCGGTGTCTTTTTTAGCGCTTACGAAAAAAAGATATTCGGTCCGAAAATATAAAGACCAGCCGGTGGAGAGGGAAAAACTCCTCCAGGTCCTGGAAGCAGCCAGAAATGCACCCTCTGCCTGTAATTTTCAACCCTGGCACTTCATTGTGCTAACCGAGGAAAAAATAAAAAGCCAAGTAGCGGAGGCCTATCCCCGGGATTGGTTCAAAAAGGCTCCGGTGGTTATTGTCGCTTGTGGCGACCATTCTGTCTCCTGGAAGCGGGCAGATGGTAAAGACCACTGTGATGTCGATTTAGCAATTGCCATTGAACATATGGCTCTGGCCGCTGCTGATCTGGGCTTGGGGACCTGTTGGGTCTGCGCCTTTGATGCCCAGCGCTGTCATGAGATCCTGGCGTTACCCGATAATCTGGAGGTAATTGCCCTGTTACCATTGGGCTATCCTGATGAAGAGGTAATACCGGAGAAAAAAAGAAAGGGTATCGACGAGATCGTTACCTGGAAATAAAACACAAGGACAGGGAGGGAGTGTTCTGATGGACCTTGCTGCAACCAAAAACCCCCTTATTCTCTTTCAAGGGGACAGTATTACCGACGCCGAAAGGAACCGGGAAGAACCGTGGAGTCTAGGTACTGGGTATGCCTTGATGATCGCTGGCTGGTTTCAAGCCCTTTTTCCGGAGATCAACGGGGTTTTTCTCAACCGGGGCGTCGGCGGCGACCGGGTGGTTGATCTTAAAGCCCGCTGGCAGGAAGACTGCTTGGATCTCAAACCCGATTTGGTCTCCATCATGATTGGAATTAATGACTGCTGGGGACGGTACAGTTACAATACCACGGTACCGGTGGAGGAGTTTGAAGCCGATTACCGGGCGATATTAAGGCAAACCAAAGAGGCTTTGGCCGCTGAGATTGTCCTTTGCGAACCCTTTGTCCTGCCGGTAATGGAAGGCCAGGAAAAGTGGCATGAAGACCTGGGCCCCAAAATTCAAGTCGTCCGGAATCTGGCACGAGAATTTAACGCTATCCTCATCCCTTACGATGGGATCTTTGCCCAGGCGGCCACCAGACAAAAACCGGCCTACTGGCTACATGACGGTGTCCACCCCACCGAAGCCGGGCATGCGCTGATTGCCCGCGAATGGATGAAGCATGTTTTTAAACTTGAGCATCTGTAGCAGTTCGAATTGCAAGTAACGCAAAAAA
>ERZ773359.4224-NODE-4224-length-15322-cov-5.696077_pt1 | contig 15322 bp, 9 predicted proteins | sample MGYA00374955_ERZ773359 | MGnify/ENA primary metagenome ERZ773359 (study PRJEB29098, sample SAMN04486028) | biogas fermenter metagenome | study: EMG produced TPA metagenomics assembly of the Biogas fermentation microbial communities from Germany - Plant 4 DNA1... | reverse complement strand
ATGCTTTATTTTTTTCCTGCTACTTACCCCAATATTTATTATAGAACCTTTTTTGTAGCGTGCCCGCTAAGCACGCCTTATCTAGCTGTGAAAGTCAGTTGGGTAAGCGTCAAGGCGTCGCTTAAGGTATGCCCCTTCCAATCTTTGTTTCGCAAGTCTTTCACCAACTTATTAGTAGTTTCCTATGAAAAATTTTAACTATTTTCATGATATTCTATAAAGCTATCGGGCTGAATTAATGTTAATAAATCTGTTAAGGAGCTTATTGATAGATTGCTTGAGGAGGGAATTATGAAAAAACAAAGCGAAACAACGAGAAAATATGGGCGGCATATCGTGCAGTATCCAATGGAATACTCTCTTTGTGCCGGTTGTGCAGCCTGTGAAATTATGTGTGCCCTTACTCATGACGGAGTAGTTAGCCCAAGTTACAACAGAATTTTTGTGGAAAGAGGAACTTCCTCTATGGTTCATACAATTCTGGCTTGTCAGCACTGTGTTGATCATCCCTGTTATGAAGCCTGTCCCCTCAAGGATAAAGCCATGTGTCTGGATGAGAATGGTATTGTCTATATTAACGAGGAGTATTGCACAGGTTGCAAAAGATGTATTAAGGCCTGTGTATTTGATCCACCTCGCATCAATTACGTATGGAGCAAAGATAAAACAAAAAGAAAAGCAAAAAAATGTGATCTTTGTCGAACTCGTCCGGAAGGCCCAGCCTGCATTGAATATTGTCAAGTAAGATGTATAGGCTTAAGCGATGAGCCGATACCGGCAAGTAAGCAGCTTGATTTCCATGTAAAAGAAGGAGGCGGCCAGGATGGATAAATTATACGGATATGTAGGTAAAATTGCCCGTATTAATTTGACCGAGAGTACGGTTTCCATAATACCTACTTCTAAATATGTACCTAAGTACATTGGTGGACGCAGTGTTTGTCATAAGATTTTCTGGGATGAAGTTGGCCCCGGGGTCAAGGCTTTTGACCCGGAAAATAAGTTGATATTTATGACCGGGCCAACTACGGCTACCGGGATTCCCACCGGTGGGAGGACAGTATTTACCGGTATTTCGCCTAATAGTTATCCGGAGCAGTATTCCTGGAGCGGCATTGGGGGATGGTTTGGAGCCGAATTAAAATTTGCCGGTTATGACGGTTTTATATTAGAGGGCAAAGCCCCGGAACCAACTTATATCCTAATAGAAGATGGTGAAGTCAAATTTCTCTCCGCTAAAAACTTGTGGGGGAAATTAGTGCACGAAACTCAACATAAACTTGAAGAACTTCACGGTAAAAAAGTTAAAAGCATAGTAATCGGCCCGGCCGGCGAAAATTTGATCCGTAATGCCAGTATAACCACCAGTAACGATAATGTCGCTGCCAAGAGCGGTTTTGGAGCCGTGTTTGGCTCTAAGAACCTTAAAGCGATTGCTGTCCGTGGTACAGGAGTTGTTATTCCGGCCGATATCAAAAAAGTGATGGAATTGCGTATGAAAATGGGCTATCCTTATATGCGTCCCAATCCTGTTGTGCATGAAAAAACCATTGGCATGATGGGCAATGAAATTCCGGTTGAAGGAGGTTGGATTAGGGGCCAGGTTGCCTGCAGCCACGGCTGCAATCAGCACTGCAACACCTTGATGTTCGGTATGAAATCCGCTTTCAAGGACGAAAAGGTTAATCATGTGGAGAAATGCGTCAGTATTTTTGCCTTTGGTTTTAAAGAGGACTGTCCTTGGACCCCGATAGAGGTCTTCGGCACGGAGAAAAATCATAATTTAGCTTGTAAAATGTTTAGTAAAGAACCCTTACCGCCTGATCCCAGCGATCCTTATTTTGAGGAACTGTACAAAACCGAAAGAGGAGATATTGTTAACTATTGGGAGCCCGATTTTGATAGAGGAAGCATTATTAATGATCTTTGCAATGAATACGGTATTGATAAATGGGATGTCATTGTCTGGTTGCTTCCATGGTTATCTATGGGCAAAAAAGAAGGCGTTTTTGACGAAATTGATTTTGGTATGGAAATAGACGTAGAATCAGAAGAATTTATCAGATACCTTTTTGATATAATTGTGTATAGAAAAACCTATTATGGCGATTTGCTGGCGGAAGGAATGGCCAGAGCCATACGGGCCTTAGGGAAAGAAAAGTTTGGCGACACTATTTATAAAGGCCGTTATTCGCAAAAAATTCCCGGCTTAAGACTGGATATTCCCATAAGTCTCGAAGCTGCCTGGGGTCACTCCGTTCATTGGCAGGGACGGGGTTTTGAAGCAACTATTAATAAACCCGGCTGGGTTTGCCACAATTTACTGCAAATGCTTTCTACCCGCGATACAATGACGGCAGCCCATCATCATGATACCTATGAAAACTATCTGAAAATGAAGGACGACCCCTGCCGTAGTCCTCTTACTGTGCAAGGAGTTATTTTCGATGAAAACAGATCAGAATTGAAAGACTCCGTTACTACCTGCGAGTGGCAGAGTCCCAATGTTTTTTGGACAGAGATGGAAGCCCAAATGTTTGAGGCGGCTACAGGAATCAAAATGACAGAAGAGGAACTGGATAAGGCCGCTGTCCGTTCCAGACTCCTTTTCCGAGCTATTCTCATTCGTAATTACGGCCGCGACAGGGATTTGGAAGTCAATGCCATCTTCCCCATTATGACTTACCCGGATCCCAACAATGAAACTGTAACCTGGGAAGAGTGGAACGATTTAACAGATATGTATTATGAAGCTCGCGGGTGGGACAAAGAAACCGGATGGCCGACAAGAGAAACCTATGAAAAATACGGCCTGAAGGAAGTGGCTGATGAGCTGGAATCTTTGGGCAAACTTCCCCCTAGAAAAAAATAATAAGACTTCCCCGGTGCAAGCTTGAGGTTATTATTCAAAAAGTAATTGTTTGGGAGTTCATTTTCTAGAGGGGTTATAATCTAGAGGGGGTCTATGATAATGAGAGTATTGTTTGTCAACATTCCCAGCGGACCGGAAAATGGCGAATTTGAGCATTTTGTTAAAAATGCCTATGTTCCGTTGTTAAAAAAAAATTTGGCTCTAGTTAAGCAACGGGATACGGAAATTGTCTTCCGTTTTTGCGAGTGGGGAATGGGGCCGATTGATGTAGCATTTTATCGCTATTTGGATCACTTAGCTTCCAGAATGGTCTATTTTGCGGCGGCCAACGCCGAGAAAGAAGGATTCGATGCCGTGGTTATTAACTGTTTCGGGGATCCAATGCTGTGGGAAGTACGTCAGGCTTTAAATATCCCGGTAATTGGCATTGGGGAGTCCAGCATGCTTCTTTCTGCTCTTATGGGGCACAAGTTCGGTATTGTGCATATCTCTCCTTATAATATCCCCGAAACGGAAGAGCATGTAATAAGGTATGGACTAAAAGACCGCTGTGTGGGCCTGCGGGCCATCGCCGACTGGGCCGACACCGGTGCCCAAGACGGGCTGACAGACTCAACATCAACTATTGAAGCCTTTATAACTACGGCCCGCGAACTAATTGCTGATGGAGCTGAGGTTATTATTCCCGGTTGTTCCCTAATGTCTCCGACTATACGCTTTGCTCCGGGAGCGGAAGAAAAATATCCTAACGGGCTTACGGAGATTGACGGAGTAGCTGTAGCCGATGTTCTCAGCCAAGCAATTAAATTGACAGAAACCTTGGTTGCTATGAATAAAGGAGGATCCGCCTGGATCAGCCGTAAACTCTTATTTGCCCAACCTCCCGAGTATGTGTTGCAATTAGGGGAAATATTGACCGACAATCCCGGACTTAAGTTTTGGGACGTAGTCTAAAAAAGAATAGACAGCAAACTCACAAAAAGAATAGCCGCAATCCCTTCTAAACGAAGGGTGGCGGCTTTTTGCCTTATTAATAATTAAATGGGCCATAATATAAAAATAAACATTACTTGAACATTATTTTTATTTTAAGTTGTTTTTATGGTATAATTTTCAGTATAATGGCGTAATTTTTAGTTATTTTCGCGATATTTTTTCTTGACAAAGACTGGCACCTTTGGTAAGATTAATAACTGTCACTGTGGCTTAAAGCCTGAAAAAAGCAATAATGTAGGGAGATAATAGTGTGGATGTATTTCATCGCATATGAGATAGCTCCATAATATAAGAGCGAGGTTTTTTTATTATAAGGCCTTGCTTTTCATTGTTTCTATCAATAATATTTTTCCCTTGGTTTAAAACAAATTTAAAGCTAATTTAAAACCAGTCCGGTGCTTTAGTCTATTAATATTATTATTTATTATTATACTTAATTTCATATACTAATCAATTATACTGAGTTAATTAATTTAACTATTCCATTTATATATAATTTGGATTTTGTTTATACCGATTTGAGGCATGTTTACGGAAAATACACTGAGAGGGTGAAGACATTTATGGTTTATCCAATTAAGGTCGGAAACAGGGAGCGGTGGAGCTATGCCAGGCTCCGGGAAGTTTTGGATATGCCAAATCTAATCGAGATCCAACAAAATTCCTACCAATGGTTTCTGGATGAAGGCTTAAGGGAGATCTTTCGCGATATATCGCCTATCCAGGACTTTACAGGTAATTTAGTTTTGGAATTTATTGACTACAGCTTGGGTCAGCCCAAATATGAAGTTGAAGAATGTAAAGAACGAGATGTTACCTATGCGGCTCCTTTGCGGGTCAAAGTGCGGTTGATCAACAAGGAAACAGGCGAAGTAAAAGAACAGGAAGTATTTATGGGGGATTTCCCTCTCATGACGGATAAAGGCACCTTTATCATCAATGGTGCGGAACGGGTTATTGTCAGTCAGTTGGTGCGTTCGCCCGGTGTTTATTATTCAGAAAGTATTGATACCAGTGGTAAGAAAATTTACGGAGCGACCATAATACCCAACAGGGGTGCCTGGCTGGAATTTGAAACAGATGTTAATGATAACATATTTGTTCGTGTGGACCGGACGCGTAAGCTTCCCGCAACTGTCCTGATAAGAGCCCTAGGCTATTCAACTAATGGCCGGATTATGGAAGCCTTTGAAGATAACGAATATATTAGGATTACCTTGGAGAGAGATAATACGGAATCGACAGAGGAGGCTTTGGTTGAAATTTATAAACGCCTTCGTCCGGGAGAACCTCCTACGGTAGAAAGTGCCAAAGCTTTACTGGAGTCCTTGTTCTTTGATTCTAAACGTTACGATTTAGCTAAAGTAGGACGATATAAACTCAATAAAAAATTAGAACTGGATATTCCGATGTCTATGAGACATTTAACCCCGGAAGATATTATTGCCTCCATAACCCATTTGCTTAGGATTATTGAAGGCAAGGGCCAGGTTGATGATATCGACCATTTGGGAAACAGACGCCTACGCTCTGTAGGTGAGCTTTTGCAAAACCAGTTTAGGATAGGGCTTTCCCGTATGGAAAGAGTAGTCAGGGAGAGAATGACTATTCAGGATATAGAAGGCATTACCCCTCAGGTACTTATTAACATCCGCCCCGTAGTAGCTGCGATTAAAGAGTTTTTTGGCAGTAGCCAATTATCGCAGTTTATGGACCAAACAAACCCCCTAGCCGAACTGACCCATAAAAGACGGCTCAGTGCGCTGGGACCGGGAGGATTAAGCAGAGAAAGGGCCGGCTTTGAGGTTCGTGACGTGCACCATTCTCACTATGGCAGGATGTGTCCTATTGAGACTCCCGAGGGTCCGAATATTGGTCTTATCGGTTCATTGAGCACCTATGGTCGAATAAACGAATATGGTTTTATCGAGGCTCCTTATCGTAAAGTGGAAAACGGTAGAGTAACTGATGAAATACATTATTTGACCGCTGACGAAGAGGAGAAATTTGTCATTGCCCAGGCTAATGCTGCCATCGGTGAAAACGGTGAGTTTTTAAGTCCTAAGGTCGAGGTTAGACATGGGGAAAACTTTATTCTCGTGCCTCCGGACAGAATTCAATATATGGACGTTTCACCAAAGCAAATGGTTTCCATAGCGACAGCTCTTATTCCCTTTTTAGAGCATGACGATGCCAACCGGGCCCTCATGGGCTCTAACATGCAACGGCAAGCCGTTCCTTTGCTCAAGACTGATGCCCCCTATATTGGCACCGGTATGGAATACAAGGCTGCCGTAGACTCCGGAATCTGCGTTTTGGCTCAAAAATCGGGAACTGTTGTTCGCGTAACATCCGATGAAATCATTGTTCAAAATGATGATAATACAACGACAAAATATAAATTGCTCAAGTTTATGCGCAGCAACCAGGGTACTTGTATCAATCAAAAGCCGATTGTTAGGAAAGGCGAGAGAATTGAAGAAGGTCAAGTTATAGCCGATGGGCCTTCTACCGATCATGGGGAGCTGGCCTTAGGGCGTAATGTTTTGGTAGCATTTATGCCCTGGGAAGGTTATAACTACGAGGATGCTATTCTTATCAGCGAGAAGCTGGTTAGAGAGGACTATTTTACTTCTATCCATATTGAAGAGTACGAATCTGATGCTCGGGATACTAAGCTGGGGCCCGAAGAAATAACCAGAGATATCCCTAACGTAGGCGAAGACGTACTTAAAGATCTCGATGAACGGGGTATTATCAGAATCGGGGCTGAAGTAAGACCCGGTGATATCCTGGTAGGAAAAGTTACCCCAAAAGGGGAAACCGAGCTTACAGCTGAGGAACGCCTTCTGAGGGCGATTTTTGGGGAGAAAGCAAGAGAAGTCAGAGATACATCTCTAAGGGTACCTCACGGGGAAGCAGGAAAAGTTGTGGACGTTAAGGTCTTTAAAAGGGAAAATGGAGATGAACTAGCCCCCGGTGTCAACCAGCTTGTTCGGGTCTATATTGCTCAAAAACGTAAAATTTCAGTTGGTGATAAAATGGCCGGCAGGCACGGCAATAAAGGGGTTATTTCCAGAATCATGAGGCAAGAAGATATGCCTTTCATGCCGGATGGAACACCTATTGAAATTGTGCTTAACCCGTTAGGCGTACCTTCTCGAATGAATATCGGACAGGTAATGGAAACCCATCTTGGATGGGCGGCTAAAGCTTTGGACATGTACATTGCTACGCCTGTTTTTGACGGTGCCAGCGAGAATGATATTTTTGAAACCCTGCAGAAAGCCGGACTTCCCACAAGTGGCAAGTCTATCCTTTACGATGGTAGAACCGGCGAACCCTTTGATAACGAAATAACCGTGGGTTACATGTATATGCTTAAACTCCACCATCTGGTTGATGATAAAATCCATGCCCGTTCTACCGGCCCCTATTCCTTGGTTACCCAGCAGCCTTTGGGAGGTAAAGCCCAGTTTGGCGGCCAGCGTTTTGGTGAAATGGAGGTTTGGGCGCTTGAGGCTTACGGTGCTTCTTATACTTTACAGGAAATCCTAACCGTCAAATCAGATGATGTTGTCGGCAGAGTAAAAACCTATGAAGCTATTGTTAAAGGAGAAAACATTCCAGAACCTGGTGTTCCTGAATCCTTCAAAGTATTGATCAAGGAATTGCAGAGCCTGGCTCTTGATGTTTCCGTCCTTTCCGAAGAAGACCAGATGGTTGAAATTAAGGATCTAGATGATGATGAAACGGAAATGGCTCAGGAATTAGGAATGGATGAGCAATTCTCGGTAGTAGATGTGACCGATGCCGGCGATGATGATAAACAGGATTATCAAGAGGCTGAGGAATCCTTCGAAGAAGATAATTTCGATGAAGATAATATAGACGAAGATGAAGACTTTATAGATATTGATACCGCGGAAAACAATCTGGGTGAAGACTTGGAAGTCGATGAGGTTTTGAGTGAAGACCTGGGAGTTTTGAGCGACAAACTTACTTCGGATTATGAGAATTAAAAGGATAAGACAATTATGATCATTACCCAAAATAGTTTGTTTATGTTAACGGTTTGACGGGTGAAAGGAGAGAATACCGTGCTTGATGTAAATAATTTTGAAAGAATGCGTATCGGTTTGGCTTCTCCGGATATGATTCGCAAGTGGTCTTATGGCGAGGTTAAAAAACCTGAAACCATCAACTACCGCACCTTAAAACCTGAAAGGGATGGTTTGTTCTGCGAGAAGATATTCGGACCTACCCGTGACTGGGAATGCCATTGCGGAAAATACAAAAGAGTTCGTTACAAGGGTATTGTTTGTGACCGCTGTGGTGTGGAAGTAACAAGGTCCAAGGTTCGTAGAGAAAGAATGGGCCATATCGAATTAGCAGCCCCGGTCTCTCATATTTGGTATTTCAAGGGCATACCCAGCAGAATGGGCTTGCTTTTAGATATGTCACCGCGTTCTTTGGAAAAAGTATTATATTTTGTAGCTTATATTGTTATTGATCCCGGAGATACTTCGCTCCTGAAGAAACAGCTACTGACCGAAACAGAATATCGTGAGGCCAGAGATAAGTATGGCAATAGTTTTAGAGCTGCGATGGGAGCTGAAGCCATCAAGGAACTTTTAGTGGATATAGATCTAGATAAGCTTAATGAAGAATTACGAACGGAACTTAAAGAGGTGTCCGGCCAACGAAAAATAAGAGCGATTAGAAGGCTGGAAGTTGTGGAGGCTTTTAAAAAGTCTGGAAATAGACCGGAATGGATGATCCTGGATACAATTCCGGTAATCCCACCGGAACTCAGACCTATGGTTCAACTGGACGGTGGCAGGTTCGCCACTTCAGACCTAAACGATCTTTACCGTCGTGTTATAAACCGTAATAACCGTTTAAAAAAGCTACTGGATTTAGGGGCTCCGGATATTATTGTTCGTAACGAAAAAAGAATGCTTCAGGAAGCGGTGGATGCCTTGATCGATAATGGCCGCCGCGGGCGTCCTGTTACCGGGCCGGGGAACAGACCTCTAAAATCCTTAAGTGATATGTTGAAAGGAAAACAAGGGAGGTTTCGGCAAAATCTGCTTGGCAAGAGGGTGGACTATTCAGGACGCTCTGTAATCGTGGTCGGGCCTTCTCTCAAACTGTCTCAATGCGGTTTGCCTAAAGAAATGGCCCTTGAGCTTTTCAAGCCCTTTGTTATGAAAAATTTGGTCAACGAGGGTTATGCTCATAATATTAAAAGCGCAAAAAGAATGGTAGAGAGAGTGCGCCCTGAGGTTTGGGACGTCCTGGAAAAGGTCATTTCTGAGCATCCTGTGCTTTTAAATCGCGCTCCGACCTTGCACCGTTTGGGCATTCAAGCTTTTGAACCGGTACTGGTCGAAGGGAAAGCTTTGCAGATTCATCCTTTGGTTTGCACCGCCTATAACGCAGACTTTGACGGGGACCAGATGGCCGTTCACGTTCCACTTTCCGCAGAAGCTCAAGCCGAAGCCCGTTTGCTCATGTTATCTTCTCATAACATTCTTAACCCCAAAGACGGCCGGCCGGTAGCTTCACCAACCAAAGACATGGTACTGGGTTGTTATTATCTCACCATAGAAAAACCTGGTGCCATGGGTGAAGGTAAAGTCTTTAAAGATGCCGATGAAGCAGTTTTGGCTTACGATGCCAAGGCGATTGATCTCCAGGCTGTAATTAAGGTCCGCAAAGATGGCAAAATGCTGGAAACAACAGCCGGCAGACTGATTTTCAACTCGGTGATTCCCGAAGAAGTCGGTTTCTTCAACGAAACCATCAACAAAAAAGCGTTAGACAAAATCGTAGCTAAAACCTACCGTCTCTGTGGTTATGATAAAACAGCTAAACTTCTTGACGGTATCAAAAACCTTGGGTTCAAATATTCTACCCTGGCTGGGATCACCGTTGGAATTAATGATATCCAAGTGCCTCCGGCTAAAAAAACCATTCTGGCTGAAGCCGATGCCAGTGTCAACGAAACGGAAAAACAATATCGCCGTGGTTTGATTACCGATGAAGAGCGCAAAGCCTTAGTCATTGATATTTGGACCAAAGCCAATGATTTGGTTACCAAATCATTAATGGAATCTCTCGATAAGTTTAATCCGGTCTACATGATGGCTAATTCCGGGGCACGCGGAAATATTCAACAGCTTCGCCAATTGGCAGGGATGCGCGGGCTCATGGCCGACCCTTCGGGCCGAACAATCGAGTTGCCTATTAAGGCTAACTTCCGTGAAGGCTTAACCGTTTTAGAGTACTTTATATCTTCTCACGGTGCACGTAAAGGTTTGGCCGATACCGCTTTGAAAACTGCGGATTCCGGTTACCTTACCCGTAGATTGGTTGACGTGTCACAGGATGTTATTGTCAGGGAAGATGACTGCGGCGTAGACCATGGCATTGAGGTTGAAGACATCAAAGAAGGCGGCGAAATGATTGAAAAGCTGGAAGAACGCTTGATTGGGCGCTTCCCGGTCCATGAAATCCGTCATCCGCAAACTAATGAGATTCTAGCTACTCCCGACGAAGAAATAAGCGAAGAAAAGGCTAAAGCTATTGCTGAGGTCTATGATAAAGTTGAAATAAGATCAGTACTGACTTGCAGGACTCGCTACGGGGTCTGCAAAAAATGTTACGGTCGAAATCTCGCTACCGGACGCCTGGTGGAAATCGGCGAAGCGGTCGGTATTATCGCCGCTCAATCCATCGGTGAACCCGGTACCCAGTTAACTATGCGTACTTTCCATACCGGCGGAGTGGCTGGGGATGACATTACTCAAGGTTTGCCTAGGGTAGAGGAGCTATTTGAAGCCCGCAAGCCTAAAGGTCAGGCTATTATTTCCGAGATTGCCGGTACGGTAGCTATTAGAGAAGTTAAAGGCCGTCGAGAAGTTGAAGTAACTAATGAAAACGGTGAACGTGAAACTTACGCTATACCCTTTGGATCACGTTTGAGGGTAAAAGAGGGGCAAATAATCGCTCCCGGAGACGAACTAACCGAAGGAAGCGTTAATCCCCATGATACTTTGAAAATTAAGGGTATTAGCGGCGTACAGGTCTACTTGCTCGGAGAGGTTCAACGCGTCTATCGCCTACAGGGTGTGGATATCAACGACAAACATATCGAAGTCATGGTTCGGCAAATGCTACGTAAAGTTAAGGTTGAGGATGCCGGCGATACCAGCCTACTCCCAGGCGGGTTAATTGACGTCTTCGAATTCGAAGAAGAGAATAAATTGATAGAACAGCAGGGTGGCAAACCTGCAGTTGCCAAACCGGTGCTTCTAGGTATCACTAAAGCTTCTCTGGCGACCGACTCTTTCCTTTCAGCCGCTTCTTTCCAAGAGACAACCAGAGTACTTACTGAAGCAGCGATTAAAGGTAAAGTTGATCCGCTAATTGGTCTCAAAGAGAATGTTATTATTGGTAAACTTATTCCCGCAGGAACAGGAATGTCCAGATATCGAACTCTCAAGGTTAGAGAGGTTGGAGATGAAGTTCCTGTGGAGGATTCTTCCGAGCTTCAAACCGATGTTCAAACTGAGGTTGAAACCGAAGCTCAAACTAACGTACTCTAAGGCTTATGGATTTAGTGGGGGGCGGAGTGTGAAGATACAAAGCCGTTCTCACTCCGCTTGACATAAAAAAAGGCTACTGCTAAAATAATGTAGTCTGATTTTGGAATAGAGGAGGAAAGCATTGTTCAATGCTTGATGAATCTTTAAAAAACTCATCCAATGTTGTAGTAGGCTTGAGACAAACAAGCCGGGCTTTGGAAAAGGGTAAAGTCAAAGTTGTTTATCTTGCCCAGGATGCCGATGGTCGTCTTTTAAAACCAATTATTGAAACATGCAAGGCTAAGGGAATTGAAATCAAAGAAGTACCTAGTATGGCGGAATTGGGCAAGGCTTGTGGGATAAAAGTTGGAGCTGCTGTGGCATCTGTGCTGGATGTCTAAAGTTGCTTCATCCGTAAAATCCTTACCATAAGTAATAAAATGAAAGGAGGTGCAGCTATGCCGACCATTCAACAGCTAATTCGCAAGGGAAGAAAAAAGGTTGTTTACAAATCAAATGCTCCTGCGTTGCAATGGGGATATAACGCTTTAAAACGCAAGGATTTTCCCTCGGGTGGTTCTCCTCAAAAAAGAGGGGTGTGCACCAGAGTATATACAACAACACCTAAAAAACCTAACTCCGCTTTAAGGAAAGTAGCTCGTGTTCGTTTGACGAACGGTATCGAAATATCCTCATATATTCCAGGAATCGGTCATAACCTCCAGGAGCACTCTGTAGTACTTGTACGCGGAGGCCGTGTAAAGGACCTCCCAGGGGTTCGTTACCATATTGTACGTGGTGCTCTGGATACCAGTGGGGTTCAGGATAGAAGTCAAGCCCGTTCCAAATACGGGACCAAGGCGCCTAAAAAGAAATAAGTTTAATTATAGCTCATAAATGTAAAACTAAAGAAAAGGAGGGAAAAAATGCCCAGAAAAGGTTATGTAGCTAAAAGAGAGATCCTCCCGGATCCTATCTATCAAAATAAAGTTGTTAGCAAGTTTATCAATCAAATTATGCTTGATGGCAAAAAAGGCGTAGCAGAAGCAAATTGCTACAATGCTTTTGAGATTATAAGGGAAAAAACGGGGAAAGATCCCATTGAAGTTTTCGAAACTGCTCTGAAAAATGTTATGCCGGTACTTGAAGTCAAGGCCCGCCGAGTGGGTGGTGCTAACTATCAAGTCCCAATCGAAGTCCGTGCCGACCGCCGTCAGACCTTAGGACTTCGCTGGATAGTCGAAAGTGCTCGCAAACGCGGTGAAAAGACAATGCAAGAGCGACTGGCAGCAGAGCTTATGGACGCTGCCAACAATACCGGCGGAGCATATAAGAAAAAAGAAGATACCCATAAGATGGCTGAGGCAAACAAGGCATTTGCTCATTATCGCTGGTAAATATGGAAGAAGCTTGATTAGCGATAGGGGATCTGTACCCTCTGGAAAAGAAAGGCTGATAATAAGTGGCAAGAAAAGTTCCTTTAGAAAAAACTAGAAATATTGGGATTATGGCCCATATAGATGCCGGTAAGACAACAACCACGGAGCGCATCTTATTTTATACCGGTCGGGTTCATAAGGTTGGCGAAACGCATGATGGTTCCGCTACTATGGACTGGATGGTTCAGGAGCAGGAGCGTGGCATAACGATTACTTCTGCAGCTACGACCTGCCATTGGAAAGGCCATAGTATCAATATTATAGATACACCAGGACACGTTGATTTCACCGTAGAGGTAGAAAGATCCCTGCGCGTTTTGGATGGAGCTATTGCTGTGTTTTGTTCCGTAGGAGGGGTTGAACCCCAATCGGAAACGGTGTGGCGGCAAGCTGATAAATATGGTGTTCCGCGGATTGCTTATATTAATAAAATGGATAGGGTTGGCGCGGACTTCTTTAGAGGAGTTTCCATGATTTCCGAACGTTTAGGTTCTAATCCGGTACCTCTTCAGCTTCCTATCGGTGCCGAAGAAAAATTTGTAGGCATGGTGGATCTAATAACCATGAAAGCCAGAATTTATACGGATGACCTGGGAACGACAAGCGATGTTGGGGATATACCGGAAGATATAATGCCGCTGGCCCAGGAATATAGGGAAAAACTTTTGGAAGCTGTGGCTGAAGTTGACGATGATTTGATGGAGAAGTATCTGAACGGTGAGGAGATTACTGAACAAGAAATAAAGAAGGCTGTACGTAAAGGGACTATCGGTTTAAATTTCATACCGGTCCTTTGCGGTTCATCTTTTAAAAACAAAGGAGTCCAACCCTTGTTAGATGCTGTTGTAGATTACATGCCTTCACCGCTGGACGTGCCTTCAATTACCGGTATCAATCCGGAAACCGGCGAAGAGGAAAGCAGAAATTCGGATGATAATGCCCCCTTCTCGGCTTTGGCCTTTAAAATAATGGCCGATCCTTATGTAGGCAAACTGACTTTTTTCCGGGTATATTCTGGGACCTTGACTTCTGGTTCCTATATCTACAATTCAATTAAAGGTAAGAGAGAAAGAATTGGTAGAATTTTAAGGATGCATGCTAACCACAGGGAAGATGTTGAAGAAGTGCATGCCGGCGATATCGCGGCAGCAGTCGGTATTAAGGATGTCAGCACAGGGGATACTTTATGCGATGAGAATTCCCGAGTTATTTTGGAAGCCATACAATTCCCCGAACCTGTGATTCACATTGCTATAGAGCCTAAAACCAAAGCCGATCAGGAGAAACTCGGCGGTGCCTTGGCCAAACTGGCGGAAGAGGACCCGACATTTAGAACACACACCGATGAAGAAACAGGGCAGACCATAATCTCCGGCATGGGTGAACTCCATCTGGAAATCATTGTAGACAGACTGCAAAGAGAGTTTAAGGTCGACTGTAATGTTGGGCGTCCCCAAGTTGCTTATAAAGAGACTATCCGTAAGGCTGTTAAAGCTGAAGGTAAATATGTACGGCAATCGGGTGGACGAGGCCAATATGGGCATTGCTGGGTAGAGTTCGAACCGCTGGAGCCTGCTTCAGGATTTGTGTTTGAAAGCAAAATCGTGGGCGGAGTAATTCCCAAAGAGTACATTCCCCCTATTGAAGCGGGGATTCAGGAAGCAATGCAGAATGGTATTCTGGCCGGTTATCCTGTGCTCGATGTTAAAGCTACAGTCTACGATGGTTCCTATCATGATGTTGACTCTTCCGAAATGGCCTTTAAAATTGCCGGTTCTATGGCTTTCAAAGCCGCAGCGACCAAAGCCGATCCGGTCTTACTTGAACCTGTGATGAGGGTTGAAGTTACTGTCCCTGAAGAATATATGGGAGACGTCATCGGTGATTTAAACTCTCGCCGGGGGAAAATTGAAGGCATGGAAGCTCATGCCGGGGCTCAAATTATCCGTGGTTTTGTTCCCTTAGCCGAGATGTTTGGATATGCAACGGACCTTCGCTCTAAGACTCAGGGCAGGGGCGTTTATGTTATGCAGTTTGATCATTATGAAGAAGTGCCCAAAAATATTGCCGAAGGTATAATTGCCAAAAGGCAGGGGGCTTAATAAATACATCTTAAATTTATATTATGTATAAGGAGTTGAACATTAAAATGGCAAAACAAAAGTTTGAACGTACGAAACCGCACGTTAACATCGGTACCATTGGTCACGTTGACCATGGTAAAACTACTTCTACAGCAGCTATTACCCAAGTATTATCTAAAGCAGGTGGCGCTATTGCCCAAGCCTTTGACCAAATCGACAAGGCTCCGGAAGAAAAAGCACGTGGAATCACGATTTCAACCTCCCACGTGGAATACGAAACTGAAAACCGTCACTATGCTCACGTTGACTGCCCGGGTCACGCTGACTATGTTAAAAACA
>ERZ773359.4222-NODE-4222-length-15323-cov-10.109772_pt1 | contig 15323 bp, 11 predicted proteins | sample MGYA00374955_ERZ773359 | MGnify/ENA primary metagenome ERZ773359 (study PRJEB29098, sample SAMN04486028) | biogas fermenter metagenome | study: EMG produced TPA metagenomics assembly of the Biogas fermentation microbial communities from Germany - Plant 4 DNA1... | reverse complement strand
CATAATATACCCTTTGTAATATTAGGACCTGGTGAGGAGAATATGTGCCATCAGAGAAATGAAAGGATAGAAATAGAATCAGTTATACGGATGGCAAAGTTTTATATCTCTTATATCATTAATTCTTAGAAGGGAATGATTAATATGGTAGATACTAAACCCAAAGCAAAAAAATATAGTAAGGGCTCAGTTACGGGGCTTATAATATCTGTTGGAATTGGTTTTGTGCTATACTTCATATTAAATAATATAAGGGTAGTAAGTAGCTGGTTAGATTATAATACGATAGTTGCTAATGCAGGCAGTAATCTTATGTATAAACTAATATGGTATATTATGAACTTTACAGAAGCCCAATTTTATGCAGGATTTTTTGCTTCCTTAGGAATAATATTAGGGGGATTTATAGCCTGGAGATTAGATATTAAAAATTCTAAATATAGAGGATTTGATGTATCATATGGTTCTAATTTATGGCTTTGGGTATTGGCTTCTCAGTTACTATCCCTGTTTATTGCAGTATTTGTTTTAAATTATACTAGATTCTTTAATACAGGAGAGTATACTTGGTTGCCAACCTTTATTACAGTTGTGGGTGCTCCACCAGCCATAATGCTATTATATGGACCAAATATAAAAGCATTACTAACTAGCTCTATACTTGGAGGGTTAATGGGGTTCCCAGTAGCTATGTGGATTAGCAATTATATTATACCCGTACTAGATGTACCGGGAGTAGTATCTAATGTATTTACAATGGCTATCACAGGATTATTGATCTGTGCTGTATGTAAAGCCTTACCTTGGTTAGAAAAGATGCCAGCTAAACCTCATAATAGGGAGGAAAAATCCCAAAAAGAAATTTTAAAAGAAATGGAAGGACCTTCATGGTTTGTAAGAAGGGTTCTAGCAGATTTTTCTGAGGCTCAATTTTATGGAAATGAAATAGCAGGATTATTGGCAATAATAGGAGCTTCACTTGATTGGATACTAAACATGAATCACGGCGCTTATGGTTCAGGAACAATTCCAGCTATTATACTTTCTCAATTTATAGGTTCAGCTGTAGGAGTATTTCTGTACTTTAATAAATATGCAGAAAAAGGTTGGTATGCTACCTATGTTCCAGTGGTAAGTGTTGGGCCTGCTTGTGTTCTTATGTTTGGTTCATCTATAGGGGTTGCAGTATTATCAGGTATATTAGGTGGAATAATTGGACCTCCATTAGCAGATTATGTCTGTGATAAGCTTCCAGACGGATATCATCCTACCATAGGAAATGTTACTGCCATGGGAATCACAACTATAATTGTATCCGTCATATTTAAGGCACTTCCTTGGTTTTAAAAGACCAGTCTTTAAGACTGGTTTTTTTATTATTTATACCACTGTGATATAATATCCTTAACTCTAATAAGGGGGGTAGATTCATGATAAAACCAAAGGGATTAAGGCTGGGAGATACTGTGGGGGTGGTGGCGCCAGCTAGCCCTACATCCAAGGAAAGGGTGGAACTAGCCTATAACAAACTAATGGAACTAGGTTTTAATGTAGTTATGGGTGAAAGCTGTTATCAAAACTATGGATATTTGGCTGGGTGTGATGACTTGAGGGCTGGAGACTTAAATAAGATGTTTAGGGATGAAAAAATAGACGGAATCATCTGTTTAAGGGGAGGCTACGGAACGCCACGGATTTTAGATTTACTGGATTATGAAATGGTTAGGAAAAACCCAAAAGCCTTCATAGGTTATAGCGATATAACTGCTATACATATTGCTTTCAACCAGTTATCAAACTTGGTAACCTTCCATGGGCCTATGGCGGCTTCCGACATGGTGGAAGACTTTGGGGACTTTTCCAAGGGGAGCTTATTAAACTCTATATTGGAAGGAGACTTTAATCCCCATATAGAGAATCCATCTAAGGAAATTAAGACCATCAATGGGGGAGTGGCAGAGGGGCAGATTATAGGAGGAAACTTATCTCTAATAGCAGCAACCATAGGTACCCCCTATGAGATAGACACAAAAGGAAAGATATTATTTATTGAAGAAATAGGGGAGGAACCCTATAGGATAGATAGGATGCTTACTCAGTTAAGGCTTTCCAAAAAATTAGAGGAAGCAGAAGGCTTCATCCTAGGGGACTTTAACAACTGTGAGGCTAAAAGCTCCGAATACCATGACTCCCTAACCCTAGAGGAGGTAATAAATGATATAATAAAGCCCTTAAATAAACCTACCATAGCCAATCTAGAAGCAGGCCATTGTGAGCCAAGCATAACCATCCCCTTAGGGATAATGGCAAGGTTAGATGCAGATAAAAAGGAGCTTAAGCTTTTGGAAAGGCCTGTAATTTAGTTAGTTAAAATATCGGATAATGGTTAGATAGTAATGCCTTATCCGATATTTTATTTTGTAGAAAAGGGAGGAAAAAAGGATTCCATGTCTAATATATTAGTAAAAGGAAAAGAGGTGGGGCTATGTTAAGGGGAAGCTATAGCAAAAGAATATTAATCCTGATAGCCTTAATTCTAGTAAACAGCTTTTTCATTTCTGCTGAAAGGGCAGCAGAGGATGGTTCCATAGAGGAAATCGAAGAGAAGATACTCCATATCTCCGAAGAAGAAAGGGAGATTCTGGAACTGCTCTTTGACCAGATGCAGGAGATTGAAAGGCTGGAAAGGGAGAAGGAAAAAATCCTAGTGGAGATAGATGAGAAGAAGGATGAAATAGAAGGTTTGGAGGAAAGGATAGAAAGGGAGACTAAAAACTATGAGGACAAGCTGGATATTCTAAAGGAGGTATTAAGGTCTTACCAAAGGATGGGGCCTATTTCTTATATCCAGATAATATTGGATGCGGAAAATATTACAAGCCTTTTAAGAAGGGTTAATACCCTTAGGGATTTAACCAAAAACACTGGAGAACTTCTAGACTCCATCCATAAGCTTAGAGATGAATTGATTGGGCAAAAAATGAATCTGGATGAAAAGCTTAGCCTTTTAGAGGAGAGGGAAAGGGACTTAATAAAGACCATAGAGGAGGCGGAGATTAGGGTAGGTGAGTTGGAGGCCCATCTAGCCTCTTTACAGGAGGATAGGGAATATTATGAAGAAAGGTTAAACACCATCATGGAAATGCTAGATGATGTGGCAATCCTCATCCAAGATGCGACAAAGGAATTTACCCACATTATAAGGGAGGGGGGTTTTAAGGAGGAAGAATTGGATTTAACAATTACCAGCCAAGGGGTTAAGGCCCTGATACATGAGGATACCTTTAATAGAATAATCCAATCCAATGAGAACCTACCTCCTATGACAATCCACTTCCATCCCCAATTTATAGAGATGGAATTTCCAGAGGAAAACTTAAGTCTAAGAGGGAGTTTCATAATTTTAGACGAACAGACTCTTCAGATTCAAATAGAAGAAGGAAGCTTTTATGGCTTTATACTTAGAGAGGGAACTATCGACAAGTTCTTTGAGGAAGGCCATTTCATATTGGATATCAGGCCCATAATAGGGAAGAATGCAGTTAAATCCATAGAGCTTAAGGAAGGTTATGTGGAATTAAGGGTTGAAATCCATCTATTTTAAATTGGACTGGAGGTTTCTATATGATAGAGGCGAAGGATGTAAGCTTAACCTATCAAGACGGTACCCAAGCTTTAAAGGATGTGAATTTACGTATAAAGGCAGGAGAAATAATCTATATTACCGGCCCTAGCGGTTCAGGAAAGACCAGCTTATTGAAGCTGATATTGGGGATGGAATACCCCACTGAAGGCCATTTAAGGGTAATGGGTCAATCCATGGTAAAGGATGAAGAGGACAATATAAGAAAACTTAGAAGGAAAATTGGGCCAGTTTTTCAGGAATTTAAGCTGATAAGGGGAAGGACGGCCTTTGAAAATATAGTATTGGGCATGAGATTTTTAGACTTTACCCCTAAGGAGATTATAGAAAATAGCTACATGGCCTTGGAGAGGGTAGGCTTGAAGCATAAGAGGGATTCCTTGGTAGACAAGCTTTCCTGGGGAGAAAGCCAAAGGGTGGCCATAGCCAGGGCCATTGCCAGAAAGCCTAGCTTGATTTTGGCCGATGAGCCCACTGGAAATCTAGACCTGGATAATGCCTTAAATATAATGGATATATTAACCTCCCTTAGGGATGAGAACACCACCGTCATAATCACCACCCATGCCACCCACCTAATAGAGGATAAGGAGGAAGGAACCTTTATCCGAATCCAGGAAGGAAGGCTTAAAATGGAGAGACGGGGGGTAGAGGCATATGAATAAAAGGGCTTATAATCTGGCCTATTTTTTGAAGGAATCGAAGACCCTGTTTAAAATAGATTTTCTATCCAACATATTTTCCATAATAAGCATAGGGCTGATACTTTTCATTCTATCCCTAGTACTTCTAGGCTGGAGGGTTAGCAGCTATGTCATCCAAATAGTGGAAAGGGAAGGGGAGATAAATGTCTATTATGACCTAAGCCTACAGGAGAAGGATATAAATTATTTAATGGAGGATATTGAAAAGATCGAAGGAGTAAGCAGCACAAGCTTAGTAAGCCAGGATGAAGCTTATAATAGGATGGCAGAAATTCTCGGAAAGGAAGCTGGGATTTTAGAATTATTCGATGAAAACCCCTTTACCCCTTTTATTGAGGTAAAAATCCATATTGAAGAGGTGGATTCCATATTAGATGAACTGGAAAGCATGTTGGGCATAGACTATATCAGGGACAATAAGAATATAATAGATAGACTGCAAAATATATTGATCATATTGAAAGTTTTAGGAGTTTTAGCCCTGGTGGCCATCGGGGTTTCCACCTTAATAGTGGTATCCCATATTATTAGGCAGGGGATTTACAACAATAGGGACCAGATTAACACCTTAGAACTATTGGGGGCACCAGATATCTTTATTGGATTCCCCTTTATATTGGAAGGAGTCTTTTTGACCCTGTTAGGGGGAGTAATTGCCTTCATACTCTTGAAGCTGGTTCTAGGCTTAGGATATTCAAAACTTTTTACAGCTCTACCCTTCTTACCCTTACCGGCAGAGGAAAGCCTGCTAATCCCCATAGGGATTTTTATCCTGCTTTTAAGCGGGTTATTAGGCATAATAGGAAGCTTATTTGGATTAGCAAAAGATAATGAAAAAGCTTAATATGGACTAGTAAGAATAATTAGGCTGGATATTTTTGTGGTATAATATTATAGACGGGCTATTTTAATAATATAAGGGGGCCGGAAAATGCGTTTAGAGATATTCGATTTTATTGATGATGCCGTTAGCTTGGTAGAGGGGATGAGGGAGGTATTTGAAGAAGCAAATTGGGAATTGGAGTACTTCTTCAAGGAAAAGTTCTTGCACTTAGACAACATTTTAAATGTCAGTTCAAGGGTCAAATCCTCCATGAGCTTGAAGGAAAAGATATTTAGGAACAATTTCTATTTGAAATACCAATCACCAGAAGAACTAGTAGAAAACTTGACGGATTTAATAGGAATAAGGATTGAGTGCAGATTTATAGAAGATGAGGAGCAAGTTTATAATAAACTGTTTGAAGTGTTTGATAAACCAAAGGAAGAAGGCTATTATTGTAACGAGGAAAATCCAAATATAATGCTCAGACTAGGTGACAAACAACCCCAGCTGCAAAAAAACGGTTTTGGTATATATAAGGTCGATGGACAGTATATTAAGGAGGAGCAGGTAATAAAGTTCGAGTTGCAGATCAAATCCCTGGTAAACGTCTTCTGGGGAGAAGTGGAACATAAGGTATTGTATAAGAACTATAAGTATCTGGTTACAGAGGAGTTATTTAAGGATATAATGTATTCCTTGAAGGAAAATCTAAGCATGATAGATAGGCAGCTAATGATTCTATACAATCATTTGAAGGATATAGATGAATCCAGCATAGACAAGAGAAGGGAACAGCTGGAGTCCATCCTTTCTAAGATAATATATGAAATCTATTCGGAAAAAACCAAAGAGGAATTTGGGTTTGTGGTAGATTATAGGAAGTCCTGCGATGTAATAGTGTCCTATGTCCTAAGGAAGAACGGATTTAAGGAGGCCCCAAATAAGAGCTACGATGAAGAATTCATAAAGGTATTAGAAAGGGTTTCTAGTTTAAAGGAAAATGAAATCTATATAGATAGGCTGATAGAATTTGAAAGGGAAATTAGATATGAGGATAGTTTCTGTAAAAAGATTGGAGAAGCTATTTTAGAGATAATAAATAAGGACTTTAAGTGGAATCTATTCTTCAAGATAATATTCCAATTGGGAGTGGGGAATAAGGCGGAGGAATTTGAAGGATTTCTGATATTTTTAAGAAATCGTTTTTATAGGAATCTAAGAGATAACAGAGGATTAAACTCCAGGTTTTCACCAGAGGAAAGGGAAGAGATAATAGCTTATATCATGGATTTGATAGCAGATAGCTTCATAAATAATAGGGAAATAGATTTTATCAACGACGATAACATAGACTGTATGAATGAAAAGATAAATATAACTTTAAACAAGGTTATGAACTATGAAACCTGGAAGGAGAATATTAAATATTTTACCGATGAACTTACTATGAAGTTTAACGACTATAAATAAGGCTGTGATTTTCATAGCCTTTTTTTGATAGAATCTGGGTCCTATTTTAAAGAAAAAAGAAGGAACTTGTCAAAGAGTGTCGAATGTTATAAGGTGGAACTATTTTGTAACAGATGACGTGGAAAGGAGATGGTAAGGATGAAGAAGATATTTAAGAAAGTAAAATTGCCAAAGATGAAAATGAAAGCTAGAAAAAAACCTACTAGGAATTTCTTAAGCTTTAACAGGATTGGCAATAGGATAAGCATACCTACTATTGGAATTTTGGTAAGCTTAGTTCTAATAATCAGCTTTATATCCTATTATATTTCTCAAAAGCGGTTAATTGAATCGGCCAATCAACTACTAGTACATAAGGCTCAAGATACAGCAACAATTGTAGACAATCAGATTAAAAGCTATACCCAGGCTATTGAGACCCTAGGCCATTTAAACATTATATCCAACCCAGATATTCCCACCGAAGTAAAGTTTAAAACCTTGAAACCCGAAAAGGACAGGCTGGGGTTTAATAACATCGGTATAGCCGATATAGAAGGAAACTTAATCTTAGATTCCTATCTTAAAAGGAGTGTAGTAGGGACTGAATACTTTGAGAAGGCTAAAAAGGGAGTTACATATTTTTCTCAACCTATGAAAAACAACCTAACGGGAGAGAATGAAATAGTAATTTCATCCCCTATAATTCATAATAGTGAGATTGTAGGGGTTATAATTGGATATATTGATGCTAATAGGCTTTATTATATTATAGAAAGCATACAGATAGGAGAGAGGGGCCAAGCCTATATACTAAATGAAGTAACGGATATTATCTCCCATCCTACCATAGTGGGAAGCAATACCGATAATGAATTTTACTATAATAAGCCCATTAACTTTTCCAGTCTAGAACAGCGGGTAGATGAAGGCTTTAAGAATGAGCTAGACCAAATCTATAATGAAATTCGCCAAGGGCAAGTAGGAACCGGAAAGTATGTTAGCGAGGGCAGGGCCATACGGATAGGATATGCTCCAATAAAATCTAAAAATTGGACCCTGGTAGTTAGTCTGGATGAGTCGGAGGTTTTAGGAGGTTTAGAGTCCTTAAAGAATGGATCTATTCTGACCCTAATATTGGCTATTATAGTGGGAGTAGTTTTCTCTATCTTGTTAAGCAGAAACATTACTAAGCCTATTTATGCCATTACGAACTATTGCCAAAAGCTAGCACAACTGGATTTAAGCTCCGATGTGGACGAAAGGGTTTTAAAGCAGAAGGATGAGATAGGCCAAATGGGTAATTCCCTTCAAATAGTAGTGGATAATATAAGGAATTTTGCAAAGGAAGTAAGGGATTCCTCTCACCATGTGGCAGCTTCCTCTGAGGAGTTGGCAGCCATATCGGAAGAATCTACGGCAGCAGCTACCAGCATTGCTGAAAACAGCAATGAAATAGCGGAAAGCTCTAATCGTCAGCTGGAAGAGATATTGAAGATTACTTCGGCTATAGATGAGATGGCTGAACAGATTGAATATGTATCTAACCAAATTGGAGGCGCAGAAAACAATAGTAGGAATGTATATGAAAGGACCAAAATAGGTAAGGATAGAATAGACAATGTAATAAGCCAGATGAATAATATAAAAGATAGTACCCAAAGGGTTAAGGCCTCTTTAATGAATATTACCATCAGTTCCAACAAGATGAACCAGATGTTAGAGATGATTGAAAATATTGCAGAGCAAACCAATCTATTGGCCTTAAATGCTGCCATAGAAGCGGCAAGGGCTGGTGAACATGGCAGAGGCTTTTCAGTAGTGGCTGAGGAAATACGTAAGTTAGCAGAAGAAACTCAGAAGTCTACAGAGGAAATCTATCAATTGATAAGGGGCAACAACCGGTTAATAGAAGAGGCCAATGAAAATATGGATTTAAATAGTCAGGAGGTAGAAGTAGGAGTTGAGGAGGTAAATGAGGCTAAAAAGGCCTTTGATGAAATAGCTAACTCCATTCTACAGGTAACGGTAAGTATAAATGAGGTGGCAGCAGCCACTAATAGTGTGGAAAGCCATATGGAGGGCTTAAGGGAGTCGTCCCATTCTATAGAGGATATGAGTAAAAACATAGCTGGCCAAATACAAAATGCATCGGCAGCTTCAGAGGAGCAGATGGCCTCTATGGAAGAGATTACCTCTTCTACAGAGAGTTTGGCTACTTTAGCAGAGGAACTGGAAGCTATAACAGCAAATATAAAATTGTAATGGAAGGGTTCTCCTTTCAATATGATACCGTCTAAAAATAGCGGTTAAGGGAAGGAGAACCCTTCCATTTGTAGAAATTCTACATATATTTTCCCGCAGAGTATATAGTATATTATATTGTAATAGGAATATAATAGGAAAAAATGTTTTTTATTTTAAGGGGTGGTAAATGTGAGTAATCTAGTGTTAAAAGGGGATATAGTTTTTACCCCAGACAAGGATAGCTTTAAGAGCTATAAGGATCATTACCTGGTGGCTGAAGAAGGTAGGGTAGTGGGAATTTTTAGCTCCCTGCCAGTGGAGTATCAGTCTTATCCCATTAAAGATTATAGCGGCAAGTTAATTATACCTGGTTTTGTAGACATACACCTTCATGCTCCCCAATATCCTAATAGGGGTTTAGGTTTAGATAAAGAACTTATACCCTGGCTAAATACCTATACCTTCCCTGAAGAGGCTAAGTACCATGACTTAGATTATGCTGAAAGGGTTTATACCAGCCTTATTAACGATTTGTGGAGATATGGAACTACCAGCTGTGTAATCTTTAGCAGCATACATAAGGAAAGCACTAAATTATTGATGGACTTATTCATAGATTCCAATTTAAGGGCCTATGTAGGGAAGGTGAATATGGATAGAAATACACCCCCTGAACTGTGTGAAGATACGGAAAAGTCCCTATTGGATACGGAGGAGATCATACTAGAATATAAGGATAAATCCCCTTTAGTTAAACCTATAATCACTCCTAGATTTGTCCCCACCTGTTCTAAGGAGCTTATGGAAGGGTTAGGGGAATTAGCTATAAAATATAATGTAGCCGTTCAGTCCCACTTAAGTGAAAATAGGGATGAGGTGGATTGGGTAAAAAACCTACATCCTGACTTAGAGGACTATGCATCTGTATATAATGTATACAATCTATTTGGCCAAACCAAGACCATAATGGCCCACTGTATTTACAACACTCCTGAAGAATTGGATTTGATGGAAAAGAACAGGGTATTTGCAGCCCATTGTCCTCATTCCAACTACAATCTTTCCAGTGGAATAATGCCTGTAAGGAAATTTTTAGATAGAAATATACCAGTAGGACTAGGGTCTGATGTTTCTGGTGGCCATGATTTAAGCATTCCAAGAACCATGGTTGCAGCTATTCAAGCTTCTAAGATGAAATGGTTAAATACCAATAAGGGATTAAAGCCCCTTACCAGTTCCGAGGCCTTTTATCTAGGCACTAAGGGAGGAGGCAGTTTCTTTGGTAAGGTAGGTAGCTTTGAAGAGGGTTATTCCTTAGACGCCTTAGTTGTAGATGATGCTAAGTTGGGAGTCAAAGATGATTTATCCTTAGAGGAAAGGGTTCAAAGGTTTATATATATTGGCGATGATAGGAATATTGTAGAAAGATATGTGGAAGGAAAAAGGGTAGATATGCCTTATAGACAGAATATTCCCACTATGGTATAATTAAAAAAAATAACAAAAGGTAGGTATATTATGTCTAGGCAAAATGGTATTACCATAGAGGATATGTTGGGATTAGAGGTAATGGAGAAATGCAGGCTGATTGCAGGCTTTAGGGGGATTAACAATACCATATCTAGGGTCAATATTGCAGCAGATCCGGATATATTCGATTGGGTTCAAGAGGGAGAACTTCTACTAACCACAGCCTACTTTTTTGAAAAGGACGATATAAAAGGTCAGAAGAAATTGATTAAAGAAGCTTCCCGCAAACAACTAGCCGGTATAGGCATAAAGGTCATACCCTATCTAGATGCTCTTCCTGATGAAGTAATCGATTATGCTGAAGAATTAAACTTTCCTTTAATAGACATTCACTATTCAATCCCCTTATCTGATGTTATGATGGCAGTTTTCAAAGAGATATTCAATAAGCAAGCTTCCCTATTGGAGAGGATAGAAAAGGTCCATGAACGCTTTATGGAAATAATGCTAGAAGGCCAAGGCCTTGAAGAGGTTGTCCAAGTTGTCCATGAATATGTAAGGAATCCAGTGGTTTTAAATTTAAAGCATTCTAATGAAGTTATAACCCAATTCAATGGATTGAAGGATGGCTTGGTAGATGAACTTTTACAGGATATGAAAGGCTTTTATGATTCCAATGATGGTAGAAGCGAATTGAAGAAATTAGATGAGGATAGGATATTGGTAAATGGTAAATTTATAACCAGAATGGTTATGCCTATTGTACTTAAAAATAACGTCTATGGCCATATATTTACCTGGTCCATTACCTCCCCTTTAGGGGGATTCGATCTTTCTATAATAGAATCGGCTTCTAGCACCATAGCCCTGTCGGTATTGCAGCAGCTATCCGTAAGGGAGGTAGAGATTAGGTACAGATCGGAATTCTTCGAGGATTTGATTTCAGCCGATTCCAAGAGGAAGACCAAGGCTTTGGAAAGGGCCTATTATTTCAACTTAAAGCCCAATAATTACTATGTAACGGAGGTAATGAGTTTTAAGTTGAAGTTTGAAGAAGAGGGGGATGACGAATACTTTTTTGAGTGTTTAAAGGATTATGCCAATTGTGTGGTAATGATGACGGAAGAGATAATGGATTATTTAAATTTAAACGGAATAGTTTCTACTAAACTAAATGGAATTCAGATATTATTGGGTTTTGAAGAGGAAGACAATATTGGGAATAGGCTAAAGGAATTTAATGATAGGCTATATAAGGCCTTAAAGGAAAGGTTTAAGAATATGGAGATAAGGATAGGGGTAGGTAGGGTTTACAAGGGTTTGGAGAAGGTGAACAAAAGCTTTTCGGATGCCCTAAAGACCATTAGGATGGGGAAAGCGTTAACTAATAAGGAGATAGTTACCTTCAATGAACTGGGTATTTTTAAAATATTATGCCAAGATTATTTAACCGACGAATTAGAGGATTTCTACAATAGCACACTAAAGCCTCTTGCAGACTACGATGAGAAGAAATCCACCGAATTGGTAAAAACCCTAGAAGCCTATTTTAAGTTCAATGGCAATTTAACCAGAATGTCTGAACACCTTTACACCCATTACAACACCATTCTTTACCGGGTCAACCGAATCAAAGAAATAACCGGCATGGACTTAGAAAACCCCAATGACAGGTTAAATTTAGAGATAGCCTTAAAGATAAAAGAACTACTTTAGGCAATGGACAATTGACAATTGACAATTATTTAGGTCTAGCTTTGGGGCCTAAGGCGACTTTTGGTCGCAATAATGACCCGATTGCTAGACCATTTTAATTGTCCATTGTCCATTGTCAATTGTCAATTGGATTAATCTTCCACCAGGGCTACTGCTCTTATGGGCGAGCCGGAGCCGTCTCTTATTTTTAGGGGTAGGCCAAAGTATAGGAATCTCTTGTTTACCAGCTTGTCTAGATTGCACAGGTTTTCTGTATTGGTTATATTGTATTCTCCGCAGACCAAGTGGCCTGAAAATTTTATATCGTCGGGAGTTAGGTCTATGGCAGGGGCGTCTACCCCTATATTTACTACTCCCTTTTCTGCCAGCCATTTGGCCCCTTCATAGCTTAGGCCGGTGTATTCCGTTTGGAATTTATCCGTTCCAAAGGTTCTATCGTGGTGGCCGGTATAAAGGAGAACTATGTCGCCTTTTTTTATTTGATGTCCCGATTTTCTTTCAGCTTCTTCTAAATCTTCTGGTTCTATGTAATCTGGATATCTTACATGGCTTACATCGAGGCACAAGGCGCTGCCCCAAAAATACTCTAAAGGCATCTTGTCTATAGTGGGGCCTCCTGGTTTGTATTCAGATACTCCATCGCTATGGGTTCCACAGTGTTCCGATATCAATAGATTTCTAGCAGAAAAGCCCACCGTTGGACTTCCGGTCATCTTCATATTTTCTTCATGGCTCATATTGGTCATGATAAAGGTTCTTTGATGCATGGGAAAGATGGACATGCCTTCATAGATCTCTTGGGATAAGTCGATTAGTTTTAACGCCATATTACATCCCTCCTAAAGTCTCGTTTACATTCATTATACCTATAGGGATAGGAAATTCTTTAGATAAAACTTACAAAAATATAGAAGGATTTTACAAAAGCCATTATCATTTAAATTCCAATTTTATAACTTTTTATTGAACATTTACAAAGTTTATTTTTAAATATTGTGTTATTATGGTGAAAACGTATTCTACCATTATAAAGGAGGGTTAACATATGTATGACGTTATAGTAAAAAACGCTAGGATTCCCCAAGGCGACGACACCATAATAACCAATATTCTAGTGAAAGATGAAAAGATTGCCGGATTCTTAGACAATATTGATGGTATAGAAGCTAAAGAAATTATAGATGCCAACGGTCATTTAACGTTACCAGGTTGTATAGATTCTCATACCCATTTCATGTATCAAGGATTTCCCCACAGGGAAAACTTCCTAACTGGTTCAGCAGCGGCAGCAAGGGGCGGTATTACTACCGTTATAGATATGCCTTGTTGTTCAGTTCCATCGGCAAGAAGCGTGGAGCAGCTGAAGTTGAAGATTGAACTAGTAGAGCCTCAAGCCCTAGTAGATTATGCTATGTGGGGCGGAGTAACGGGAGAAGATGTTAGAGAAGGCTGGCTGCACAATGTGGATGAACAGGCTGAGTTTGGTGCTGTAGCCTTTAAGGTATATATGACTCCTTCTGTTCCAACCTATCCAAGAGTTTCCGATCCAGAAATGTATGAAGCCTTTAAGGCGGTAGCTAAAACGGGACTTCCTATAGGGATACACGCCGAGAACTTTGCCATGTGCGACTATTTCGTTAAGAAATTCCAAAGAGAGGGTAGGATGGATGGGCCAGCTTGGGCAGAAGCTAGGATGGAGCTAGCAGAAAAGGTTGCCATCCAATTAGGCATCAGCTTTGCAGAGGATACAGGAGCAAGGCTTCATATAGTCCATATGAGTACAGGAATTGGTGCAAAATTGGTGGGAGAAGCTAAGAAAAGAGGATTAAATGTAACTAGTGAGACCTGTCCTCATTACCTAACCTTAAATTATCAAGAGGCAATGACCAAGTATGGTCCATTGGCCAAAATCGCTCCACCATTAAGGGAGAAAAAGGACAATCAACTGTTATGGGAAGGTTTAAATAATGGTAGCGTGGACTTTATAGCTACAGACCATGCCCCCTATGAGATAGAAAGCGAAAAACTCAAAAAGGGAATGAACATATGGACGGCTTTCCCAGGAATTCCGGGGGTAGAAACAATGGTGCCTATCATAGTCAGTGAAGGCTATAACAAGGGAAGGATTTCCTTATCTAAGATGGTGGATATACTAAGTACCAATGCAGCTAAACATTATGGACTATATCCTAAGAAGGGTGCAATGCATATTGGTTCAGATGCAGACTTTACCATCATAGATTTAGATAAGAGATGGACCATAGACCTGAAGGATCAGGCCTCCATGTGCGGATATACCCCATTAGAGGGAATGGAGTTAAAAGGAAAGGTTGTAAAGACCATAGTTAGGGGTCATTTGGTATTTGAAGATGTTGATGACAGCACACTGAAGGATTTAAGCCATGAAGAATTACAAAGAATTGTTCATAACTATCCTGAAGGAGTAGAGGAGAGATATAAGGATATATTTGAAGAGTATCCAAGGCTATATAGCAAGGAATACGAAAAGAGCCATAGGATAAAGCATCCAGAACTAATAGATGAACACATTAGAGGAATCAAGGGAATTAAGGTTAAGCCAGGTTTTGGAAAGTTTGTCAAGAGACAAAGCATTCAAGTTCTACCAAGGACTATAACTTATTAAGATTAAAGGAGGAAGTATAATGGCAAGACATGGTATATTGATTATCGATATGTTAAACGATTTTGCCCATCCAGATGGAGTATTATATTGCCCTAGTAATAGGACCATAATACCCACTCTACAAAAGCTTATGAAATGGGTTAGAGAAAGGAATGCCCAAGGCAAGGACGATATCCAGCTAATCCATATACAGGAAGCCCATAGGGAAAATGACGCCGACTTTAAGGTAAGGCCAGTCCATGCCGTAAAGGGAACCTGGGGTTCAGAATTCATAGATGAGCTTAAGCCAGAAAAGGGAGAATATATAGTTCAAAAGAGAAGGCACAGTGCCTTTGCCCATACGGATTTAGACCTATACTTAAGGGAGGAGAAGATAGATACAGTAGTAGTTACTGGTACCTGGACCAATGTATGCGTAAGGAGTTCCGCTTCCGATGCCTTGTACTATGCCTACAAGGTAATCACCCTAAGCGATGCTTGTGCATCTAAAACTGAAGAGATGCATCAAGCAGGGCTAAAGGACTTAAGCATATTCTCCAAGGTCATGACGGTAGATGAATATATAGACGCCTGGGAAAAAGGCCTAGACCCCTGGGAAGGTGGCGGCGACCCGGAGAATAAAGT
>ERZ773359.4219-NODE-4219-length-15328-cov-5.397368_pt1 | contig 15328 bp, 18 predicted proteins | sample MGYA00374955_ERZ773359 | MGnify/ENA primary metagenome ERZ773359 (study PRJEB29098, sample SAMN04486028) | biogas fermenter metagenome | study: EMG produced TPA metagenomics assembly of the Biogas fermentation microbial communities from Germany - Plant 4 DNA1... | reverse complement strand
CATGGAGCGGTACTTCGCGGCAACGCAATACGAGGACGCGCTCGATATCGCCGAAAGGGATCAACCTACTGCTTTGCTCATTCTGAACCAGGCTGTCACGGCAATGATCCACTACTGGTACAAGAGCAACGGGCACTTCATTCCAAGAAGCAAACAGCTGCTCTCCCGTCTAGTCTCGCTCGATGAGAAGCTAGGACTGGATGCACAGCGGTTCTTCATGGCACCACCTGAGGAGCGATGGCCCTTGGCCAAGAGGATCGCTGATCAAACGATCGGGGTGCGTGGCTTTTTCGAGTGGGAGTCCGGACGTCAGAATGTGGGGGAGTGAGCCACGGAATGGGCGAGAATCGTTCAGGAAATACGGTTGGCGGCAGGATACGGATAGTGGTATGGCCAGAGATAAGTGCTTACAACGCTACCTACGGCCTTGCGCGCGTTTTGAGTGAGCGCGGTCACCACATCTGGAAGCAGCTTGTCATGGTCTCGACGGATTCGGACGAATCACAGATGCGGGCACGGACTGACGTCTTGGTCGTTTTCTGTCTTGCACTGGCCGCGGCAGTCTTTATCAAGGTTCCCGCGCTGTTTGGGATCCAATGTCTATCCGTTCGATCGACATGGCTACACTGAAGGATTGACCGCGCTGCACTTGCTGATCGCTCTCGGCGGTGGGGTCCTGACCGGCATCATGGAACTCATATTTAACGCCATTGGCATTGATGTCGAACCGATCTTTGAGTCGTGGCTGCTTCCGTAAGCAGTTGGATGACATCAAGGCGTTGGTAGCTTTAGTCTAGAGTTCGGGTGGAAAGGGGGAGTATAGATGCGGACCCGTTACAACGACTGGGGGTGGCAATCACGGCAAACTGATTTCCATTGGGATTCTCACCTATAGGACGTGTCACTGTCATTCTACAGTTCGTATTGCTCGGTGTGGCGGCGAGACCGCTACGAACACGACCCGGTGCAGTGGTGATCGATCTCCTCAGAACCTTAACACCCAGAACTCTGAGACATGGTTACATTCACCAATTACGACACGTCGGGCTTGTTCCCTCCCCTAAGCGCCCATCATCCTTGCCGCACGACCACCCTTGACTTATAATGTAAATTGAGAGGCACAAATCCCAGTTAGCTTGCTAACAGCACCCGGGACCGCCAGCATCGGCCGTCGCTCACCGTGTGGACAGACGTGGGTTGCTGGTGGGCGCAGACCTCCATGAGCGTATGGTCGGCAGGGAGGTGTCAGTATGCCTTGCATGCCAACCTGGGAGTCGTGCGAGCCCCTCATTGCTACGATCAAGCAGAGCCTTGACAAGATCTGGGCCAACAAGTTCATGCCCATTGATGAGTATCGCAGGCGAGTTGAGTCTGGGGCCTTGGCAAAGAGACAGTGGTTTCACGGCGACCAGGCCTTTCAGAAGCAGTACCCTGACCACCCCTTGGCTGCCAATCACCGATTCGCACGGATCGAGGCAGCCGATGCCATCCGCGATGCATCCAAGCAGATCAACAGACCATTGCAAGAGGACATACTGGTAGATCTCCACAGAGCACTCTTCGACTGTTGCGGTCCAGTCAGGCTGTCTCTGACAGAGGCTCTCTTCTTTGTTGGTTCGCCGAAGTCCATACCGGTCATCAACTGGCTGATAGAGGTCGAGCCGGAATCTAAGATGGTTAGGGGTGCGGCAAAGGTCACCCTCGAGCGATGCCGCATGAGGGATCCAGCCTATGCCTTCACCGAAAACGGGGTTGTCATGGCTGTGACGGACAACATGGATCTCGTAGTCGAGCTGATCGACATATCCAGGAGATTCGGGTTCCAGCTATTCATCCCTGACCCGCCCTTTCATCAGCTGACATCGGTGCGCAGTGACGTGCTGATCATCGATAGATGGTACATGGGCAAAGCAGCCTGGAATCTGTACTGCGACCACTTGGATGGAATGCTGGTGGACGGCGCCTGCTTGGAGCCAGCCGCCATTGGCGAAGCCTCAGTCCATGGTTCTGACACACTTCAGCGGCCTACGTCAGTTCAGAGCGACGCTGCTCGCCACAGCCGGCCACGTGAGGGCCAGGCCTCTCTGCTGGGTGGACTCTGTCAAGACGACACCCCGCTCATCATCACCGACTGGCACATGCAGCGATCCATGAGCGAGTTCCGAGATCCTAACAAGCCAAAGGACTCAGTCTTCTACGTAGAGGGCGGGCCGACAGACATCGTTGTGCTCATCGTCAAGAAGGCTATGAAGGGCGTCAAGCCGATCGACTTCGCAGCTGTGATCAGAGAGGTCAACGAGGATAGACTTGCCGGTCGATGAGGCTGCAGAAGGCCTGGCCGATGCTCACTAGAAATCATCCTTTCCATAACAGCCCATCTGTAGTATTTTATGGGTGCAGGGCTCGCACACTCGGTGCGCAACACCGACCCTGATCGGAACCACTTTAGTTCTGACGCATCTAGGAGGACAGGCTATGGGGGACACTGCAGGTGGGACCAGCTTGCTCAATATCTCTGGCTCGATGATCTGGCACTACTACATGTGTCACAGGCAAGTCTGGCTGATGGCGCATTGTTTCGTTCCTGACCGAGAGGAGCCTGGCACGCTCCTTCGGCCGCGTCCCTCGGAGCCGCCGACCGGCCCGGAGTTGAAGATGCCGGATTTCGAGTTCGTCAAGTTCGACACTACCTCCAATACGATTGACGGCAATGTCCTAATAGCCGAGCTAAAGAGGAGCTCGAGGTACCTTCAGAGTGCGAGGATGCACCTGATCTTCTTCCTTGACGAGTTCCGGAGAAACGGTTTACGAGCGTCAGGGGAGCTGAGGATCAAGAGGGAGGGACGGCGAGAGACTGTCCGTCTGGGGAAGCGCGAGCAGAGGGAGTTGGAGCGGGTGAAGGCAGAGGTGGTGAAACTTGCCTACTTGCCGCGACCACCAAAGGCAACAAGAACGCAGTGGTGCAGAGACTGCGCGTACAGCCAGTTCTGTTGGGCCTAGCCCGGCCTAGCTCCGCGCTAGCTCGGCAGAGACTACATGTGTGGATGGTGTTGGCATGGGCCAGGCACTGGCAGAGGCCGCGATATGAACATAGAGATCAATCGCTGAAGCTTCGGAGGTGACGAGGTGAGAAGGCCATTCCATGTCTACTCGCATGCCCAGGTCGCGCGCAACGGCAACATCGTGGCGATTCAGGCCGATGACCGCACACAGTTTGTACCGATTGAGAGTGTCAGCGAGTTCTACATGTTCGGTGAGGTAAACACCAGCAAGCGCTTCCTGGAACTCTCATCTAAGCACGGTGTACTCGTCCACTACTTCAACGACTACGGTCATTACGTGGGCACGTATTACCCACTGGTCCACTATAGTTCGGGATATATGCTCCTTCAGCAAGTAGCAGCGTACATGAACGAGGCCAAGCGAATGGACCTGGCTGGTCGATTCGTATCCGGCTCCATTCGAAACATGGCGAACGTGCTGTCATATTACAGCGAGCTGGGAGCTGCCGTTGATGCCCAGCTTCAGGCCTGCAACGCAGCTATTGACCAGGTCAGGATCCAAGACTCATCAGAGGGCTTGATGGCACTGCTGGTCAACACAAAGGAGACCTACTACCACGCGTTCGACGCGATACTTGCAAGCTCGGAGTTCAGCTACAAGACAAAGCGACCCAATGTCGAGCGCAACCGCCTGGACGCTCTGATCAGGCTTGGCCACGCCTACATCTACTCGGCTGTGCTCTGCGAGATCTACAAGACGCGCCTTGATCCGAGAATCGGGTATCTCAATGCTACGCACTTCCGAGGGTTCTCACTGAACCTAGATGTGGGTGAGGTCTTCAAGCCCATCATAGTGGATCGGTGCATATTCGATGTAGTTTCGGAGGGAGTCATAAACCCGTCGAGCTTCATTGAGCAGTCAGAGGGAGTTAGGCTCAGCGAAGTGGGATGGCCGACCTTTGTTGGCGAGCTGGATAAGCGGCTGGATGCGACGGTCCAGGGTAAGCCACCGGGCAAAGGTGTCACCTATCGTCGCCTGATCAGGCTCGAACTCTACAAGATCGAGAAGCATCTGATGGAGGACCAAGAGTACGAGCCATATGTCGCTCGGTGGTAGTGGAGGGAGGAGCTTCCCCGACGGAGTATGCACATACATGGTCACTAAACACTGAGCACTCGAGGAACCCGCAGTAGGCCGGCGAGGGGCCCGCAGTAGGCCGGCAATGCCACCCTCGTCGTGCGTCACCACAGGTAGGCAGCGCACGAGGGACTGGCATGCCGGCTTGCGGCATCAGGCTGAACGAACGGTGAGTCAGTCGATTGTGATTAGTCGACAGTCACCTGGTTCACTCGGATACCGTCGAGGCCTTCTAGATCCCTGGTCAAGCTCTCCACACCTGCGGTACCGCTGTAGACATGGAGCACTATGATGCCCCGCTCGCTACACCCCTCTGCGTGCAGACCTATCCTGGTCCTGATCTCACATCCGTGGTTTGTTAGGACCTGCTGTAGAGTTGGGGCTGTGTCGGTTCGTTTCTCGACTGTGATGACCACGATTACATTGCGCAGATCTTCCACTGTTCTCTCCTCCTTCAGTTGCTTGTGAGTACACTTCAGCCTAAGTATTAGTCTTGCATTTGCCCTTATGCGGGACCTTGCACGATACCTGCACCTATCGTACCATAAAAGCTTTGCAATCGCACACTCGCTTATCCGGGGTTGGAGTGGAGACGTGGCAGACAGGACAGCAACTAGGATTCTAGGCGTGGGTTTGTCTGAGTGTATGCTCTCGGTTATCGTCTTTTCCCTGTATTCCTCATGGGTCCTAACCATACCTTTTGAGGGGCAGATTCTACATGCTCTACTGGACTTCAGTGGACTATCCCCAGGCAGCATGGCTCTGGCTGCGGTCATAGCTCATCTATTTGGGCTATCCTTATGCGGGTTCTTTATTCGGACGAAGCGAGCAGCGAAGAAGCTCTTTCTAGGCGCTATCGGTTACTGCTTCCTGGCTACCGTGATACTGCTGTTTCCTCCGTCCGTAGTGTGGATGGTAGCCATCGTGGGTGCAGGCTTGCTATCAGGCGGGTTCGTAGCCGCATATGCCTTTTACCTGAGGAGCGTGACCTCGAGAGACGAACGGCTCAGAACCGTCGCCGATGGACTCGTACTATCGAATGCTCTGATGATCGTCCTTAGTACATCCGCTGGCTACCTGTCTATGTACCTGGTGCTGTGCCTGCTGATGGTTATTCTGGGCACCGCATTCACTCTTGCTCTCCGTCTCCCTGAAGTGGACAGGCTGTCAGCGGTCGCGACCTCACAATCGCCAGGCGGTGGACAGAAGGGCAGTGTTGCGATGCCCCTAGCGTTTCTGTGCCTGTTCATCGCACTCATTACCATCAACTCGGGGCTGATGTATCAGGTTATAAACCCTGCATATGCCCACCTGCAGTGGCTGACCGTCTGGTACTGGGCCCTTCCCTATGTAGTGGCAATATGCGTCATGCGACACTTGCCTCGCAGTACACGCAGAGGGTACACGCTTTACGTAGCCATAGCCATGATAGGCCTCGCTTTTCTTGGCTTCATGAGTCTTGACCGGTCGGTGCCTAGCTATCTGGTTGTGAACACGCTCATGCTCGGGGCCTGCGGCATCTACGATCTGTTTTGGTGGAGTGTTCTCGGTGAGATGATAGACCTCTATCATAACCCGGCTAGAGTCTTTGGCATCGGGCTCGCCGCCAATGTCCTGGGAATATTGCTAGGTAGAGTCATAGGTGACGTCGCCATTTTCAGCGGGGCCCAAGGTCCTGGGTCGGCTGTGGTGGGGCTAATAGTAGTGTTTGTGAGCCTAGCAATCCTACCGCCCCTCCATATGTGCCTTCTGCGCATACTGAGAAACCATGCATATCTGACGGTAACAGCAGAGGTGGTTTCGTCAGAGCCGGCAGAGAAGACTCCCTACGATCTTGGGCAGTTTACTGAGCTCTCCGAGCGGGAGGCTCAGGTGGTCGACCGGCTCTTGCAGGGGAAGACCTATAAGACAATCGCCAGCGAGTTGGTTATTAGTGAAAACACGGTGAAGACTCACGTGAAGAACATCTACTCCAAACTCCAGGTGCGAAATCGATCAGAACTCATTGATCTAGTACTCGAGAACAGGAGACCCTCAGACCAGTAGAATACCTATCGCCGCCCCGAAACCCCTGCATCGCAGGCCTCTCACCCGAAAAGGGTGAGGGGTTTTTCGTACATCACCCTGTTTGGGTGGCGCTAACTGCTGGTACGATCCGCTAGAATGAGGGTGCTATGCATAGCGAGGAGTCACGATGGAGGCGCAACGGATCCGGGGGATGGCGACTCACTGTCAGGTGACGGCGCGGAGTATCAGAGTGTTCTGGCTGTGTGTAGAAACCAAAGCAAAGAAGGCGGCAGTCAACTGCTATCGATTGGGTTGAGGGCCGTTAACTCACTAGGGAGTCCGCTCATAGCAGTGAATACGTTCCTGTAGCTTGCGCCAAAGACATCATCTACGATGAGGAGATTGGTTGGCAATGAAGCGTCCTTGTTCTAGAAAAGCCGGGGTTTTCGTGGTTGTGCTGGTGGTTGTGTCCTTGAGCTTAGCTGGTTGTTTTGGAGGAGGCGGAGGGACTGCGTCCTATACCGTCTCCGGTGCGGTTGTCGATGGAAACGGCATGGGGATCGATGGTGTAGTGATCGTGGTTACCGGCGGTAAGAGTACTACCGCTACAACGGGGAATGGTGGCGAGTATGTGTTAACAGGTCTGACTGGTACCTGTACACTGACTCCTGAGCTAGATGGGTACGTCTTTGATCCCGAAGGCAGAACAGTCTCGGTGGCAAGCACTGGTGTCAGTTTCACGGGAACCGTGGAGCATGTCGAGCCCAGCGTGTATACCCTTACTGTCGAAAACGGAACCGGTAGCGGAGAGATCGCTGAGGGTGATACCGTCACTATCACTGCTGATGTTCCAGGGCCAGGTCAGGCATTCCATATGTGGATTAGTTCTGGTGGCGGGAGCTTTGACGATGTGTACGCCGAGCCTACTGGATTCACGATGCCTGACAATGCAGTCACCGTGGCTATTTGTTCAACGTAACGTCCATCACAACCGGCTCTAACGTGACACTTGGTTACGATCTGCTTGGTGAGAACGACAACTCCTTCAGGGAGGCATACTACGCGACGGGTGCAGGAGAGTACGCGAAGATAGGTAGGAACTGGGTCAAGCAGCCCCCACGTTGGCCCAGGTATTAGTCTTGCACTTCTCCCAAATGCGGGCCCTTGTGCGATACCTGCCTGTTTTGCGTGGCCAGCTCAGCGCTACTCACCCGTCACCGACACCGCGCCGCCTACTTCGCCGGCCTTGGTGATAGCCATCTTGGTGCAGAAGGGGCCGATGATCTCGTAGACCACGACTGAGCCGAGGATGACGGTCGTAACCATGCTCGCTATTTCAGGGAAGGTCTGCTGAACCATCAGGGTGACGCCAATAGCTACGCCTGCCTGAGGGACCAGACCCAGGCCTAGGTACTTGGTCACAGTGGGCGGCGCTTGACCGAGCACGGCTTCCACAGCAGCTCCGGCGATCTTCCCCAGCACCCTGCTGACGATGTAGGCAACTCCGATTGCCCCAACCTGTGTCAGCAGCCCTAGGTGCAGGTTCGCACCTGCGAGGACAAAGAAGAGCACATAGATAGGCGTGTCTACCGACTTTAGCATCGTGAACAGCCGGTCGGATTCGCGAGGAAGGGCGTTCACCGTTGTGCAACCTAGCGCCATGCACGCCAACAGGGACGACAGACCGAGCAGCTCAGCAGCACCCGCTGTGGCAAAGATGACTCCCAGAGCAACGACTAGTCGATCCGGCTGCTCCTTGAGACGAGTCGCAACAGCCAGAAGAATCAGACCAGCAGCTGCACCGAGGAGCAGCGAGCCTAGCAGCTCCCAGAGCGGAGAGACGATCATGGCAGCGAGTCCTCCGCTGACCTTTCCAGACAGCACTTTTGCGAACGCCGAGGCGAGCCCGAAGGCAATCAGACACAGGGCATCGTCGATTGCCACGACTGCCAGCAGGTTCTGGGTCAGTGGTCCCTTGGCCTTGTACTGGCGAAGAACCATAATAGTCGCAGCCGGTGCGGTGGCCGATGAGATAGCGCCAAAGATCAGCGCTAGATAGAGCTCGACTCCGAGGAGGAAGCGCAGGGTTAACGTTACGAAGCTGAATGCCCCTGCCACCTCAAGGATCGCTATCAGGATCACGCTCTTGCCGCACTTCTTGAGTTGTGCGACCGAGAACTCACCACCGATCAGAAAGGCAATGATGCCCAGGGCAATGCTGTTGATTGGCGTCAGAACAGAGATATTCTCTGCCGCTATCAATCCGAAGATCGATGGGCCCAGTATCAGGCCGATCAGGAGATAGCCCGTCACGGCCGGTAGTCTGAGATAGTTGATGAGCTTGCCGGCAGCGAAGCCGGCTAGCAGTATAAAACCTATGGAAAACACGGTACTCATTGTCAAGACTCCTGCTTCACAGTGTCAGTTGCTCGTGTGCCTGCCGTCGCGTCTGCCGAAGACATCGTTGCGGTGGTTGCTGCGTCCGCAACGATGTCGGCCGATGCGCACGCCGCCGGATCTGGTCCGCACATCGCTGGATCCGCCTTGTGCGCATCACTTCGCCTACGCTTGTTCCCAGCGCTCCGCCTGCTGCTGCAGGTGCTGCTGTACCCGCAGCTCGGCCTGCCGCGCCCGCTGTCGCACCTATCGGTCAGCCTGCTGTTCCTGCTGCGCCTGTTTCTCAGCCTGCTGCTGTGCGAGTTGCCGGAACTTCCGACCGACCCCAACCGCCTTGGTTACCGGCACGACAAACATCACGCCGGTAAAGGCCTCTTCGAAGCCGTGGAACATCTCGGATAGCTTCTCAATCGCATGGTCGATCTTCTCAGGGTGCCTGGAAAGCGCAAAGACTGTCCTGTTGCCCTCGCGCTCATTGGCCATCAGACTTCGCAGCCCGAAGAATATCGGGACGTGATCGGACAGCACCTTCGCCATTCCCTGGGTCTCGATGATCGTGGCGCCTCGGATCTCGCATTCTAGCAGGGTCTCGAGGACCTGATCCAGCTTGTCTGGGTCGTTAATCACGACGAACAAAGCCTGGATGTTCTCTGCGTACATTGCGAACCTCCTCCCATGAAATGCGCTGCTTAACGTGCTTCACATGGATTCTATCGCTGTTCGGTGCGTCGGTCAATCCGCCGTGGGCCAGTCCGACCATCGCAGGCTCCCAGGTCACCGCCGCGTCCTTCGCAGCATTCTGGCTCTATCCTGCTCAGATGATGCGTCCGCCAAAGGAGCAGGATGGGATGTCTTGGTGAAGAATAGAGACGCATACGGCGGTTCCAGGATTGGGGAGGTTGGCCTCATGAGTAGGATGGGAGCTTCGCTGTTGGGAGGGATCCTTGCGGTATTCTTGCTTGCTGGGTGTGGTGTGGTTGCTCAGGGTACAGAATCTATTGTCGTCGACGGCTACAACATAACGGCCGCTGTCTCCGCAACACCCCTAAGGGATGTCTACAGGGACTACTTCATGATGGGCGTGGGGCTCAATGGCAGCAGCATACAGACCGATACGGTCAACTCGAGTGCCATGTGCGAAATCATCAAGGTCCATTTCAACAGCGTTACCTACAGCAACCTCATGAAGCCGGTGTACTTCCTAGATCAGGCAGGGAGTATCAGAAACTGCAATGCTCGCAACCCCGAGCCTGCAGTCCGATTCGACTCAGCGATCAGGGGAATGGAGTTCTGCAGGCGCATGGGGATTCGGATGCGCGGTCACGTCCTGGTATGGCATACTCAGACGCCTGATTGGTTCTTCCGTGCAGGCTACAGGGACAACGGTGACTACGTGGACAGAGAGACTATGTTGGCTCGCCTCGAGAGTTACATACGCCAAGTCCTGGAGTTCTTCCAGACGGAGTATCCCGGCGTGATCTACGCCTGGGACGTTGTGAACGAGGCAGTCGAGAACACCTGGGGCAACTACGAGACGCAGTCCGGCTTCAACATCCGGACCAGGACCGACGGATCTGGGGCCAATCCTTGGTATATGGTGGTCGGTGTCGATTACGTCGAGAAGGCGTTTGAGTACGCCCGCAAGTACGCTGATCCTGAGGTCAAGCTGTTCTACAACGACTACAACACATTCCAGCCGACAAAGACGCAGGCCATCTACAAGCTTGCGTCGCATCTGAAGGATAAGGGGCTGATCGATGGCATCGGCATGCAGGGCTACATGGATCTGTCGTACCCTGGGATCTCAGGCGGGCGGGACTCGTTCAAGGCGGCCATAGAGAAGTTCGCAGAGCTGGGTCTCGAGATCCACATTACTGAGCTGTCGATCAGGACCAACGGCTCTAGTGAGGAACTGTTCAGGAAGCAGGCGGACAGGTATGAAGAGGTATTCCGCGTGCTGACTGAGCTCGACACAGCGAGTGGCGGACCGGCCAATATAACCAGTGTGACGGTGTTTGGGCTGATGGATAACTACCTCTTCTACACAAATGACACTACCACGACCCGACTGTTTGATGGGAAGCTGCAGCCCAAGCCTGCTTTCTACAGTGTGTTGAAGGTCGGGCAGGAGCTAGGGGGTACGCCTGACAAGTGAGGAAGCAAGAGGTTCTGCGGGGAGTGCCAAAGGCTCTGAGAATGAAGGAGCCCGCCAATGCTTTGACACACTTCGTGCCGTTCGTCGCAGCGATTGTGGGGCTCGTCTTTGTCATCATTAAGGCGGCAGGGGACGGCGCCAAGCTGGTCACGTTCACGGTGTACGCGTCGTCAGTCATCCTGCTCTTTGGTGCGAGCTCCCTCTACCACTGGCTGAGGGTGAGCCCAAGGACAGAGCTGTTGTTACGCAAGCTCGATCACATGGCGATCTACCTGCTAATCGCTGGGTCGTATACTCCTATCCTGTACTACGGACTCAGTGGTGCTTGGCGTGTGGTCATGCTCACTGTGATCTGGGTACTATCGCTATCTGGGATTGTACTCAAAATATGGTTTGTGAATGCACCTCGCAAGCTCTCGGCGGCGCTCTACGTCATCCTCGGCTGGATGGCTGTCATCCCGTTCTTTCAACTGATTCACAGTCTGCCACTCGCGGCGATCCTGCTCATGATCCTCGGAGGGGTCTCCTACACGGTTGGGGCAGTGATATATGGGGTGAAGTGGCTCAACTTCCTGCCCGGGCGATTCGGATTCCATGAAGTCTTTCACCTGTTCGTTGCTCTAGGCAGTTTGCTGCACTTCATCATGATGGTGGCTTATATCCTGCCGCTGTAGGTTTGGCAACGTTGAGTGCCATGCGTCAGACGAGCTCACAATGGCCACCAGAGCGAGTTCTTGAACTGCATGAACTCTGAAAGGCTCCCAAGACCAAGCTCTTTAGCATACCTGTTGAGGGTACCGTTAGGCACGTCTCTCCCTCTAGCGTGACAGTGGACGCTGATCGGTCTGATGGGAGAGCCGGTGAGTGGGTTGATTCCGCTCCAAACGGTACCCTTCTTTGATGGTCGCGACTCCAATCCGAGCGCTCGGAGTAGTCCCTCCACGTCGAGAAGGCGGCACGTCGGCAAGCTCAATCCTCCGTTCGAAAGCCCAGAGACTCGGCCCAGGTACGTTCATCCTTGTATGTACGTCATCACGTACATATAATGGAGGCGTGGGGGTGAGTCGATGAAGACTTACACGGTGACCAAGGCACGCAGCGAGATCTTCAAGATCATGGAGCAGGTTGTCGTGTACAACGAGCCGGTGCAGATCACCACCAGCAAGGGCAATGCGGTAGTCCTGTCCGAAGACGACTACAGAGCCATCGAGGAGACGCTGCACCTGCTGTCCGTTCCTGGCATGCGTGAGTCCATTCTTGACGCCGTCAGGACTCCGGATAGCGAGTGGCGAAGCGAGGATGACTTGCCGTGGAATACCGACTGCGATTCTCAGCACAAGCGATAGCCGACGCTGAGAGACTTAGCCAGGCAGGTCTCCAGACCAAGGCTCAGGAGATTCTGCTCATCCTAATGAGCAACCCGTATCAGACGCCACCTCGGTTTGAGCAGCTGCGCGGCGATTTGCGAGGGCTCTACTCGAGACGTATCAACCTTCAGCACAGGATTGTGTATCAAGTGATTGAGGATGTGAAGGAGGTTCGCATCCTTCGTATGTGGACGCACTACCAATGAGCCGATCCCACTGTGATGAACGCCCAATCGTACGCAGGCATACGGTAGAGTGACTGCGATGCGATGAGGTGGTTCTCTTGATCTATACCGTCCAGCCGGGTGACACCCTGTTCTTGATCGCTCAGCGCTTCGGGATCACTCTGCAGCAGCTGCTAGCCGCCAATCCTCAGATAGTCAACCCAAACCTGATCTTTCCTGGGCAGCAGATCACGATTCCGGTTCCAGGTCCTCCTCCTGACGGGCAAGTGTATGTCGTGAGGCCGGGCGACACTCTCTTTGGCATCGCCCAGCGCTTCGGCGTGACTCTCGCTCAGCTGTTGGCGGCAAACCCGCAAATCACAAACCCGGATCTGATCTTCCCGGGGCAGCAGATACTGATTCCCACCCCAGTGACAGCGACTCCACCCGGGTGTGTAGTCTATGTCTCAAACCGGACCGGTCGAGCTGATCTCTGGCGGAGCAATGCTGCAGGGGAAGGTACTGTACAGATCACAAGGGAGTCAGGCACGCAGGATGAGCCGGTCTCCAACCCGCAATGGTCTCCTGATGGTCGGTTCATTGCCTATCAGGCGGTCGGCGGGCTGTTTGTGATCGATCCATGCGGCCGTAGGCCGCTACGGCTCGCAGTCGAGGTCAGCAACTACTCGTGGTCCAACGACAGCACCAGGATCGCGTTTGGCAACTCGGAAGGTATCTTCATTGTAGATCTGATGGGGAACACCCAAAGAGTGATTGAGGGGCTTACCAACCCGGCGTGGTTCCCTGGCGATAGGAGATTGGCTGCCTCTGTCCCAGAGACTGATGGCGTTGGGTCTGCTCGATTGGCTACTGTGGGTGTTAGCGGAGCGAACCTCCAGGTCTTCGACTCAGTGCCAGCCCGAGAGATCAGGGTATCTCCAAACGGCAGGTATGCCGCAACGCAGTTCTTCCGAGGTTTTGCATTCGGAATCTTCTCTACCGTGTACATCTACGACTTCGATACCGGTGGTCTGGTCACCCTGCCTGGGTTTGAGTTCGAGGCACAACCTGGCGTCACCCGAGACGTCAGCTTCCTGGGCGGTTGGGCGCCGGATTCCTCACGGTTGGTCTACAGCACCCTTCTGAGTGAAGACGGCCTTGGCGAGATCAGAGTGGCCGATGTGTCTGGCAACATCAGGCAGCGCTTCAGGAGGCAGTACTATCCGATGGTTGATTGGGGCCCGGTGTCAGATTGGGTCATCTACACGGTCTCTGAGCAGCCTGGCAACACAGTCACCGACGTCACGAGCCCCCGAGACATATACGTGCTCAACGTGGTCACCAACCGGGAGCTGCGAGTGGCCGGCCCCGCCGACGACTACGCCCCAGATTGGAGCGCTAGGGCATGTCCGCCGTGCTGAGAGGGATCGGGTCACACTGGTCTTGGCGCCGGAGAAGCTCGCCAAGCCCCTTGGGGCGCGCTAGTCCCTGGGTTGCTTTTTGTGGTCTCACCTCCTCGTTGGCCCTATGAGCCATGGCCAGACCGTCTGGGTCTGGCTTTTGTCTGTACGAGACCGGGGACATACTGTCTGGTGGGGGCCGACTATCTATTGCCCAGGACCAATGACACGCTGTGTAGAAGAAGCCTATAGGTGCAGGCTAGATAGGTGCGAGCCTATGAGAGGAGAACAGCCATTGATACAGGAATCTAGCGCTCCAGCAACATATGTTCAACTCGCCTTTCTGATCGAACGCCACTTCCCAGGATACATAGACGCGTACTACGGGCCACCAGAACTGCGGGCTGAGGCGATGTCTGGCGAGACGCCGTCGCTTGAGTCTTTGCGAGACATGGTTGCTTCATTGACTCGGACGGTAATGACAGACCCCGCCCTCCCTACGGATCGTCGTGCATTTCTGGAAGAAGAGCTGCTCGCCATGCGCACCACTATTGAGATTCTCTCGGGTAACGAGCCCGCGATCGTCGATGAGGTCGAACTCCTGTATGGAGTGAGGCCAGCCTGGGTGGACGAGAGCATCTTTGCAGAAGCGCAAGCGATCCTTGATGACATCTTGCCCGGTTCGGAGCCGCTGTGCGAGCGCGTGCTCGCTTTTCGCGACAGGTCACGAATGCCGGTAGAGGTGGCCGCATCGATTATGCCTGAGATGATAGCTTGTCTTCGCCGTCGCACTCGTGGCCTCTATGACCTGCCGGCTGACGACGAGTGTCAGATTTCCTTCGTAGCGGACAAGCCCTGGCGTGCGTACAACTGGTATCTTGGGCAAGGCAAGTCACTGATCGAGATCAACAGAGACGCCCCGCTGGAGGCGTGGGACGTCCTCAACACGAGCGCCCACGAGACGTATCCAGGGCATCACACTGAGCGCACAGTAAAGGAGTACAAGCTCTACATCGCACAAGATCGCCTCGAACACTCGATTGCCCTCAACAACACGCCATCTGCCTTGATCTCCGAAGGCATCGCAACGAACGCTCTCTCCGCTGTTGCATCAGAAGCTGAGGTAGATGCGATGTTGATTGAGTGTTACGAGCGGGCGGGGCTGCACAGGAGTGACGCCGTGCGGGCGAGAGCGTTCGCCGCAGCTTACGACCAGCTTGAGAGCGTGGCGGACAACCAGATGCTACTCATGTATGGTGATCACGCAACCGACGATGAAGTGATCAACTACGGAATGCGCTATGCACTCACGACGCGTGACGACGAGGAGCTCACGCTCAGATTCCTGAAGGATCCCCTGTCCCGCTCCTACCGCTGCAACTACACCCTAGGCCGAAGACTAGTCGCCGCCTTCCTCGACCGGGCGACTGACAGAACGCAGGCCTTCTGGCGACTGCTATCCGAACCGCTGACTTCCAGGCAGCTACGCAGGTTGACGGAGGAGCAGTCGTGAGGGACCGTCTCAGCGGCCTTCTGGACCGATTGTGACGACTTCGCGATTTGCGATATCCAAGAAGGAATTTGAAGTGTGGCGGAGAATGAATAGTACTGTTACGAGCACGGGCACGCAGATGAACCACGCGTGGATCGGTGTCACTCAGACTGATGGTGCGTAGGTCGATGTCACGCAGATCAGTG
>ERZ773359.4217-NODE-4217-length-15347-cov-38.303754_pt1 | contig 15347 bp, 19 predicted proteins | sample MGYA00374955_ERZ773359 | MGnify/ENA primary metagenome ERZ773359 (study PRJEB29098, sample SAMN04486028) | biogas fermenter metagenome | study: EMG produced TPA metagenomics assembly of the Biogas fermentation microbial communities from Germany - Plant 4 DNA1... | reverse complement strand
GTGGGCACACGTGTTGCATGCTCGAGCGTTGAGGGAGTTTGAGAAGGTGATGTGAAGGGTACTTGATAGAAATTGATACTTGATTTGTGATATAATTAGAATGGAAAAATTGACTGTTGGAGAGAGAGGACCTATATCGAGGTCCTCTTTGGGCTTTTTATATACACAAAAGGCAGTGCCCAGCTAGTCTGGGAGGGTGTAGCGCACTAATAATTGGCAGGGCGGGGTCAGAGTGCGAGTGATGACATAATGAAGGTGTATGTGGTTCATGGACCACCATTGAGCGGCAAGACAACTTATGTACAGGAACGCAAAGGTCCTAATGATCTGATTTATGATTTTGATGTAATTATGGCGGCTATCAGTGGTTTACAGATGTATCAGCGCAATCAAAACCTTATGCGGTATGTGTTGGATATCAGAGATTTAATCTTAGCTAGATTACGCAGAGAAAGATATCTAGACAATGCCTGGATAATTACCACTAAGGTTACATCATATTTAAGGCAGGCTTTAATTGGACTTGATGTTGAGTATATCAAGCTGGATGTTGATATTAAAACAGTCAAAGAGAGACTGCATCAGAATCCAGACGGAAGAGATATAAAGCACTGGTCGGCTGCTATTGACAAATACTTTGCATCCTACGAGGGGAAGCAGCGGCATCGCAAATTTTATAAAAGCAAAGACTGGAAGCACAAGCGAAAACAAATACTTGAGCGGGACAATCATGAATGTCAGTGGTGTAAGGCAAAGGGAGAGTACAGCAAAGCTAATACTGTGCACCACATAAAGAGTCTGGACGAGCATCCAGGACTGGCTTTGGCAGATGATAATCTGATAAGCCTTTGTGAGGCCTGCCATAACAGAGCTCATCCTGAGAAGTTTAGGGATGCGGAAGTGATTAGGCGTGAGAAAAAACATATCACAGAGGAGAGATGGTGATGGCTGAGAAGGATACTGTATACCCCCCGGGTCAAAAAATCGATTTTCCAAACGGTTCGGGGGACCGGGCGGGGGGGCATAGACAGTAGAATTTTATTTAAAACCTCACGTGACAGGGGGTGATGCTGTTGGTCAGAGCGAAAAAAACAGAAATAAAACAGGACCTAATAGATCAGCTCGAGAGGCAAGGAGCTTATGGTGCTCAGTATTTAGACCTTATAAATGACTACATGAAATTGTATGACATCAAAAATAAATTGTTAACAGATGCCAAGAAGAATCCATATACCGAGTGGAGAAACTCTGAAACCTCTTATGGCCGTAAAAAGAACGACAGTATAGATCAGGCTGTGAAAGTGAACCAGCAAATGTTGAAGATACTACAATTCCTTAATCTCAAGCCCCCTGCATCAGATATTGATTTTGATGACAACGATGAAATGTAGTATTGGAGGTGGTGAGGATGTAAATGCAACGAAGAAAGAATTATCACCCTTACATTGATAATTATATTGATGGCATACGTTCTGGTGAAATTCCAGCTTGTGAAGAACTCAAGCAAGCGATGGATTATGTTGAGAGCAAACTAGATAACTCGGATGTTGTGATTAGAGGGGATATGATTGAAAAGGCCGTTGAACTAATCGAACGTTATTTTGAGATAAGGCTGCTAAATTGGCAGCTTTTTGTTTTGGCTTTGGTCCATTGCTATTACAGCAGCACCGACATGGTTGTCTTTGATGAGTTCTTCATCATGATGGGCAGGGGCAATGGTAAAAATGGCTTCATCAGCCCAATTTCATGGTATTTAACGACTCATTATCATGGTGTGAAGGGCTATAATGTCGATATTATTGCCAATAGTGAAGAGCAAGCTAAAACCAGCTTTGAAGATGTGTACGATGTCCTCGAAAGGACCTGGAAGAAGTCAAAAAAGTTTTTCTATAAAACCAAAGAGCAGATAGTAAATCTCAAAACCAACAGCTACATCAAATACAACACATCAAATGCTAGAACAAAAGATGGCAAAAGAACTGCTTGTCTAATCTTCGATGAAATCCACGAATACGAAGATTGGGATATGATAAAAGTTTTCACATCCGGCTTTGGCAAGAAAAAACATAGTCGAATTTTTTATATAACGACCAACGGTTATGTCCGGGGTGGAGTGCTGGACGAGCAACTAGATTTGGCGAAGAGAGTCCTGGCAGGCGAGATTAAAGATATTGGCTTTCTACCTCTATTGTATAAGCTTGATAATAAAGAAGAAGTGGAGGATCCTGTCAACTGGGTAAAAGCAAACCCTTCACTACCATATTTCCCACTGCTTCAAGCAGAGGTAGAGAAAGCATTCATCAAAATGAAATACCAGCCTCATTTAGCTATAGATTTTATGACTAAGCGCATGAACATGCCAGCACAGGACAACTTTATTGTAGTTGCTCCCTGGGAAAAGATACTGGCTACTAATCAACCGATACCATATGATAAGCTGAAAGGGCAACAATGTATTGGTGCCATTGACTATGCCAGAACAACTGACTTTGCGAGCTGTGGATTATTGTTCAAGTATAAGGGCAAACGATACTGGCTTGAACATACTTTTGTTTGTCATTTGGCATTAAAGATAGAGAGCAGACCAATAAAATTTCCAGTTCAAGAGATGGTCGACAGAGGTTTGATAACAATTATATACCGGGATTACATTAGCGCTCAGGATATTGCTAATTGGTTTTTAGAGCAGGCGAAAAAGTATCACATCATAGACATAGCCTGTGACAGTTATCGTTCTGCTTTATTACAGTCTGAATTTACAAAACATGGGTTGCCGCTAACAGAGGTCCGCAGCGGTCCCAGAACTCACGCTAAGGTAGCACCGTTGGTTGAGCAGATGTTTGCCGAGGAAACAATAGTCTTTGGTGATAACCCAACAATGCGCTGGTACACAAACAACACCTGTATCGAGGTGGATGCTAAAGGGAATACAACTTACCTTAAGATTGAACCGAAAACCCGTAAAACAGACGGGTTTTTTGCTTTGATACATGCGTTGACGTTAGACAATGAATTGGGAGAAGCCCAGGATAACATTATAAGCTTGGATGTTTACACCTATTAAAGGAGGTGAGAGTTTGGGTTTATGGCAAATATTTTCAAGCTGGTTCAATAAAGATGGGACGCTAGATTTAAATACTCAGGTGGAGAGGCTTGCTACTGAGATTTATTTCAAAGAGTTGGCTATTCAGAGTTGTATTAATTTGATTGCGAATGTGCTATCGAAGGCTGAGTTCCAAACATTTGAAAAAGGTCGAGAGGTGCGGAAAGATAACTATTATTTGTTCAACGTAGAGCCAAATCCGAACAAATCGGCCAGCAAGTTTTGGAGGGATGTAGTTCATCATTTGGTGTATAACAATGAAAGCCTAATCATTCAGCAAAATAACTACTTTTATGTAGCTGATAGTTTTGATGTGAAGAAATTTGCTTTTAAGGATTATGTTTATACCAACGTAGTGATTGATGATTATCAATTGAGCGATTCATTTATTGAACCGAACGTGCTTCATTTTGAGCTTCATAATGAAAAAATTAGAGAGGTAATTGATGGTCTATACAACTCTTATGCTAAATTAATCGCTGCAGCTCAAAAGCACTATAAAAAGCAGAATGCTAGACGTGGGAAATTGATTGTTCCTACAACCTGGCCACAGACCGAAGAGGGTCAGAAGGAACTGCAAGATCTTCTAAACAGAAGGTTTAAACGTTTCTTTGAGGCAGAAGGGGATGCTGTTGTTCCGCTTACAGCTGGATTGCAGTATGAGGAGTTAGACAATAAAGCAAACGGCAATAAGGGTAGCGTGGAAGGCCGAGACATCCGAGCATTTGTTGATGATATATTCGACTTTGTGGCTATCGCATTTCAGATACCACCAGTCCTGCTTAAGGGTGGTGTAGCGGATACCGAAAAGGCTATGGACAATTTTTTGACGTTCTGTATTAATCCATTGGCGGAGCTGATTAGTGACGAAATAAATCGGAAGTATTATGGTAAAAAAGCGTTTCTTGAGCGCACATATATGAAGATTAACACAAGCATAATTAGAGCTCATGACATTAAGGATATTGCAGGAGCTCTAGAGATATTATTCCGTATTGGTGGCTATTGCATCGATGACATCTTAGCAGCACTAGGCATGGAACCGTTTAATACCGAGTGGAGCGAGCAGAGATTTGTGACTAAAAACTACGCTCCAGTGGAATCAGTTATCGCTGAAGGAGGTGATGGTGGATAGCTGACTTTTTGGACTTGAAAGGAGGGGTGTTGTTTGAAGAAAAAATATTATTCGATGGCGGTAGAAGGAAACGAAGTGAACATTTACATCTATGGTGATATCGTTTCGTTGGAATGGTATGAGAATGATGTTTCCAGTTACACGTTGGTGAAAGAAATTGAGAGCCTTCCGGAAGACGTTGGTACTATCAACGTCTTTATTAACTCCTACGGAGGCGAAGTCGCAGAGGGACTTGCGATTTATAACGCTCTTCGGAGACGCCAAACAAAAGTAAAGACCTACTGTGATGGGTTCGCCTGTTCAGCTGCTAGTGTAGTGTTTATGGCTGGCGATGAACGAATCATGTCAAATGCTTCTTTGCTCATGATTCATAATGCCTGGTTATTTACGGCCGGAGACCCGAATCAGCTCCGCAAAGATGCAGATGACCTAGAAACAATAAATCAAGCAACCATTAATGCGTACATGAATCACATAAATATCACCGAAGAAGAGCTGAAAGCGATGATGGATGCCGAGACATGGCTCTCACCTAATGATGCTTTGGAGATGGGTTTTGCAACAGCTATTATAAACGTTCCTGAGAAACAAGCTGCGAGTCAGAACCTGCGCAAGAAGATGGTCGAAATGATTTTAAAACAGCAGCAGAAGATGGGCACACCACCTGAACCTAGCCCCGAACCGGAGCCAGAACCGGTACCAGAGCCCGATCCACAAGGTAAGGGTTTATTTAATTTTTTGGCAGCATTAGCTGACCGATTAACAAAGGAGGAAGATTAAAATTGAAAAATATTGATTTGCTGGGAAAACAAAAGGCTGAGATGAAGGATAGGATTGTTCAAGCTGTAAAAAATGGTGACGATGATGGTTTTGCACAAGCTTTTATCGAGTACACTGAAATGTTACAAGAGGCTGTTTTGGCTGAAGCGAAAGGTCTAGTTCAAGCAACAGACAACCAGATTTTGGCTGGTCGTGGAGTAAGAGTTCTCACATCTGAGGAAACAAAATACTATCAAAAACTCATTGAGGCTATGAAATCTGATAATCCTCAGCAAGCATTGAGTGGTTTTGATGCTGTTTTACCAGAAACTGTTATTGAGACTGTATTTGACGATTTGACAGAGGAACATCCGTTGCTGTCCAGGATTAGATTTGATAACGCTTCGGCGTTAATCAAATGGATTTATTCCACCATGGATGGGCGCTTTCTGGCATGGTGGGGTCCGCTGTGCGGAGAAATTAAAAAACAATTGGCGGCTCAGTTCCAGTATCTTAATCTCGAGCAAACCAAATTAAGTGCTTTTGTGCCTGTTTGCAAGGCGATGCTGGATCTGGGCCCCGCTTGGTTGGACCGTTATGTTCGCACCATTTTAACCGAAGCTGTTGCGAACGGTGTAGAAAATGGTATTATTAATGGCCGTGGTCTGGCTGATGGAGATCTTGACCCCAATAATAGAATTTATGAGCCAATCGGTATGATTCGAGATTTAACTCAATTCGATCCTGCAACAGGATTCGCAGAGAAACAAGCTATTCCTGTAACTGATTTTGCTCCTCAAACCTACGGAGAACTTGTATCGCAGTTAGCTGTAAGCAATAACAACCTTTATCGCCCAGTTACTGAGTTGTTGATGATTGTAAATCCGGTTGACTATCTGCAGAAAGTTATGCCGGCAACCATTTACCAGAGACCTGATGGCACCTGGGCAAGGGATATCCTCCCGCTGCCTACTGATATTGTCCAGTCTGCGTGGTTAGACCCGGGCAAAGTAATCCTCGGTCTGGGCAAACGTTACATCATGGCCATAGGCGCTGGCACTAATGGTGGACGCATTGAGTACAGCGATGAGTACCGCTTCCTCGAGGATGAGAGGACCTATCTCATTAAGTTGTATGGTACCGGTCGCCCAATGGACAACAGCTCTTTTATTGTTCTCGATATCAACGCCCTTGAGCCTGTTACTCCCAAAGTAATTGTAGCTAATATCGATGAGTTCCCCAGTGTACCCAGTGTACCCAGTGTATAGGAGGAGGAGTAAATGAAAGCTAAGGTCATTAAAAGGTATCGAGATAAAAACACCAAGCGCATCCATAAACCTGGTGAAGTAGTAGATGTAAGCAAGAAGCGATTCGATGAAATTAATTCAACAAAATATGGCGTTTTTCTTGAGGAAATTATTGAGCAAAAGGAAGAGAAGAAACCTTCCAAAGAAAAGTAGGTGATCCAGGTGCTTGAAGAAATTAAAAACTATCTCAAAATCACCTGGAATGATGAAGATGAACACATCCAAGAGATTATTGGTCAATGCAAAGGACGATTGAATGAACTGGTTGGAGCGGAGCTAGACTTTGAAACAAAAGGTCTAGCCCGCTCTCTTCTTTTTGATTTCTGTCGCTACGATTACAACAATGCCTCCGAATATTTCGAGGAAAATTTTGCCCGAGAAATCCTTCGTCTTCAGCTTATGGTAGGGGTTAAGGAGCTGCCAGAAGATGGGGGATTCGAGGAAGTGGTCGAATGAAATTTAAAGCTGAAGCGATGAAAGACCTCGCTAGAGTTCTCCGGCACAAAATAGTCATCGAGGAGAAAGAAGTATATCAGGATGAAGCTGGTGAAGAGAGAGCGAATTGGAAAGAATGGCGTACAGTTTGGGGTGAAAGAGAAGACCTTTGGGGGCAAGACTATTTCGCAGCGGCGACCCTTGGCCAGGAGCAAATTATAGGGTTTGTTGTGAGATATGCACCATTCCTAGACAAGCTCAAAGCAACAGAGCGATATAGGGTTCGCTACCACGATGATGTGTACGATATCAAGCAAGTAGATTATCTAAAAGATGACGGTATGTGGGTTAAAATTAAGGTTCTGAAAAGGCGCTGAGGCATATGGATGTTCTAAAAGGGTTGAGGGTGGACCTTTCAGGGCAAGAAGAGTTATTAAAGAATATGGATAATCTTTCTGTAGAACTCAAAAATAAAGTAAAAGAAGAAGCTATTGTTGAGGCAGCAGAGTTTGTGAGAGATATTGCGAAGGAGAAAGCTCCTGTAGATACTGGTTTTTTGAGAGAAAATATTATTGTTCAAGTGGTTGAAAACAACAACATTGTTACTGAGGCTAAAGTCGGTCCTAATAGGAGTGCTTTTTATGGCGCCATAGTAGAGTATGGCTCTAAAAAAATGAAGAAGAAACCATATCTTCGGCCAGCTTATGATGAGAATCTGGATAAAATTAACGAAATAATAAGCAGAAGAATTCAGGAAGGCATAGATAAGGCGGTGAAAGATGTTGATACAAACTAAAATTAGGCAATATCTTTCAACAAAAACCGCTTTAGTTGAATTGGTGGGGACTAGAATATATCCAGGCTACCTTCCTGATAGCGTTGTCTATCCGGCCATTTCATACTCCCGTGTTAGTAATGTTCGTCCACGTGTAAAAGATGGGCATATTAAAGAGGCTAGACCCCGCTTTCAGTTCGATGTTTGGGCAGAAAGTTATTTGGAGGCAGGAGAGATAGAGCGGCATCTAATTGCAGCTCTCGATAACTTAACTATTGTTGATGGCGTTTTCCATAGTGAGTATGCTGGAGGGCATGAAGTTTTCGAGCAAGAAGTTAAGCTTCATCATTTCATTGTTGAATATTTTATTTTGTATAAGGAGTGATTTGAATGCCTATTAAAGGTGCAGATGTTCTTCTTTATGTGAATACCGGTAGTGCTGAATCGCCAGTATGGACGAAAGTTGCAGGCCAAAGGGATGCTACTGTGGATAGGTCAGGTTCGACTATCGACATGAACAGTAAGGATAATTCCGGTTGGGATGTATTAGAGCCTGGACGTAATAGCTGGTCTATTACTTGTGATGCTTTATATGCGCCCAGTGATGAAGGTGTTGCAGCATTAAAGTCCGCATGGCGCAACAGAGAAAAGGTAATGGTGCAAGTGCAGGAAAAAGGCTCAGCAACTGAAGTGGGAGAAGCTATTGTTACCTCTTGTAATACGTCTCACCCTGATGGTGACAACTCTACTCTCAGTGTCACTTTACAAGGCGCTGGGCCACTTGAAGAAGCTGAAGAGATTTAATCCTAACAAAAGGAGGTGGAGGGCCGCTCATAAGTGCTTGGGCGGCCTTATTTTTGTATGAAACCATTTGTAACATTGGAATTTAATGATAAACCAAGACGCTTGAAATTTGGGATTAATGCCCTTTGTGAAATTGAAGATGTTTTAGGAAAACCCATAACGGAATTAGCAGATATGTCTCTTGGAGTTAGAGAAGTGAGGATGTTTTTATGGGCGGCTTTTAAGGAAGATGAACCTGAGATCACTTTACAAGATGTTGGCAACCTCATGGACCAATACAAGGGTGGTTGGGTTGCTTTAGCTGCTAAGATTGGTGAAGCCGTATCGCTAGCGTTTGGAGGGGAAGAAGAAAAAAACGCACAGGAGCCAGTAGCAAAGAAGAAGTCGACTTCTGGGAAGAAGTAAGAGGGCTTTATAAAATTGCTACTGGTTGTTTAAATGTATCGCCTAGTGAGTTTTGGAAATTGACACCAGCGGAGTTATTTCTGATGGTGGATAGCTATAAAGAACAAATGGAAGCGCGGAGAGATGAATTGATTACTCATGCTTGGATGACAATTGCGCTTGATAGAACGAAAAGATTGCCTGCATTAGATAGTCTAATAAAAACAGAAAAGCCAGTAAAAACAAAAGAAGAGTTGAAAGCAGATTGGGAAGAGCTTAATAAGAGATTCCCCGCTTTAGGAGGTGAGAGATTTGGCAAGTAAAGAAAAAACCGTAGGGCGGCTAAATATTCGCATCGGTATGAACCTTGATGATTTCAACAAAAAGATGAGGCAGTTCCAGCGAGAAGTAAGAAAAGCTGAGCGTTCATTGCAAGGTTTTAAAATATTAGGTAGACAATTAAAATCAATTGGTTCTAACCTAACTGCCTCTCTCACCGTCCCTATTGTTGGGGTAGGAGTAGCCGCGAAAAAATCCTTTGATATAGTTGATGAGGCTTTAGATACTATTGCTATTTCTTCTGGTGCAACTGGTAAGGAACTTGAAAATTTGCATAAGAGTTTTATGAAGGTTGGGAGGGAAGTCCCAAATGATTTAAGGGAAATCGGACAAATAATTGGAGATTTGAACACATATCTAGGCGTTACTGGACCCATTCTTGAAGAGTTAACAAAACAACTTGCATTAGCTGCAAGAATGCTCAATGAGGATGTTGGGAATGCAACAAGGTCCGTATCTAGAGCTATCAATAAATGGGGTATAGACGTTAGAAATGCTTCTAAATTCATGAACCAACTGTTCGCTGCTAGCCAGAGATTTGGCATTAGTATGACTAAACTTGCTGACCAGTTAGCTTACTTCCAGGTTCCGCTTAAACAGATGGGTTTTGATATTGTTGAAGCTACTGTTATACTTGGGGAATTTGAAAGAATGGGTGTTAGTGCTGAGCAGGTTTTACGTTCACTATTCAGAGGAATAGCCAACTTTGCTCAGGCTGGTATAACAGATACCGCTGGCGCTTTTAATACAATGATTAGGCTAATCAAGGAGGCAAAAACCGAAAGTGAAGCCGCTGCTATAGCTATAAAGGCATTTGGCACACGTGCTGGTCCGCAGTTAGCAGCTGAAATCAGAGCGGGAAGGTTTGAAATCGAAGAACTTGTAAAGGAATTTAGAGATATAGGAAGAGTAATAGACCAGACATTCGCAGAAACTGCCGATAGTGCGGAAATTCTGGCTGCTGCTAAAAACACTTTAACATTGGCATTAGAACCCTTAGGACGGGAAATTGATAAATTAGCAAGAGTGTTGCTGCCACCTTTAATAAAAGCTATCGCTCGGCTAACTGAAAGTTTCGATAAATTAAGCCAACCTGCTAAAACAGCAACAGTTTTAATATTAGCATTTGTGGCTGCTATAGGTCCTATTATGACTGTTGCTGGATATGCAGTTCAAGGAATAACACAATTAGTAGCAGCTTTTACTGCTTTGAAGACGCTTGGGTGGGTAGGGTTATTAAATAATCTCAGAGCTTTCACGATCGGACTGCTTAAAAATATTGTAGCGGTAAGTTTACTAGTTGGGGCTATTTCTTCGCTTATATATATGATTGTTAAATGGTGGAACGAAGGTTATCCGGATGATGTTGACACTTTCTGGGAAAGATTTCAGTGGAACTTTAAAAACTTGGGAGAAGGATTTATTTATCCATTTAAGTGGATGGTTGACCAGTTTAAAGGGCTGTTTGATGATTTAGCAGAAGCTGAAGTAGCATTACTTGAAAATTCACTTAAACGTTTTTCTGATGTTGAAAAGAATGCTGAAGTGGACCTTAGTAAGTTGCTAGGAGATGATAAAAACCTAAAAGATACAGCTGCTGAAAAAGGCAAAACAGCAGGAGAAGTATTTGCAGAGGCTTTCAGAAAAGTATGGGATGAGCTGTGGGAAAAACCATATAATCTTGGAAAATTAGATACTTTGGAGAAACAGCTCAATCAGTTAAAATATATTAGAGAGCAAGCTGAAAATCGAATTAAACAGGCTATGCTTGCTGAGGGTGTCGAAATAGCGGATGATATTTGGTCTCAAACTGTAGAATCATCTCAAGCTTTTGCTCAGATTTGGGATAAGATTTTTGAGACCCAAAAAGAAATAACTGAACAGCAAATCGAATTAATCAAAGCACAAGGGTTAACCCCAGAAAATATCGGTAAAATAAACAATTTAATCGAACAACTTAAACCTGTAGCAAAAACATCTCAAGCAAAGCTCACAGTGGAAGCGATGAGGTCTGAATTTATAGCTACCACGATTAGCGAAGAATTCTCTAAAGCATTAGGAGATTTTGAGAGACAGCTAGATATAGATTTAAAAATACAAAATTTTGCAGATCAAGTTGATGCTTTAAGCTATGAACGCCACCTGTTCGAGGTTGAAATGGGAAGAGTTTTAGCTGAGCTTAAAAAGATTGCTTCGGCGGCTTTGGGGACTACTTTGGAGACTACAGAAACACCAGAAATTAAAGCAGTTGAAAAAGCCATCCAAGATAGAATTGCACGCTTAGATGAGGATATAAGAGTAGCCGAAGTAGTGAGAGCAAGAGAAGCAGATGAAAAATTGGCAGAGATACTCCAAAGAGTGTCTCAATTATCTCGTGAGGAGCTCCAAAAATATTGGGATGAGGCTCTTCGGTTAGCGATTTACAGTACAGCTAAAACTTCGGAAATAAGAGAAGAAATCAACAAACTATTTGAAAAACGAGATCGAGTGCTAAAGATTGATGAATGGTATGCTGCTTTAGATGATATGTCAGATGTTATCGGTAGGTTTAATCGTCAAGCTGGTGACTCAGTTCGTAACTTTAGGGACATCATGGCCACATTAAGAAGAATGCCCGAGATAACCCAAAGTATAGAAACTAGCTTTGGTGAGCTTAGGGAAACCGTTGAGAAAGTATTTGAACCTTTGTTGGGTGGTGGTTTTTGGAACAAATTTGTCGCTGGCTTAGTGGGTGGATACGCAGGAGCGTCTATTTTTGGGCAAGGTTCGACAGGTACCAACTGGGTAGGCGCTATTGCTGGTACTTTGGTTGGAGCGGGTATTGGTGGGCCTGTTATGGCTGGGATCGCAGTAGCTTCTCAACTGATAAATGCTATTTCCCCAGGCAAAGAGAAAGACCCAGGAGCAGTAGCTCTTAAAGAACAAATTGATAACTACAACAAAATTCTCGAAGAATGGGGAGCGAGCTACCGCTCTGAGAATGTTTCATTCAAAAAAGATGCTGGGTTTTTGGGATGGCGCAATTTATTTGGCAATGTAAAATGGGAGACTCTTAACGAAGAAGCGGCAAAGCAAGGGGCAGAAATAGCTGAACGGATAATCGCTTCCATGCAGAGTGTATTTCAGAGCATGGCTGGGGGAGTATTTGATGCCCTTTTTGGGTTTGGAGGACTGGAGAGTTTAAGCAAATCAGTCGGTCAAAGCTTACAGAACGCATTAATGGAAGCAATCTTAAATACAGCAGCAATTAAAGAACCGATGCAGCAGTTATCTGCATATATAGCAGAAGCTGTCCAGGATGGATTAACGTCAGCAGAACTTGAACATATCCGGAATATGACCGGAGAGATTTGGAACAGGCTAGAGCCCTATGAAGATATCGCAAAAGAAATCGCTGAGCAGTTTGGTTTGGCCGAAGACTCTGCGAGAGGAATCGCTCAGTCTCTTCGCAATGTACCACAAGGCTTTAAAATCGCTCTTGAGCGGTTTACAGCAGCCACTGGTATACAAACCAACGGCATGACGACTACATTGGAAGCGAATCATACTCAAATAATCTTCGAAGGGCCTGTATATGGTATGGATGATTTTGAACGTAAAGTAGAAGCTGCTGTGGACAAATCGGAGCGTAGACGTAGAGTACGGAATTATGGTGTTTGGGCAAAGGGAGGTGCTTATTAGTGGCATCTTCAGCTAGATTTGATGGTATTGATATTCCGCTAGTGTATGCGGTGGAAATAGAAAGAGAATTTATTGGGGATAGAGCCAGGACTGCTGGGGGCAAGTTAAGGCAAGACCTAGTCGCAGTGAAACGAAGTTGGCAATTGCACACAAGACCATTAAGATTAGAACAAGCTAACCAACTATTAGACCACCTGGAAGCCATAAATTATGGTCCAGGTGATTTTTGGTTAGACGATTTTGGTTTTACTTGGAATACAATTAAATGCATCATTTTCCCCGAAAGCATTCATGAAACGCATGTGGAAGTTTCTATAAATGGGGAATGGCACAGCAACGCCAGAGAGTTGAGCTTAACGGTGGTGGAAGTATGATACCAGCGAACAGAAAGATAAGTGCTTATCTGGGAATTCAGCGTGCTGATGGAACGTGGGCAGATTTAAGTCACTATTTAACACAAACTGAAGTGGAATTAGGTGATGTTAGTTTAGTTGGCACAGGAAACGCAGGCGTGGATGGCAGGGTTAGGACATTAAGATTTAGTCTGAAACAAGAAGGGGACAGTTTCTCCCCACGTGATAAAAATAGTTTCTGGAACACTTTAAATGGCGAATATTCGCCATTACTTTGGCCTAATAGGAAAGTTAGGTTTGATGCTATTATTGATGGAGTATCTTATCGATTATTTGAAGGTTATTTGGGAGACAGCATTACAGCAGACGGTAGTTGTGAATGTAGAGATTTGTCAAAAAGATTGCAGGACTGTTATATCGAAGAGAAACGGATTTATGGTAGCGAAAATGGAACGCCTGCTGAAGATGTTATCCAGGAGATATTGGATGATAACCTTGGCGAAGGTGAAGTAGAGTTATATTGCCCAGTATCTCCTGGGTTTATGGTGCTGACATACGAGTTGGATTATATGTCAGTTTGGGATGCCATCCAGCAGGTGGCTGGCCAGTTTGGGTGGTTTTTGGGGTACAGATTAGTTGATGGTGAATTTAAGTTGATTTTAATGGAGCCACCTCGGCAGAAAGATACACCAGATTATGTGTTAAATTATGAAGATGACATCTATGTACAAGAATTAGAAATAAATGATGCCGATGTTCGTAATGTCGTTGTAGTGACATACAAAGATAGCGAAACAGGACAAAGAGCAACCGTTACATTGGAAGAGGAAACCAGCATAAACCTGTTTGGGCGCCGAGCCATGCAAATTGAGGAGGCTGATACAAGCTTAATTGATACTGAAGAAGAAGCGGAACGATTTGCTCAAGCTGCTTTGGATGATTTGCATGATCTCCCTGCGGTTTGTAGAATTGATTTGCCGATATTCCCGCAGCTAGATGTATTTTCAACCATTCAAATTCATAATCCAAGGATAAGTTCGACAGAAGATTTTTATGCTGTGAATAGTGTTCGACATACATTGGATTTTGTAGGTGGTAAGTTTAGGACTGAGGTAATTGCAGGCGGAAAGGTAATTGGTGGCCATGCTATTTGGTTAAGGAAAGAGACAAGGCCTGGTGCTAAGGAACCGATAAAAGAAGAAGATATTGGCCCGATTGACAAAATTGAAAATAAACCCATTGAAATAGTGGACCCTTCATCAGGCATTAAATATTCTATGGATCAATGGGGGTTTGTTGCGGTAGACCCTAATACCGAAGAAGTGCGACCATATGTTAACAGGATAGCAATGGGGGAAGCTTCGGATGGTGATTTTATAAGTTTAGATTTTGAAAGAACCCCACAAGTGAAAGTGGTGCCAAGAGGTTTGACCACATATAACCCAGACTATAGCACAGACAAACAGGCCTTGCGGGTTTTCGCAAGCGATATTTCGCCAGAAGGGTTCAAAGTTAATTGCAAGCTGATTGTTCCAGGCATTGAAACAATTCATGGGCAAGGGGACAACCTTCGTGATGTTGGAGATTATTGGATATCACCATATACCCATCCTAATACTACTAGCTGTTTAGTAAGCATACGAGCGTGGTTTCGCTATGACATTTGGGCTAGGATGTATAATTCAGCCTATTTTGTTTACAGAATTGAGGAGCAGCCTTTAGGTAGTAGTATTTGGGAGTTGGTGGGAGAATGGACTATTGGCAGTAGAGAGTTTAATAACAACTGGCTTCAAGCACGAGCGTTTTCGGGAGCGAAAACAGCAACACACCAATGGGATACATCGGGTGGGCAAAAAAGAATCAAGTTAACCATGGTAGATAGATATTCTCTAGACCCTGGGACAGGCACTATGTATTGGGGCGAGATGTACGTTAGGGTGAACTCGTGGAGGGAAGTATCAGATTTTGTGGCAGATACAGGAGATGTTTCTTGGCTAGCAATCGAAGGGGGAGGCGGGGGATAATGGCTAGTTTAGTTATTTGGCATAAGGAAACCAAAGAGATTTTAGCCAGTTTAATCAAGCCGTTGGGGAATGCTCCGCCTCCTTCTATTCAAGGTTCATTCAGGCACAGGCCAGATTTGTGGGACAAGCTAGAATTTGCCTGGATAGATGCAGACATGACAACCTTGCAAGCAAAGAAATACCTTGAAATAGTGGACGGCAGGCCACGGCTGAAAGAAGGTGGTTTGAGAAGTGGATAAAAAGAAAGC
>ERZ773359.4216-NODE-4216-length-15349-cov-27.304564_pt1 | contig 15349 bp, 14 predicted proteins | sample MGYA00374955_ERZ773359 | MGnify/ENA primary metagenome ERZ773359 (study PRJEB29098, sample SAMN04486028) | biogas fermenter metagenome | study: EMG produced TPA metagenomics assembly of the Biogas fermentation microbial communities from Germany - Plant 4 DNA1... | reverse complement strand
ATATTGAGATAAGAAACCAACTCAAGGAGGCAGACAAAATATTAAGGGTGTAAGCCTCATTCATAATTGTACAACAGGATTGAAAGCCTGCAATACTTAGTTAATAAAAAAAGGAAGTTTAGTAAATTTCACTAAACTTCCTTTATCTTCATATTAAATAATAATCTATTAATTTATTGAGTCAACATTGCCTCTATGAACCATAAATTTTTATTATAGCCTTCAACGTGGCCTTCAAATTCAGCTACTGTAACAAAGTCATTAGCTTCATCTGCAAGGTTTCTTATTTCAGTTGCTAATTCTCTCATCTTACCTAAATCTTCTTTCATTATTTCAAGAACTTCTACAGTTGAGAATTTATCCTTATCAATTTCCTTAATGGATGCCTTCTCTATATAATCTGCCATTCTAACTAGAGGTTTCTCACCTTTCATCTTTATTAACTCTGCAACAGCATCATATTTCTCAAATAAATCATCATATAGGGATTCAGTAAATTCATGAATTTGAACAAACTGAAGTCCTACAACATTCCAATGTAAGTTGTGAAATTTAACATTAAGTACAGCTAAATTTGATAGGTATTCATTTAGTTTTTCATAAATAGCCATATGCATCCTCCTCTTATAAGTTTTTTGTTCGTCTACTATATATTACCCTGAAGTTATAAGTTTAAACTTAAAACTGGGAAATATTAAAAGGTTTGTAAAATATTTAACAAAACTCTTCAACTAATGTATATTCATATGTTCTTAAGTTGGAAAAAATGTTAAATCTGTTATAATTATAATAGCAAGTAAGTATCAGAAAGTACTTAATCGATTTAAAAAAATAAGAGGGGTGATTTGATGAATGTATTAGATGCAATATTTACTAGGAGGAGCATTAGAAAGTTCACTGGGGAACCAATTAAGGAAGAGGACTTAAAATTAATCCTTAAGGCAGGATTTCAGGCTCCTTCAGCCCATAATTATGAACCAAGAGAATATATAGTAATTAGGGATAAGGAAATATTGAATAAAATTGCAGATTTTCATCAATATGCAAAAATGTTACCTGAGGCAGGATGTGGTATTGTAGTTTGCGGAGATACAAGCAAACAAGAGGATATAGGATTCTTAGTTGAAGATTGTTCTGCGTCAATTCAAAACATGTTATTGGCCGCCCATGGTTTAGGCTTAGGTGCAGTATGGTGTGGACTTTATTCTAGACAGCACCTGGTAGATGCCATGTCAGAAACCTTAAATATACCAGAACATATAATTCCAATTGGCTTAGTAGTTGTAGGAGTCAAAGCACAGGATAGGAACCCTAAAGACAGGTATAATGAAGAAAAAATCCACTATGACAAATGGTAGAATTCCTTATGTCATGGAAAATGGAGGATGTAAATGAAATTACATTTTGAAACTCCTAGATTGAAAATTTATGATGCAAAAGAAGAAGAAATCCCTAGAATAATTGAAATGGAAGAGGATATTGAAAATAGAAATTTTGTTTTTCAAGGAACCTATGAAGACCATCTTGCAGAAATAAAGGCTGATAATATACTGCTACTGTCTATTAAGGAAAAAAATAGTGGGGAAATCATAGGCTTCTGCTTATCGGTTATTGATAAAAAGTCCCATAGTTTTGAATTTAGGAGAATTGTAATTAATGTTAAGGGACTAGGCTATGGAAAGGAATTTATCCTAGGCCTATTAAAATACTGTTTCATAGAACTAAAAATGAATCGTTTTTGGTTAGATGTGTTTGAAGACAATACTGTAGGAATAAATCTTTATACTAGCCTAGGTTTTGTACATGAAGGTACCCTAAGGCAATCTTATAAGGGAGAAATGGGATATCGTAGTCAATTGATTTTTTCTATGTTAAGGGATGAATACTTAACTAAATATGGTCAAGAATCTTATTGAAATAATTAAAAAGAGATGTCAAGCAATAAGACATCTCTTAATTTTGTCCTAGGGCTTCTTTTAATGTATGCCATGCTAAAACAGCACATTTTACCCTTGCAGGCATATTTGAAATATTTTGAAGAACAATTGAATCTTCTAATATTTCCAATTCCTCTTCATTAGTAATTTCCTTTTTTATCATACCTATGAAGGTTTCAACCAATTTTAATGCTTCTCCTATACTTTTACCTTTTATTAAATCTATCATCATAGAGGTGGAGGCTTGAGAAATGGCACATCCAACGCCTTCAAAAGAAGCGTCCTCAATTATATCATCAGAAATTTTCAGTTGTAATGTAATATCATCACCACAGCTAGGATTATGTCCTCTTTCTGTGATGTCTGGATTACTTAAGGGCCTTTTGTTGTGGCCACTTCTATTATGTTCCATAATAAGCTGAGTATATATTGAACTAAGATCCATATCCTAACCACTTCCTAACATTTTTTAATCCTTCAATAAATTGATCAACGTCTTCTTTTGTATTATATAGGTAGAAACTTACCCTTGATGTTGCAGGAAGATTTAGATATCTCATTAGGGGTTGGGCACAGTGGTGGCCTGCCCTTACAGCTACACCATAGGAGTCTAAAATAGTAGATACATCATGGGGATGGACATCATCTATGGTGAAGGAAATGATACCACCTCGCATATCCAAATCCTTAGGTCCTTGAACATTTACATAGGGTATAGATAACATCTTGTCTAAGGCATACTCTACTAATTTTAATTCATGTCTTTCAATATTGTCCATTCCGATTTTTTCCAAATATTCTATGGCAGCCCTTAATCCTACTGCACCTTCTACATTCTGGGTACCAGCTTCAAATTTATAGGGTAGGGGGGCAAAGCTAGCATGGTCTTCATAAACATACTCTATCATATCGCCACCCATTAAAAATGGAGGCATACTTTCTAGTATTTCCTTCTTCCCATATACTACACCTATTCCCATAGGAGCAAGCATCTTGTGGCCTGAGAATACGTAGAAGTCTGCATCAAGTTTTTGAACATCTACATTAATATGGGGAGTACTTTGGGCACCGTCTATTAAAACAATAGCCCCCATTTTATGTCCATAGTCTATTATTTCTTCTATAGGATGAATAGTTCCTAAAACATTTGACATATGAGCTATAGATACGATTTTAGTATTTTCAGTAATCTTTTCCTTTACTTCTTCAATAGGTATCCTTCCATCATCATTTAAATACATATATTTTAAGGTAGCCTTCTTTTCCTTTGCGATTCTTTGCCAAGGAAGAATGTTGCTGTGGTGTTCTGAAATTGCCAATACAATTTCATCACCTTCATTAATAAATTCTTTTCCGTAAGAGTAGGCTATTAGGTTTATGGATTCAGTTGTATTTCTAGTGAAGATTATTTCTTCAATAGATTCTGCATTGATAAACTTTCTAACCCTTTCCTTAGCTAAATCATATTCTTCTGTTGCCCTAATACTTAGTTGATGTGCCCCCCTGTGGGGATTGCCATGGGACTTTGTATTATAATTATAGATTGCTTCTATTACCGGAATAGGCTTTTGTGTTGTAGCCCCATTATCTAAATAGACGAGCCTGTTGCCATTAATCTTTTGATTTAATATGGGGAAGTCTTTTTTTATTTCGTCTATATTGAGTTTATGCATTTACTAGTCTCCTCTCAATTTCACTATCTATTATCTGCTTTAGTTCTTCTAAGGGGATCCTGTCTATAACAGGTCTAAAGGCACCTTCTATAATCAATTTTTTAGCTTCCCTTTCACTTAGGCCACGGCTCATGAGATAGAATAGTTGATTTTCGTTGATTTGACCTGCGCTGGCAGCATGTTCTCCTTGCACGTCATCTTCCTCACATAACAAGGCAGGGATGGAATCAGATTTTACAGTTGGGTCAAGGAGGAGTACATATTCTTCTTCAGAGCCCTTTGCAAGTCTAGATCCTCTTTTAAAATCTAGATTTCCTCTAAAGACTTTTTTTGCATTATCCATTAAGGCACCTCTAGATTCAATATTGCTAATGCTTCTTGGCCCTTTATGGATCATAGAATAAGATAAATCCATTTTACGGTGGCCATCACCTAAGTATATGGAGGATAAGTTAGATTCACTTGCTACTTCATCCAAAAATGTAGTGAAATTTGATCCACTAATTTGACTTCCCAGTTCAGCTGTTATCCAATTAACCTTTCCTTCACCTTTCACATAGGCAATATTGGTATCAAAATTTTGAGAAATATCGTTCATCCTTTGAACTTTAATTATGGTTAAGGAGGAATTTTCCCCTGCATGTATTTCTGTAAAGCCATTGTGGAAGGCCTCAACTCCTTCATCTGTACTATAATCGAAAACTATTGTTGCTTGACTATTAGGCTCAGCCACTATAATGTTTTTATCAACTACTGTAGGATTTTCCTTATCCATGTTAAATTCTACAACTATAGGCTTTTCAATTAATGAATTTCTTTCGAGGTATAAGGATACTCCACTGTTGTAGAATTCATTAACAAAGGATATGAACTCTTTGCCTAGGCCATTTCCTTCACTAGTATTTAACCAGTTTATTTTTGTCTTATCGACTGTGTCATAGATTTTATCTAATCTTATTCCCAAGGGTAGTTCTTCTTCTAGCCTTATAAATTCTTTTTTATAATCATATATCTTGGGGAATGAAAAATTTTCTAGTTTAATTCTCTTCCATGTAATCATCCTTATCCCTCCTTAACCTATAGTGCCTTCTAGTTCTATATTGATTAAATTATTTAATTCAACTGCATATTCCAATGGAAGTTCCTTTGTAATAGGTTCTACGAAGCCTCTAACTATCATGGCCTTTGCTTCTTCCTCGCTAATTCCTCTACTCATAAGGTAAAAAATAGCTTCATCACTGATCCTACCTATTTTAGCTTCATGGCCAATATCTATATTGTCATTGTTTAGCTCAATTATAGGCAAGGTATCTGATTTAGATTTATTGTCAAGCATTAAGGACTCACAAGATACGGTGGATTTACAGCCATAGGCATTTGGTGCCACTTTAAGCAAGCCTCTATAAAAGGCATAGCCACCATCTTTTGAAATAGATTTTGAATTTACTGTAGATGTAGTGTATGGTGCTGCATGTACTACCTTAGTACCGGTGTCTAAGTGTTGGCCTTGTGAAGCAAAGGTAATACCTGTAAATTCTGACCTTGCACCTTCTCCTTTTAATATACTCATGGGGTAGAGCATAGATACTTTAGAACCAAAGGAACCTGAAACCCATTCAATTGTACCATTTTTATCTACTACTGCCCTTTTAGTATTGAGGTTATACATATTTTTAGACCAGTTTTCTATAGTGCTATATCTTAGGGTAGCATTTTCCTTTACAAACAGTTCAACGCAACCAGCATGGAGGTTGTTTACCTTATACTTAGGTGCAGAACAGCCTTCAATAAAATGAAGTCTAGAACCTTTTTCTACGATAATCAAAGTATGCTCGAATTGGCCTGCTCCTGGTGCATTTAATCTAAAATAAGATTGTAAAGGAATATCCACATCTACACCTTCAGGCACGTAAACAAAGGACCCACCTGACCAAACTGCTCCATGAAGTGCAGCGAATTTATGAGCAGTAGGGGGAACCAAGGTCATGAAATATTCTCTAACTATATCTTCATATTCTATTAATGCAGTTTCCATATCCATGTAAACTACACCTTGGTCAACTAATTCCTTTCTAATGTTATGGTATACAACCTCTGAGTCGTATTGCGCTCCAACTCCTGCCAAGGATTCTCTTTCTGCTTGGGGTAGGCCCAATAGCTCGAAGGTTTTCTTAATTTCTTCGGGAACATCATCCCAACTATGTTTCATCTCTGCATCTGGTCTTATATAGGTTACAATGTCTTCTATATTAAGATCTGATAAATCTGGTCCCCAAGTAGGGATTGGCATACTGTTATAGATTTCCAAAGATTTTAGTCTAAAATCAGTCATCCACTTAGGCTCATTTTTCTCCTTTGAAATTTCTTTTACTATTTCAGGTGTCAAACCTTTATCAGCCTTATACTTGTAGGTAAACTCATTTTTTATATCATATATTCCTCTATCTATATCTTCAATATAAGTTTTTTTTCTTTCCATGCTTTCACCCCTATATATGAGAATATCTTAATTTAATATTTTCATATCCTTCTTCATCAATTTCTTTTGCTAATTCCATACCGCCAGTTTTCACTATCTTTCCATCTAAGAGGATATGAATATAGTCAGGCTCTAGGTAGTCTAACAGCTTATTATAGTGGGTTATGACTAAGATAGATCTGGATTCATCTTTAATCCTTTTTACACCTTCTGCAACAATCCTTATAGCGTCTACATCAAGACCAGAATCGGTTTCATCTAAAATTGCAAGCTTAGGTTCTAAAATGGACATTTGCAAAATTTCATTCTTTTTCTTTTCTCCACCTGAAAAACCAAGATTTAGGTATCTAGAAGCATATTCCTCTTTCATCTCCAAGAGATCCATCTTCTCCTTTAATAATTTCTTAAATGCCATTATCCCTTGCATTTTTCCGGTGACAGAAGTTTTAGCTGTACGTAAGAAATCTTCTACAGTAACCCCTGGTATTTCCTCTGGGTATTGAAAGGAAAGGAATATACCTTTTTTAGCCCTTTCATCGGCTTTCATTTCATTGATTAATTCTCCATCAAATTCAATAGTTCCGTCTGTAATTTCATATTTAGGGTGTCCCATTAGGGTATAGGCAAGGGTAGATTTTCCACTGCCATTAGGACCCATAATAATATGGATTTCTCCCTTATTAATATTAAGATCAAGGCCTTTTAAAATTTCTTTATCATCGATATTTACCTTTAAGCCTTTAATATTTAATAATTCTCTCGCCATAGAAACTCTCCTTTATTATTGATTTATCTAATTGATAAGTATTCTCATTTATTCATATTAGATTATAACAAATTAATTCCTAGTAGTCTACTAGGATTTACAAAAATTTAAAATTTATCCAATATAAATAGAAAAAATTAAAAGATTGCAACCCTTTTGATTGCAATCTTTATTAAGTGGTAATATTTATAGATTTAAGAATAGCCTACTTGAACCCTTACAAGAAGGTTTTCCTGGAATCTCACCAGTAGTAGGATATATTCTTTTCTTTTTACATTGAGTTGATAAGATCTGACTTAAAATTCTTTGAATTGCCATAGTCTCTACAGTTGCAAACTCAGGGTTTGCTAGATTTTTTGTTTCAGTGGGATCATTTGTTAGGTTATACATTTCCATCTCATCTGGAACTGGTGAAGTTTTAACTGAAGTAACACAAAGTTTGCAACTGACATCGGGTGAGGTGGGTACTGTACATTTTTCTTGCATATTTTTATCTTCTGAGCCAGGATTGGTCCAGAACTGGGGATTGTCAAAATACCTAGTATACTTCCATGTTTCTAGCCTATTATTTTTTCCTGTAGGCAATTTGACAATAACAGTTTCTAAATGACATGGCTGTGTTACAGGCTCAATTGGTATCCCTAGAGGATTGGCATGGTTTAAAGTTCGGGATGGATCATCATCAGTCATAAAATATATTGGTTCATTTTCAAAGGAAGACTTATTATCATCAAGAATTAATGGTGTAAGATCTCTACCTACAGGAGGATGGACTTCTGTATGGTCTTTTTGTAATTCCTTCATAGCTTTTTTCACATCAATATTACCTAGACTCAATATGGTAGGCAATATATCTACATGGCTTGTTAATACATCTACAGACTTGCTTTTAGGAATAAGCTTAGGATTGTGAATAATAAGGGGTACATGGATGGCTTCTTCATAGGCAACATACCATTTTTGGAAAAGTCCACCATGGACACCTAACATATCTCCATGGTCAGAGGTATATATTATTACAGTGTCTTCATAAAAATCTGATTCCTGTAAGGCCTTTAGAACCCTAAATATTTCCTGATCTACCTTTAGCTGAAGTGAATAGTAAAGTCTACGATAGGTTTCAGTATCTGCCAGGGGCTGAATGAGCCTTGGATAGACTTCTCTATAGCTGGCTTGAGCTTTTGGTTTAGTATCTAGATTTTCATGGGCAGTAGGTGCAGGAGGTATGTGGGGTACAGAGTCATCGATTTCAAAATTAAAAGAGGGTAGGTGTCTTGTAATGGCACCATATATTGCTATATCATGGGGATTGACAAAAGAAGCAACTATGGCCCAAGGTTTAGTATTACCTTGTTCTGTAGCATTTTGATGTTCTAATTTTTTAATTAGGTCTATAACTTCTGCTGCATATACTTCATCTCTTCCAGATAGGCCAATGGCAGAAGAAGCGCCGGAATTAAAAGGACTAGACCCATGTGGTTCAGGGCCCACCCAGCCATCAAAACCAAATTCATTTAATCTGTTGGTGGTGGATAACGTTCTTCATCTACCATTATTATCAAAAAATTTGGTCTTTTTCTTAATTTGTCAGCCAAATTTTCGACTTCTACATTTTTGTTAGAATTAATTATCATAACTATCACATCTCCTAACTTACTATTTTAAAAAGGGACAAATCACCGTTTTACATTTTATGAAGAGGGACCTGTATTTGTGAAAGATAAAGGAAATTTCCTTCCATTATCCAATAAAAATCTAAATTGTTCTTGAGGGATTTTAATAAATTGGTTATAATCTTTTGGTAATGGTTTTTTGCAATAATTTTTTAATTAGGAGGTAATTATGGTTTTTTCATGGTACACAGCAGCAGTTTTGACAATAATCTTATGGGGAATAACTGACCTCTTTTACAAAAAAGGTACAGATCCCAATGACAGGTATAGTCATTTAAGAATCGTATTTATGGTTGGCTTAGTAATGGGCATACAAGCCTTATTCCAGTTAAATAAAATGGGCTGGGAATATGACCCAATGAATATTATTAAATACTTACCAGTTTCATCCATGTATATATTGTCTATGACCTTAGGTTATGTAGGACTTAGGTACTTGGAAGTTTCCATCAATTCTCCTGTAAGCAATACCTCTGGTGCTATTGCAGGGATACTTGCTTTTTTAGTCTTAGGTAAGACTATGAATATATGGCAATTGGCAGCAGTTACTATGATAACCATAGGCCTTATAGGTATAGGTATTATTGAGAGGGATTTAGCAGAAGTAGAAAAGATTAAAAGAAATGAAACAATCGATAAAAAACATAAACTTGGTCCAATAGCTCTTATTTTCCCAATACTTTATGCTGTTGTAGATGCCTTAGGAACATTTTTAGATGACGTTTATTTAAGTAAATTGATGAGTCCTGAGGTGGCATTGGTTTCCTATGAATTGACATTTTTGTTCTGTGGAATTTTGGCATATTTATATATTACAGTGGTAAAAAAAGAGAAGTTTAATTTTTTGCAGCAAAAAGACAAAGGCTTGGCAGCTATATTTGAGACAGCAGGGCAGTTTTTTTATGTCTATGCCTTAGATACCAATTCAGTAGTAGTTGCACCTATGATTGCCAGTTATAGTATTGTATCTGTAATTCTAGGACGAATATTTCTTAAAGAAATGCTGACGAGGAAGCAATATTTGTTTATTGCCATAGTAATGACTGGAGTATTCATATTGGGATTTTTTGAATAGAAAAAGGTTAGGCAGGCCTAACCTTTAAATCTATTTTAATATATTTTAGGTAGATGTATTTTCTCAACCCTAAATAATTTCTTAAATGTCTATTTACCGTGTCTCTGAAATCTTCTAGTTCCTTTATGTCATCATCAGTACTGGTATAAGTACTATACTTAGTTTTTACAAAAATATGGGTGATTTGTTTAAGATTTTTTTCACCATGATAATAAAATTTGTTAGCAATCCGATTTGCATACTCATAATGGGTTTCACCAGGTTTTTGAGGGTAGCCAAATAATTCTATAAGTCTATGGATTTGTTTGTATAAGTATACAATCTTTTCATTATTAGATAGCCTTTTATATTTAATATCTTCAAGTTTAATATAAATATATCCTCTTAAGAATCTTATGGAGATTAATAATATAAATATTCCTGTCAGTATATGCCCAGTATTTTTTCTTGTCTCAGGTTTGTTTTCAGCAGGAATATTATTTGTAATATTATTTTCTTCCCTCGTAATTACTAAATCACCATTGAAAACTTCTTCTATGACTTCAATTCCCCTTCTATTGGGAAATTCCACATTATGGGAAAGGTTATTTTCTTTTTCTTCAGCGGGTTTGTAGTTTTCCATCCTTGGTTGAAGGGGATAGGCAGGAGTCGGTTCAAAAACCATCCAGCCTACAGGTTCTATAAAGGCTTCTACCCAGGTATGGGCATTTTTATTACTTACTTCATAAATTCCAGGTTCAACTTCTTCCCTGGCTAAGTATCCTTCAATATACCTGGTAGGTATTCCTTCTAAACGAAGCATAATTGCCATGGCAGTAGCAAAATAGGTGCAATAGCCTTTCTTTTCATTAAATAAAAAGTGAGAAATAAACTCGGCATCTTCTGGTACTTCTTTAACATCCAAACTATATTCGTAATTATCCCTAAGGTATTTTTCAATGGCAACGGCTTTTTCGAAATCTGTTTCTTTGTCCTTAACTATAGTCTTTACTAAATCTTTCACTTCATTAGTTATCTTATCTTCTGGTATTTGGAGGTATATATCGATATTTTCTATATTATCCTTAGTATTATATATTCCTTTAGCTAGTAAAACTCCATATGGGTATGGTTTCTGGACCCTAATAGTATATGTTTCATATTTATATATTCCATCTGGTAATATTAATACATGATCATTATTTTTAAAGATAGATGTACCTTTTTCAGAATAGAATGAATCAGGCAAATAAGGGCTGAATACAGTTTGAGTAGCAAAATTCTGGTTTTTAATAGTTATACTTTTTTCTTCAAAATATGATTTTCTTTCATAATATGTTAAACCACTTAAACTATCATTTAGCTTATGCTTAGAAAAACCCCATTCATAAGACTGCCAGGAACTACCGGTATATATGTGTTTAACATTTCCTCTAAGATAAATGGGTTCATCTGATTTTACAATCATTATTTTCCTATCACTTAGCCTAATGGGACCACCTAATTTTGATTCACCTTCTTGTAAGCCAGTAATGGAAAAGTCAAATAAAGTAGCATTTTCTTTTTTTCTAGTATAGGCGTCATAGGACCTAAGGTCTTCTACAAAGGGAAAATAAGTATAAACCTTTTCTTGAAGCCATGGCCAGCTAAGATAGTTATAACTTTTAGGCAGTAGCAATGCTAAAGCTACTATAAATATGCTATAGATAACCACAGTTTTAAACCATTTGTTAAAAACAATGTCAGATCTTACACTAGTATATTTATTTAATCCCATTATTATAAAGAAAGATAATAAAAATAATGCCAACATCCAATAAGCTTCATCATAAAAATTGTACCAGTAATATAAAAAGGGAAGAATATAAATAGGTAATAGTATATAGATTTTATTTAGTTTAAAAATCACCACTGCAGTAAACAAGGATACCAAAATAATAGTCAAAATCCAAAACAAGATTATATTGTCAGGTGAAATATTTTCCTTGCCTAAAATATTTTCAAAGATATTTATAAATAGAGAATAAGCCCTTTCACTGATTATAAATATGATTGGATGGAAAAACCTATGAACTATTAATATAGTTACTAAACTAATTAATAAAACAATATACAAGACAATAGGATTGTAAAGCAAAAATTTAATTATCAAACTGCTAGCTAGTATAAAAGGAAATTGTATTTTTGCCTCTAATCTTAATCCCGTCCCTGTAGCAATCATATATACTAAAGTAAAAACCATTATTGAATAGAGAAGATTATATATGATGTTTTTATATTGCTTCCGCAATCTATCCATAGTATCCCTCCAAAGCTTCCCTGATATTGGTTTTATAATCTAACCAATATACAGGTATACCTTCAGATTTTAATCTTTTCTCTATTAGGCTATCTATATGGCCAGTTTCATTTTCATTGTCTGTAACCACAATAAATAATGGATATAAATTTTTCATCCTTAAATTAATTCCTAGAGAGCCAATGGCTTTGTCTAAATTTGGAGTAACGATGACTACAGTTGCCCCCCTATTCATAGTTTCAATTTTAGGTGAAATAAAAGAGAGGAAGTCCATATTTCCATTTCCTCTAAATTTTGCAAGGGCTTCTAAAAAGGGCTTAAAATCATGTTTTCGTCGACCTTGTATTTTAATATGCTCATTATGACTAAGGGTTTCCAAGGTAACCTCAATATTTTGATTTAAACAGTAGCTAACAACACTTGTAGTTACATCTACAATTTTATCCTCTACCCGATTATCAACATCATTCTTGAACAATCTGTAATCATTATCTACAAATATATTTACCTGAGTATCACCCCTATTTTCATACTCTTTTACTATGGGGGTGTTTTTTCTGGCAGTTAACTTCCAGTGTATAGATTTTATACTATCTCCTTCTTGATATTCTCTCAAAGTATTAATTCTGCTCTTATCTTGAAAAGAAGAATCCCAAATTAAAAGTTCTCCAGTTTGCTGGCTTGCTGATGTTTTAAAGGTAGAAAGGTCGATTACTTCTGGAAAAACTAAAAGGGAAGTAGTACTAGAAATTTTTTTCTTTATAGAGAAAAAACCAAAGGCATCTTTTATAGTTACGGTGATTTCTCCCATTTGATAGAAACCTCGTCTTCTTAACACTATGGTTTCTGAACCCTGATAAAAGCCCTTTTTCTCTATGGATAAAGTGATTTTAGGAGAGCTTATACCAGTCAGTTTTTTTGAAAAATCATTTTCAATTTCTAAGTAGGTTATTGGAAAGATACTATTATTAATCACCCTATATTTTACTTCTATTGTATCACCTGTATAAAGGGAACCCTTGGGTATTTCTACTGTACCTTGTAAAAATATAAAATTGATTAGGCAGTGAATAAAAGGTACTGCGTAGATTAATAACAAAATATAAAATAGGAAATAGGGCATAGTTCCTCCAACTAATAGCACGAAAAGGAATAGGGTTATAAAAGCTAGTAAGGGCACATATTTTCTTTTATTCATTTACTATCACCGGAATATAGATATGGTTTAGTAAATCAACCAATATTTCCTCAACACTCTTTCTTTCAATTTTAGCTTCTGGCGATAGGATAAGCCTATGGGATAATACAGGGATAGCCATATCTTTCACATCATCTGGTATTACATAATCCCTGCCTTCTATGTAGGCTTTTGACTTAGATGCTTTAAGCAAATCAATGGAAGCTCTAGGGCTGGCACCCAATTGTAAACTTTCGTAGTTGCGGGTTAAATTTACTATATTAACAATATATTCAAAAATATCATGGTGAACATGAACATTATCTACTTCATCCTGCATCGCTAGTATATCTTCCCTTGATACAACTGCCTTAACCTGGTCAAGATCTTTAATAGATTGATAGTTTTTCAAAATTTGAATTTCATGAGATTTATCTGGATAACCAATTGACAAACGCATTAAAAAACGATCTAGCTGTGCTTCAGGTAATGGAAAAGTGCCTTGGTATTCTAAAGGATTTTGAGTTGCTAAAACCATAAAGGGCTTATCCAATACAAAATGATTCTCCTCAGTAGATACTTCACCTTCTTCCATGGCTTGTAGTAGGCTAGATTGGGTTTTAGGAGAAGTTCTATTGATTTCATCTGCTAAGAAGATTTGATTAAATATGGGACCTTTACGAAAGGAGAATTTACCAGTGTTCTTGTCATAAATACTTACACCTATAATATCTGAGGGCATTAAATCTGGAGTAAATTGAACCCTTTTATATGATAAATTCATACTCTTTGCCAGAACTTTAACAAGAGTAGTTTTACCAACACCAGGTACATCTTCAATTAAGAGATGGCCTCTGGCTAGTAAGCAGATTAAAACATTTTTCAAGACATCATCTTTTCCAATAATTATTTTTTTAAGGTTATTTAATATATCTAATGCCTTATCCTTGCCCATACTTACCTCCTAAGTTTAAATTATTTATCACCTTTATAAATAACTATACCATATTTTAACGAATAGAAAACTAGAATCATATCTTTTCTGCTTAGTTTTTTCCAATTACTAACAAGATTGTCAAAACATTAACAAACAATTCCCAAAAATCTGAAAATTAAGACTAGACAATATAATATTTTTGTACTATTATTAATATTGTAATATTAAGTTAGACCATTAAATTGTTAAAGGAGGTATTATAAAATGGAAAAAGGTCAAGTGAAGAGAGAGAGCTGGGGCTCAAGAATTGGGTTCATCATGGCTGCCGCCGGTTCAGCTGTAGGGCTTGGAAATATATGGAGGTTTCCATATTTAACCGGTACTAATGGCGGAGGAGCATTTATACTTATTTATTTGGTTTTTGTATTAGGTGTTGGCCTCAGCATTATGACTGCAGAGTTTGCTCTTGGTAGAAGAGCTCAGTTGGCTGCAGTTGGTGCTTTCAAAAAATTTAACCCAAGATTTACCTTTGTAGGAGTTTTAGGTGTACTTAGTGCATTTTTCATCATGGGCTTTTACCCTGTAGTTGGAGGATGGGCCTTAGCCTATGTATTTAAATCTGTAACTGGTCTCTTATCAAATTCAGCTGCCATTGGAGATTATTTTGGTACATTTATATCTAGTTCCTATGAACCCTTAATATGGATGCTCATCTATTTATTTGCAAATATTTTCATCGTGGCAAGGGGAGTACAAGGCGGTATTGAAAAGGCTAGTAAGATAATGATGCCAACGTTATATGTTCTCTTAATAATAATTGCAATTCGTAGTATTACATTACCTGGGGCTGGAACAGGAGTGGAGTTTATTTTAAAACCAGATTTCAGCCAAGTTTCTGGAAGTACATTTTTAGCAGCCTTAGGTCAAGCATTCTTTTCATTAAGCTTAGGTATGGGATGTATGTTAACTTATGGTAGTTATCTAAGTAAGGAAGAAAACCTACAAAAGAATGCCTTAGTTGTTACTTTAATGGATACTTCTGTAGCGTTATTAGCTGCAATAGCCATATTTCCAGCATTATTTGCCTTTGGTATGGAGCCAGCTGCAGGACCAGGATTAGTATTTATCGTAGTTCCTTCAATATTTGCTCAAATGGGAGGAATAGGAGTTATATTGTCAGTAATATTCTTTGTAGCTCTTACCTTAGCGGCCCTTACTTCATCAGTTTCATTACTTGAGGTAGTAACAGCATATTTAATAGACGAGAAAAAGGTGGAAAGGAAGAAGGCCACATATTTAGCTGGCGGTATTATGGTCATTACAGGAACCCTATCATCTCTATCCATGGGTGTAC
>ERZ773359.4215-NODE-4215-length-15362-cov-7.186581_pt1 | contig 15362 bp, 11 predicted proteins | sample MGYA00374955_ERZ773359 | MGnify/ENA primary metagenome ERZ773359 (study PRJEB29098, sample SAMN04486028) | biogas fermenter metagenome | study: EMG produced TPA metagenomics assembly of the Biogas fermentation microbial communities from Germany - Plant 4 DNA1... | reverse complement strand
ACCTAAAAAACAAATTTCGCAGTTTTGCTGATTGCTTTCTGCTTATTGTATCAGAAACCAACTTTCAATATCTTTATATATATCAAAATTAATTAGCCGATCAATACCGCGGACTCTGGTATCGGTCAGCAAGGTACCTGTTTTGAAGTACAGGCTGATAATAGGAAGTTCATTTGTTATATGTTCCTGAATCCTTTGATATGCCTTTAGCCTTTCTTCCTCTGTAAATGATCTTGAAGCATTATCAAGTAATCTATCCAGCTCTGAACTTTTGTATCTGATAAAATTATTTAATCCCTTTCCTATTTCATCAGAATGGAACAAGAATCTTAAATCATTAGCAGGATGCATGTTGTAACCCGTCAGAATTACATCAAACTCTCCATTTGGAATTTTCTCTTCAAGGATAATATCCCACGGTTCAATTTCTACATTAACCTGAAAACCCAATAAACTTAATTGATTAGATATTAATTCCGCCACATCTCTCCTGGAATTATTCTCTTCATTAGTAAGAAGGGAAAAGGACAAATCAACCTTCTTGCCGTCAATATGCTTATCTAAAACACCATCTGCATCAGAATCTTTCCATCCAGCATCATATAAAAGTTTTCGCGCTTTATCTACCTCAAAATCATAAATACGGTAATTACTGTCATATAACCAGCTAGTTGACGGAATAGGTACATCGACTGTTTCAGCATTGTTAATATAAACTTTGGATATTATATCCTTTCGATCTATTGCATAAGCCATTGCATGTTTTATGGTTTTATCCTGAAATAAACTCTTACTATTGTTTAATGCCAAAAATTCAAATTCTGTAGTAAGATACTTATGATATTCAACATTGTTACGATTCCATACAGTGTTTGCATAGATTACCATCGTATCAACCAAATCAACTTGACCTTCTAAGAAAGCAGTTCTGGAGGCGTCATTATTCTCATATACTTTTGCCAATATAGAATCTATATACAATTCACCGCCCCACCAGCTCTCATTGCGTATTAGTCTGATTGTATTTTCATTTCCATCATAGTGAGCAATATCTATTTTATAAGGACCGGTTCCTATTGGGATAAAATCTTCATTTTCGTGCATTATTAGTATATTTTCAATTGATTGGTATATATCCTTCGAAAGTACCGGAAAAGTAAAAATATCCAAAATATGATAAGTCGGCTGCCCCAGACGTATATATACGGTATAAGGATCTTCATTACGAAGACCGTATTCAACAATATTTATATTTTCAAAAATATCAAACTGATAAAAAGATTTAACCAATCCGCTTTGCAAAGCCTCTAAAGTAAATAATATATCATTGCCGTCTAATTCTTCGCCGTTGTGCCATTTAACACCTTTCCGCACCTTGAATATCCACAATCTCCCATCGGATGAGACTTCCCAATCAGAGAATAATGACGGTGTTGGTTTGCCACTGGCATCATAAGTAATAGGACTTTCATATATTAGTTTTAAAAAGTTCAGGGTATCTCTAGACTCTGTTAATAAAGGGTTTAACGTATCCGGCGCAGTAAGTGCTATCCGGAGCTCACCTCCTTTTTCTGGTAAAAAATGTGTTTTATTTGGTTGTACTGTAGAATCAAGGACAGTCTTATCCTCCTTAATTTGATGGCTTTCAGGTATTGTCGCTAATCCGCAGCCAGAAATAAAAACTACTATGCATAAAATGTATAATAAAATATAATATTTCTTCATATGCATTAAAACCCTTTCCAGTTCTATAAAGCTGGATAAATATCTTTATAAATTTTATAGAATTCCAATACTTTCTTAACATAGTTACGTGTTTCTAAAAAGGGGATATAATCCAGCTTTTCTCCATTTGAGCTGTAATCATGATTGTTAAGCCATTTCTGAACATTTCCTATACCTCCGTTATAAGAAGCTAGAACCAGCTCTATATTATCCTGAAACTGTGATGACAGAAAACTGAGATACCAACATCCCATTTTAATATTTACTTCTGGATCAAACAAAAGGCTATCTTTATAATCAGATAAATCCATTTTTTCAGCAATCCATTCCCCGGTACTGGGAAGTATCTGCATAAGCCCTTTAGCATCATTATTGGATTGGGCATCAGGTTTAAAACTGCTCTCTACCATTATCACAGCTGCTACTAAATGAGGATCTACGGAGTATTCCATGGCATAGCGTCGTATTAAACTCTCATATTCCAAAGGGTATATGTTGGTCTTCAACCAAGTGCTGTTACTGACGATAATCACTAAAAGCAAAAAAAGAAGAATCAAAATTACTGACTTATTTTTTCTCCTTCTCGGTTTTGTCATGCTGTTGCCTCCGAATTTCACATATAAGCTTCTTAACCTGATTCAAAGTTTCTTCTATTGTACCTGAATTATCAATCACCCGATCTGCTAAATTCCGCTTTGCTTCTATATCCATCTGACTTCGTATCCGGAGGATTGCTTCTTTTCGTGATAAGGCATTTCTTTTCATTAATCTTTCTATCTGTAATTCTTCGGGTATTGCTACAACCCACACCTCATCCATTAAGCAATCCCAGCCGGATTCATACAACAAAGGCACATCCATAACAACCAAGTCCGACGATTTTTCTTTTTTAATTTTTTCTAATATTCTCAGCATTTCCTGCTTAACCAAGGGATGTGTTATTTCGTTTAACTTCTCTCTTGCTTTATCATCTGAGAATATTAGATTTCCCAAAGATTTTCTATCCAGTTCGCCGTCCGACCGAAGGTATTCATCCCCAAAAGTCTCATAAACAGCTTTCCAGACCAGGTTGCCTTTCTTAGATAACAGTCCATAAACAGCATCTGCGTCTATTACGGGAACTCCCAACTCCCTTAATGCGTTAGAAACTGTTGTTTTACCAGTAGCAATACCACCTGTCAGTCCAATTATTTTCATAAAATTCACCTTTTACCTATTTAACATCATACCAATTTTCACCAACTTTAATGTCTACTACAAGAGGTACGGATAATTCTACAGCATTTTCCATTTGTTCTTTTAAGAGAACATAAACTTCTTCCAGTTCTGTTTTACAAGCATCAACAATTAATTCATCATGTACCTGTAAAATTAATTTAGATAATAAATTTTTCCTCTCTAATTCTCTGTGTACCTTTATCATTGCTATCTTTATTATATCTGCTGCTGTACCTTGAATAGGTGTGTTCAATGCAATCCGTTCTCCGAAGCTTCGTGTATTGTAATTCCTGGAAGCCAGCTCCGGAATATCCCTTCTTCTATTGAAAAGAGTCGTTACATATCCTTTTTCCTTGCCTTCCTTTATTATTCGACTCATATATCTTGCCACTAAAGGGAAGCGATGTAAATAGTTTTCTATATATTTTTTCGCTTCAGCTCTGGATATACCCAAACTCTTAGCAAGGCCAAAATCACTGATTCCGTAAATAATACCAAAGTTAACGGCTTTTGCCTTGTTTCTCTGTTCATCATCAACTTTTTCCAATGGTATGTCAAATATTTCAGAGGCAGTACGACGATGAATATCTTCATTCATTTGGAACGATTCTATCAAACTCGGATCTTCTGATATATGAGCTAATACCCTTAATTCAATTTGAGAATAATCTGCATCTACTAATACATGATTTTTATCACTAGCTGTAAATACCTTCCGTATTCTTCTTCCTATTTCCATTTTGACTGGAATATTCTGAAGATTCGGATCCGAGCTGCTAATTCTACCGGTTGCTGCTACAGTCTGATGAAAACTAGAATGTATTTTTCCGTCTTTAACATTTATTAGCGGCAATAATCCATCAATATATGTAGTTTTTAGTTTCATTACCTGTCGATAGTCCATTATTAATTCAATAATTGGATGCATGCCCTGTAATTTTTCTAATACTTCTATATCTGTTGAATATCCGGTTTTAGTTCTCTTTTGAACAGGCAAGCCTAGTTTGTCAAACAAAATCTCACCCAACTGTTTTGGGGAATTGATGTTAAATGGTTCACCAGCCAAGTCTATTATAGCTTTGGACAGATTTTCAGCTTCTTTAGTGAATTCCATATCCAATTGCTGAAGCATATTTTTATCTACACGGAATCCTTCCTTCTCCATGTCATATAAAACCCGTATAATAGGATGTTCTACTTTATTATACAATTCGTCCATACCTTTAGATTTTAAATTATTTTTTATGATACGGGATAATGACAGAAGATCTGCTGCGTCTGCTTTCTGAACATCTATATCAGCATAATCGTAAAGAAGTTGCTCCAGCTCATATTTATTTCTGTTGGGATCCAACAGATAGGCACCAATCTTTGTATCAAAAGCCAGCCCTTCTAATTTCATTGCCAACTTATCTAACCAATGCAATAATTGCTTGGAATCATTTCCAACTTTATAAATATTCTTATTTTCAATAAAGGGACGGAGAGCTTCACAAACCTCTTCTTGTTTTAACCCTTCTCCAATTAAATTATCTTTCAGGCGGATTCGATATACCTTGTCAGCCGTCCAGGCTATGCTTATTTCATCAAAATGAAATAAAAAAGCTGCTTCTTTCTGAGTCATAAGCTCCTTCATCATCATTCTCAAGTCATTCATATGCTGGATTTCTATTATAGTTTTATTTCTTTCGTTTGACTTCTCTTTTTCTAATGTATTTAATTGTGAAAAGCCTAACCTGTCTAAAATTGTATGCAACTCTAACTCCGCTAACATCTGCTTTAACAATGGAGTATTAGCAATCTTTACAGGCTTTGTAAGTAAAGAGCAATCGATGGGAGCATCACAACGAATAGTAGCCAGATCTCTGCTCAGAAGCGCATGTTGACGATAAATAATCAGATTCTCCTTTATTTTTTTACTTTTGATATTATCAACGTTGCTTAAGATATTTTCTAAAGTATTATATTCTTTTAATAGCTTAATAGCAGTTTTAGGACCTATGCCAGGTACGCCGGGAATATTATCGGAATTGTCCCCCATCAGGCCTTTCATATCAATGAGTTGGTCTGGTGTTAATCCATATTCCTGCACAATTGCATTCAAATCATATGTATCAATAACAGAAATACCCTTTTTGGTCATAAGTACTTCAGTGTTTTTAGATACCAGCTGTAAAGCATCTCTGTCTCCTGTTACCAAAACAACCTTCTGTCCTGAATTCCCACAGACATAAGAAATTGTACCTAATATATCATCTGCCTCATAACCATCTGCTTCATAAATAGGTATATTCATGGCAGTCAGAACTTTTCGAGTTAAATCAAACTGCGGCAACAGTTCCTCCGGAGCTTTCTGACGAGTTCCCTTATATTCTTTATATACCAAGTGACGAAACGTAGGAGTCTCTTTATCAAATGCAACTGCCACAGAATAAGGATTATAATCTTGCAATATTTTTAAAAACATGTTCAGAAAACCATACACTGCATTTGTAAACACACCTTCTCTATTTGACAAAATCGGAATCGCATAAAAAGCTCTATGCAACAGACTATTTCCATCTATTGCCATAATCGTTCTTTTCATTTTTTCACCTTATTCCTATATGACTCATCTACATACATTGACTTTATCATAATTATTATAGTATGACAATGAAGTGATTTAACAATACATTAGCAGATACATTTTTTACATATTTTTCAATAACTGAAATTACAAATTACAAAGTACATGTCAGAGTATATATATTAAAAGTGAAGCACAGCCTCACTTTTTTCTTTTCCAGAATCTTAGTATAAATGCAATCGCCATTAGAATCGTTCCAATAAAAATACTTATTATGATATACTTTTCTTCTACAAATTTTCCGGCTCTTTTGGCTATTTCTTGTGTATCGGCGTCGTTCTGTACATTATCTTTAATAGATGCCAGGGGATGACCAGTTGACCTGTCTGTATCGTACCCATCATAATTTGATGATGAATTTTTTACAGTTTCTGATTCCTTACTCTTCGCTTCTTCATTAATATGATCTAATGAAGCTATCTCTGATTCGTCTAATAATTTAACAGGTATCTTGGAGGTCACATTTTGGCTTAATAACAAAGCCAGCAGTATTATTGCAAAGAAAACAGCACCTCTCCTTACCCGGACCAGCATATTATCCTGCCAAATCTTATTTTTAACTTGATAAATAATTCTATCGTGAAGTTTGGTAGGAGGGGTTTCTTCAGGTAAGCCTCTGACAATTTGCTTGATAACAGTCAACTCATAAACCTCCTGCCTGCAGGTACAACAATGATCAAGATGGTTCTCTACCTGAATTGCCGCTGGGGGATCTAACCGGTTATCTGTATATTCTTCCAATAATTTTTTAAACTTGCATTTTTTCAAATCAATTTCCCCCTTTCATATATAAGATAGACGGAAAAATTGATCATTAGTTTCAAATGAAGGTTAATAATCTAGTTTTTAATCATACTGTCACCTTGATATTTCTGCTCATATTATAAGGATGAAATATCTCTTCAATGGGATTAAACTTGTTATCAAAATGGACCGTTGCATGATGCATATATCTGTCATTAACATAATAACGAAGATCTGTCATTATTGCTTTACCTTTGCCATTTTCTGTTTTCTCATAGGAAATATGATATTCTTTTGTAAAGTCCTGAAAAAACTGTCCCATTTCCGTTTTCATGACCAAATTCCTAATCCAGTCTTCAGTTTGTACCATACGATCCCGATAAACAATTTTCCTACATATCATACTAACCTTTCCGGTTAGAATCTTTCGTTCTCCATACGCGATAAAATCCCAACTGAAAAACCCTTTCATTGAAGGAAGTAACACCAGACGTTTGACCGGAAAGTCTATAACTTTCATAATGAAAGAACTAGTATTTATTTTTCGATGAAGTCGAAAGAGCAAGTAAATAAGAAAAGCGCCTATACTTAATCCTGAATAAAACATATTAGTTTTATTAAACCAATAAACGAAAAAGGTTGTTGTAATTAAAAAAGGGTCTATAGAAAGCAATAGTCCATTCCCAATCCTTTTATCACAAAAAGGCCAGAATATTTTTGCTCCATATGAGTTAAAAAGATCCAAACATATATGGGTTAGGCAGCCAATATATGTCCACATCAATATCTTCCAATAATTGCTGCCTGGGAATAAAAGGTGAACTAACAAGGCAATAACTACCGACAGAATCCCTGCACCTAAAAAGGAGTGACTTGCACCGCGATGGTTTTTTAGATATGAAAAATCTCCACGGTATTGCATAATAATATCTCCATCAGGAATTATTGAGCCAATAAAACAAGCTAATGCCATAGGATTTGTTAAAACTCCGCTGCTGCCGCTGAAATTTCCGGCAGCAAGTCCTACCAAGCCATGAGTAATTGGATCCAACCAGTCTCGTCCTTTCTAGTTTACATAAAGTAAAACACAATCTTTATAAGATTATCATAGATTTGACTTATATGATAGTATTATAGGAAAAAAATATTGCAAAGTGTTTTTTGTTATGTTATTATATTTATTGCCGTTAGTTAATCATAAGTATGAAATGCCGGTGTGATGGAATTGGCAGACGTGCGGGACTCAAAATCCCGTGGTAGCAATACCGTGTCGGTTCGACTCCGACCGCCGGCACCAAAAAAAACAGGCTTCCTTTATGAGGAAGCCTTTAATGTTTTATATAACTCTAATTCCTGGAAATCTCAATATTTCTTAAGAATATCTTCCAGAATTTTTTTTGCTTTTAAAATATCTTCTTTCTGACGGGGACCTGAGATCTCCCTCTCTATGATCAGAGCACCTTTAAAATTATACTTATGTAAACGATCGATCAAACGCGGAAAGTCTACCAAACCTTCCCCTACTGGGGTTTCCTGCCCCAAATGCTTTCCGTTATTTGGATACATTCCATCCTTTACATGTACTCCCCGAACTAGATCCTTATATATATCCACTGCATCTACGGGATTTCCTTTACCATATAACAGCAAATTCGCAGGATCCAAATTTATACCTAAATTGTCCAATCCAACATCTTCTATAGTTCTAATTAGAGTAATAGGTGTTTCCTGACCGGTTTCAAAATTAAAGTATAGACCTAAGGAATCACAATAGGCAGCAACATCCCTTATAGCTACTACTGTTTCTCGGTATTCCGTTGTAGAGGGGTTTTCTGGTATGAATCCAACATGTGTTGTTACGTCGGTTACTCCCAGCTTTTTTGCAAATTCGGCTCCTTTTTTCAAAGCCTCTATCCTTACATAACGAAATTCCTTAGGCACTAATCCAAGAGTAGAAGGTCCATCAATAAAATTCCATACTTTCGGTCCTGGCCATCCAACCCAAAGGCTGGAAATCTTAATCTTATTTCCTAAAACTTCTTTTAGCCTGACAGCATTTTCTTCTGTAAAATTATCAGGATCCCATGCACTAACTTGGCAGGTATCAAGTCCCAATGACTCTATCTGTTGTGCACCTTCCTTCAGCAAACTCTCTAATGATACTATTACTCCTATGTCTAATTCATACATTTATACTCACCCCTTCTTAATTAACAGCTTATTTATACAGCTGTTATTTGAATTTTATTCCCCTAAAACTGCTTACTTCATCCAAATTAACCTTCACACTAGGATTTGCCCATGAATACCCCATTTCATCTGGCAGTTTATTTTTATGGTAGCATTCTAAAGAATCTTCATATAAACCGTCAATAACATAACCTGCAGGATTTACTTCCCTAATACGGAGTTTTTCATCAAAACTAGTTATGTCCATATAATCAAATACAGCATTACATACTTTTAAATGAGGCAGTACAGTGTACAGCCCACAAACAGGTTTTCTGTTATATCTGATATCATCCATCATTAGAAGTATTTTATAAACAGTTTCATCAGGACTTTGTGGAGCTCCATAGTCTTTTATGCTTCCATCTTCCATCTTTGCAATAATGTTAGGGTTTTCGTTTTGATTAAAATATACAACTCCTTTTTCAAATTCATATATGAATTGTGGATCAGAATTCTTTTCGCCTGCATGGGTTGCACAGTATAAGAACTGACTGTCATCTCCAAAGCTGCCTCTTATAAAACAGGTATCAAAGCTCTCTATATCTCTTGCCCTGTATACACTGCCTTCAATTATCTTCGGCATTTTGGATTTTTCCATTGAATCGCCCAATATAAAGAATATATTATGAAGATAATGTGCCGTTGCATTAGTTGCAATTGAGTCTAATACCCACTCTCCTCTTTTGTCACGTATTTTGCCTTTCCATCCATCAGGATTATAATAATCATCACCGCGTTTCCAGGAAATATGTGTTTTTAAAAAGATCGGTTTTCCAAAAATACCTTTCAGTATATCTTCCTTTAAACGACGAATAGGGTTGGAAAATGACCATTGAAACCCTACACCCAGCAACCTATTCGTCTCATCCATTACCTTTTGAATCTCATATGCATCTTGTAATGTTGGCACTAAGGGTTTTTCACATAATACATGAGAACCGTTTTTCAAAGCTGTTATAACTTGTTCTTTATGTACTGAAATAGGTGAGGCAATAATAACTAAATCCGCCTTATTATTCATATAAAACTGATCCAGCGTATCATAAGTTGGTATACCTTGTTTTTTAAATTCAGGGTATCTTACGGCGTTTTGAACATATGGATCAATAATAGCTTCCAATACATAAGAATTTTTGTCTATATAGTTTTCAAGTAAATTTAAATAAGTGTTACCGTATCCTGAAGCCCCTACTAAAACAATTTTAATTTGCATTTTATCATCTCTTTCTTTATTTTTGAAAAATGGTTTAATTAATTATACCAAAACCAGAAAAGTTCTACAATTATGTTTCAATTATTAGTTTTCCATTTATTAAGTTTATAAAACACTTATCAGAAAAAGGCAGACATCTTAATAAGCTGTCTGCCTTTATTAATTATATTATTTCTTATTCTTCTTCTGATTCTGTTTCTTCCATTAGCATTCTAGGTCTGTCTTTTTTTTTGTCAAGTATGTCTTCTAATTGAGGGGGGAATAATGGCCTTTTAAATATATCGTCACAAACTGACTCTGCAAATTCTTCACAAGGCGGAATATCGCAGAACCCAAAAGAAGGCACCAAAAGCTCTACCTTAGCAACGATTTTCAGTATTATGGTGATACAAACGTCAACTTCAAATCTGAAGGTATCACCCGGTATAAATCTGCCGGAAACACAAATTGCATTTACAATGCTTTCCAATTGAAATGGAATTACAGATTCATCAGGTACGTAAAGAACCACATCTTTATTGATGGATATCACTGCCTTGCCGCTGCCTTGCCTGCCCTCGCAGTCCTCAAAAATAACCTCTATAGGAATCTCTACCTTGGTTCTCACCCTGGCGAAGTTAGGGCGATCAGGCAAACGATCTATACGGGTACCAACCAGATTTCCTTTAGTAGTAGTGCTCCTGCAGCTAATAAAGGTCAATGGAGGTACAAAATTTACACAACCCTTGCTGATCTCTGTTAGAACAATCCTTACATCCTCCAATGTTTCCTGTTGTAGGCAGGAATCATATACTTTATTTACTTGAATGCATACTTTCTCGTGTATTTTTCTTAATCCATCAAAGCCAATTCTTCCCGGGCAGCGAGGATTACCTTCATTTTTATAGGAATAAAAAGACATCAATTAACCTCCTTTACCAAAGAGAATAGTAATGAGAAACATGTTCTCACTAGCATGATATGTAAATGCATAATCGATTGTGTCTTAATGGGTGCTAATTTGGTCTAATTTTTCATAAGTTTTAAAGAAACAAGGTACAGGGAGTGAATTTTCATGATTTCTACAGGAAATTTTTGTTTAGTGGAAGAATCCCTTGGGAAACAATGGTACTTTACTTTAACAGATGAACAAGTAATTGAATATAGATGGAAACAAGATGAATCCTGGACACCCCCTATAAGGATAGATAGACAGCCTGTGAAAAGGTTTAGTGTAACGATAGACGAAAACGACAGAATTTATCTGCTTGCTTATAATTCATTAAAACAATTAATTCATTATGAATGGAATGGACAAAAGTGGTTTCACCGCATACTTTATCGTATATCTTCAAGATTTGAGAATATTTCCTATATCGGTTTGGTTGCTAACATGTCTCAGATTCATCTATTATTCTATGTGGAAAATTCATTAAAGAAAGCTCAGGAATCATTGATTCATTCCTGTCTTAGAAATGGTAAATGGCACAGTAATATACTGATGACATTCTTAACAGACCAAACTGTGACTCCACAATTATTTAAATGTGATGCGAGAGGCAATCTTTACTTTTTATATACCAGAGAAAATAAATCTCAAACCAGAAGTTATGCTTTATATTATGATACAGATCAAGAATCTTGGTTCAAACCTGTAAATGTATTCCAAAAGTCAGGCAAACACAAGAATTTCAACGGCCAAATAGATGATGCCGGAACGCTTCATTTGGTTTGGACAGAAACAGCCGAAGATGATTATCGTCTGAATTATATAAATTTAGCGCCTGACATTAGAAATCAAAAGACAGATACAGTTTGTATATATGAAGGAAGTGAAGAAATCCAGAGCCCTATTCTGTATATAGGTAAAGATATGCATTGTATTTGGACTCAAGGAGAAAAGATATATATTAGTATTAATGATTACAATAAAAATCATTGGAAAAGTCCTGATATAATCAATGAAAAAAATTTTACGTCTTATTTCAGAATAAATAAGACGTTAGATGGTCGGGCATATGAGTTAATTGAAATCGGTGATGGTTTCCCTCATTTTAAATGGAACTTAGAATCTCTTTTATTTGGCAGTATATTAAAATCTACGAATTACATAACTTCACAATCTGTAAACATCAATGAAAAAGACTACAAGCAACCCAGAAAAAATGAAATAACACTCCAAGAAAATTCCGTTTTTCCGAACCCAAACGATAAAAACCCAGATTTGCAAAGCTTGTGGAAGAAAAATATTGTCAAAGCAGTAGAGCCGCTTAAGAAAGAATTAATGGATATTCAAAATCGTATGGATGACTTTTATGCTGCCTTATATCAGTTGCAAGATTATATACATCAAAAAGATAAACTCTCTTTTCAAACAGAAGCACAAATACGAAAACTTGCGTTTGAACTGGATCAGTTAAGATCGTTATACCGGAAATCCGATACAGAAATACAAACTTTGGACTATGCTGATGAAAGGAGCAATGAAGCAGAGCACAAACATAATAAAGCTGAATGGACTAAGCAGGCAGAACCCCATAGCAAAGAAGAAGAAAATAGGCCGGAGAAACAAGGAGCAAATGAGAATGTAAAGCCGCTGCAAAATATAGATCATGGTAATGGCAAGATTCAACTTGGAGAAGTAAGCATATTGATTAATCCGGAAAATGATCAGTTGTAAAAACAGAATGCTCTTAATCTAAAAATACCTCTAATTGGTTTAACAATTCCATTATACCTTTCTTGGTAAGTACAGAACATGGGATAATTGGGATCTCCTTTGAGAATCCCAAAAGCAATCTCAATTTTTCAGCCTGCGGTTTTATCCTGGTTTTTCCAAGCTTATCAGACTTGGAAGCAACCAGGACAACAGGTATATCATAATATCTGATCCATTCTGCCATTTGTTTGTCTTCCAAAGTAGGATCATGGCGGATATCTATTACCATTATAATTAACTTTAATGAATTTGCTTTATTAAAATATTCATTAATCATTTTGGCCCACTGCTTCTGTTCGGCTTTAGGTACGCGTGCATATCCGTAACCTGGTAAGTCTACAAGGTAAAAATTATCGTTAATTAGGAAAAAATTAATGAGCTTTGTTTTTCCCGGTTGTCCACTAACACGGGCCAGGTTTTTTTGGTTTGTCAGGGCATTTATAAGAGATGATTTGCCTACATTGGACTTTCCCACCATTGCAATGTGAGAAAGTCCATCCTTAGGATATCCTGATGTATTTATCGCACTTGTAATAAATTCAGCTTTTTTGATCAACATAATATCAGTCTCCTGATACAGATTTCGGAATCCTGACTAAGGCATGTTCAATTACTTCATCCATTGTTTCCACAAGGACAATTTCTACCTTTTTCTTTATAATATCAGAAATTTCAGCTAAATCCTTATTATTTTCCCTGGGAATTAGAACCTTTTTAATGCCAGCCCTATGTCCTGCCAGTATCTTTTCTTTCAGTCCGCCTACCGGCAGTATACGCCCACGTAATGTTATCTCCCCGGTCATAGCTACATCGCTCCGTACAGGAATCTCTGTCAAAGCAGAAAGCATAGCAGTAGTCATAGTAATACCTGCAGAAGGACCATCTTTTGGAATAGCTCCCTCGGGAACATGAATGTGAATATCTGTATTTTCATAGAAATTGTCAGACAATCCAATTTCTTTGCATCTTGATCGAATATAGCTTAGTCCTGCTCTGGCAGATTCTTTCATAACATCTCCCAGTTGGCCGGTCAATACTAGTTTCCCCGTACCTGCCATAAGAGTCACTTCAACCGATAATGTATCCCCTCCAACCGGTGTCCACGCCAAGCCAGTTACAATCCCTACTTCATTCTTATCAGCTATTTTGTCGTAACGGAAAGGCGGAACCCCCAAATATTGTTTCAAATTATTTGTATTTATCCTTACTCTCGACTTCCTGGTTTCCAATATTTTGCGTGCAGCCTTTCGGCAAATTGTAGCTATCTGCCTTTCCAAATTCCGTACTCCCGCCTCCCGGGTATAATAATTTATTATATCCCTAATAGCAGGAGCAGTAATAAGCAGACTTTTCTCCGGAAGACCATGTTCCTTTATTTGCTTAGGGATGAGATATTTAGTGGCAATATTCCATTTTTCTTCTTCCGTATATCCTGATATCTCAATTACTTCCATCCTGTCCAGTAAAGGACGTGGTATAGTCTCCAGTGTGTTTGCGGTAGTTAAAAACATTACTTTGGAAAGATCAAAGGGCAATTCCAGATAGTGATCACGAAAAGCAAAGTTTTGCTCAGCATCTAAAACTTCCAACATGGCAGAAGCCGGGTCTCCACGAAAATCATGGCTCATCTTATCAATCTCGTCCAGTAAAAAAACCGGGTTTTTGGAACCGGCTTGCTTAATAGAAGCGATTATCCTGCCTGGTATAGCGCCAACATAGGTGCGTCGATGCCCCCTTATTTCTGCTTCATCACGAACGCCTCCTACAGACATTCTGACAAACTTCCGGTTAATGGCACGTGCAATGGATTTGGCAATAGAAGTCTTTCCTACACCCGGTGGACCTACAAAGCATAAAATAGGACCTTTCATATTTTTTGTAAGCTGCCTTATAGCAAGATATTCAATAATTCGTTCTTTAACTTTTTCCAAACCATAATGATCTTCATCCAATATACGAGCTGCGTTTTTTAAATCCATGTTATCTTCTGTTTCGACATTCCAAGGCAGATCCAAAATCCAATCCAAGTATGTTCTGATAACAGATGCCTCTGCAGAACCCGGCCCCATCCTGGAAAGTCTGTTAAGCTCCCGAACTGCCTTTTCATTGGCTTCTTCAGGCAAGTTTGCTTCTTTTATTTTCTTTTCGTATTCTTCAAGCTCGCTATCAAACCCTTCACCCTCACCTAATTCCTTTTGTATGGCTTTTAGCTGTTCCCTTAGATAATATTCTCTTTGTACTTTATCTACCTGTTTTTTTACACGAAGGTTAATCCTGTTTTCTATCTCCAGAATTTCATTCTCACGAAGAAGAATTTCATAAAGTATTTTCATTCTTTCCACTGGGTGGAACTCCTCCAGCAACCTCTGCTTGTCCTCAAGACGTATCAAAACATTGGCTGCTATGATATCAGGCAGACGCTCAGGATCATCCATAGAAATGACTGATGGTATGATCTCCGGCGATATTCTGTTACTCAGTTTAACATAAGTTTCAAAACTGGATATGACACTTCGTGTAACTGCCTCCATTTCCAATTCATATTTTTCCTTATCAAAAGGTTCTGGAGTTATAACCTCAGCTTCAAAATAGGGATCCACCTTAATGTACTCCAGAATTCTTCCTCTTTCCAGACCCTCTACCAAAACACGTATAATATCTCCAGGTAGTTTTAAAAGTTGCTTAATCTTAGAAATCGTTCCTACTTCAAATATATCATCAGTTTCTGGCTCATCAATTTTACTTTCTTTCTGACTAATCAGAAAAATCTCCTGGTTATTTACCATTGCAGCTTCCAATGCTGCTATGGAACGGGCACGACCTACATCAAAATGCAGAACCATATAAGGAAATATAGTTAAACCTCTTAAAGGAAGCACTGGCAGCCTTTTTGTTGGTTTTTC
>ERZ773359.4213-NODE-4213-length-15371-cov-3.767824_pt1 | contig 15371 bp, 17 predicted proteins | sample MGYA00374955_ERZ773359 | MGnify/ENA primary metagenome ERZ773359 (study PRJEB29098, sample SAMN04486028) | biogas fermenter metagenome | study: EMG produced TPA metagenomics assembly of the Biogas fermentation microbial communities from Germany - Plant 4 DNA1... | reverse complement strand
TTCCGCATATATTTGTGTCGGAAGGGGGAATCGACGTGGCCAGAATGCGAAGAACGGAGAGAAACGGCCCTGGTCTGTTGTTTATTCTCGTTACTCTGGTTGTGGTCGCGGTGGTGGGAGCACGTTTTTTGGGATTCTATCCTCAATCCGGTGAAGACGACCTGGGCCCACCTCAGCAGGACGCGGCCCATGAGGAAGCCCCGCCAGAAGGGCCTGTTGTGGACCCTACACCGAAAGTGCTGGTGTTCCACAGCCACGCATCGGAGAACTACCATCCTAATGAAAGCCACACCACTGGACAAATTCCCGGCGATGTGGTGGCGGTGGGCAAAGCCTTAGTCGATAAACTGAGCGCTTTAGGGATAACGGCGCTGCACGACACCACAATTCATGACAAACCGCGCTACAGTGAAGCATTCATCAATTCCGATCGGATGGTCGAAGCCGTTCTCAAAGAACATCCGGAGATCCAAATCGTGCTGGACATCCACCGCGACGGGCTCCAGGATAAACCGGAAAACTATACCCGTGCCGAAGTGCAGGGCATGCCGGTAGCGAAGATCCTATTCGTGGTTGGGGATAAGGACAATACAAAGGTAGAGGAAAACCTGCAGTTTGCTCAGAGTATGAGCGATGCGCTAGAGGCCAAGTATCCGGGAGTCAGCCGAGGAGTGCGGGTGTTCAAGTCTGATTACAGCGGCGAGCTTCATCCCAACAGCGTGATGGTGTTGGTGGGAGACTGGCGGGGGAATACACTCGAAGAAGCGATCCGCAGCGCAGAGTTACTTGCAGAAGTAATAGTTTCGCTTATAAAGTAGGATAATAAGGTAGGCCCGGAGAAGGTCTACCTTATTGAATGTGGCAGCTGTCCTAGATGCATTGGGAGTGATAGTCGATGACGCAGCATATTCATCTAGTGGGAATCGGGGGCACAGGCATGGGTCCCCTGGCTAAGATCTTCCTGGAAATGGGCTACAGAGTAAGCGGGTCAGATCTGCAGAACTCGGAAACAACCGCGTATCTGCAGAATCTTGGCGCGCAGGTGTTTTTCCGCCACGCGCCGGAGAACGTCAATGGCGCTACCCAAGTGATCTATTCCAGCGCCATTCCCGGTGAGAATCCGGAGGTGGTGGCCGCCAGGCAGAGGGGGATCAGAGTGCTCCACCGCTCTGAGGTTCTGGCTGAGCTGCTCAACAGCCGCCGCGGGATCGCAGTAGCTGGTGCCCACGGCAAAACCACTGTTACTTCTATGATCGCGCTGTGCCTGGAATGGGGCGGGCTTGATCCTACAGTGCTCATCGGTGCACATTTTGCCCCCTTTGGACCGGGTGCGAAGTATGGTCGTGGAGAGTTTGTTGTCGCCGAAGCAGATGAGAGTGACAAGAGCTTTTTGCGCTATCGGCCGGAAGTAGGGATCGTCACTGCTATCGAGGCAGATCACTTGGAGAACTATGACGGGATGTTTGAAGAGCTGGTAGATTCCTATCGGCAGTTCCTGGATAACTGCAAGCCCGTTGGGCTGCGCATTCTGGGGATAGACAACCCCGTGCTGCGGGAACTTGCCGACGACTATGAAGCTGAGACGTATGGTTTATCGCCTGATGCCATCTGGCGTGGAGAGATCACGAGGATCGCTCAAACTTCCTCCAACTTCGTAGTGTATTACCGCGACGAGATCGTAGGAGAATTTGCGCTTCGGGTTCCCGGGCGCCACAATGTGGCTAATGCGCTGGCCTGTATTGCAGCAGGTCATTACGCCGGCCTGTCTGTTGACGCGCTGCAGAAAGGTCTTGCGGGCTTTGTAGGCGCCAACCGCCGATTTCAGATCGTGGGAGAGAGACGGGGAATCCTGATTGTGGATGACTATGCCCACCATCCCACAGAAATTGCCGCCACGCTTAGAGCAGCACGAGAAGGATGGAACCGGCGGATCATTGCGGTGTTTCAGCCTCACCGCTATTCCAGAACTCAGCTGCTTATGAACGATTTTGTTGCAGCTTTTGACGACGCCGACTTGGTCGTGCTGACTGACATTTACGCACCTCCCCCGGAGAAGGCCATCCCCGGTATCAGCTCAGTGATGCTGGCGGACAAGATCAGAGAACGAGGGCGGCCGGTTGTCTCGGTGGTGCCAAAACAGCAGGATGTAGCTGCATTCCTTGACGGATGCGTGCAGCCGGGGGATCTGGTAGTGGTGATGGGTGCAGGACCTATCTGGCGCGCTGCCTATGAACTGCTGGAGCGTTTGGCAGATGACTGATCACGCTCGGTAGAGGTGACCTCATGGGTCAGCGGGTCATAGGTGGCATGGAAAACCCGTTCAGTTTGACCTACCTCCATAAGCTTATAGCAGAAGTTTGGTACATAGAGGAGTGCCCCGCGCATTGGCTGGACCAAGACGCGGGGCGCATAGTTTTCTACTAGGGCTCTCTGTCTAGCCGCTAACTCATCCTGACGCATACTGCCCTCGAAAAAGCTGGCCAATTTGCGCTGCTCGGCCTCGAGAGCCTCGTGGGCTTCTTCGGCCCATGTTTGGTCTTGGACTGCAAGTTCTTCGCCTATATGGCGGCAGAGCTTGTTATAGGCCTGCTTGTAGCTGAGCACGCGGCGCTGTACTGGCCCGAATGGAGGCCCTCCGACGAACAGCTGGGTTGAGATGGGCAGGGGGGTGACCCGTCCTGTACACAGATGGACGCTGATGCTGTAAAGCGTATCCCGGCGGTGATGCGTAATGCGGCTGATCTGAAACACAATCCAGAGGTATGGCGAAAAGCTCCGTTCTAGGTTGAGGACATAGAAACGTGTAGGGTATTGAGCGGAGCCGCTCAGCCTCTGGACCATACTTGCCCGGATGCTGGGCTCGTGGAAGCGGTCATGGGGCAGATGAGCTCGGGACAAAAGGGCTTGTTTTTGGACTGCCTGCAGGATCGTATCAAGGCGATAGCTGCCCGAGGTTATGAGCTCAGCACCGTACGCATCCGCCAGTTTGCGGTCAAAGGTGAATTGGAATAACCGTTCTTTTGCTCGCCAACCGTCGAGTTCTTTGGCAAGGGCTTCGTCAAGGAACACCTGCCAAATGCCGCGGCGGATCTCGAGAGGCTCTTTTCTAAGCAGGCGGAAAAAAGTGAACACAAGCTCTGCTGTATTCTTGTCTACGTTCAAGCTAACCCTCCTCAAGTAGGTCCATAATAGGTGAGCGGATCTGCTGTTTGCCTTGGAGGATCCGCTCGCCGAACTTGTCAAGCTCTCGGCGGATTTCCTCTTTTTCATCGTTTTCGAGAAAGATGCGCATCAGTTCGCTTTCAAAGCTTCTGTCTAGCTTGAGGTGGAGCAGGATCGCATCGAGTTCGCCGATAATCTCTTGGAACATGTTAATCTTCTTGTGCAGGAGGTACATGATGTGTTCTTCGATAGTATGCTCCGTGACTAAGTTGTAGATATGTACATCTCTTGTCTGGCCAAGACGATGGACGCGGCCGATCCGCTGTTCCAGCCGCATGGGATTCCATGGCAGGTCGAAATTAACTATGGTATTGCAGAACTGGAAGTTGAGTCCTTCGCCTCCCGTCTCTGTGCTCACCATGACCTGGGCCTGATTGGCGAACTGCTGCTTAATCCATTCCTTCTTGCCTCGTGAGAGGCGCCCGTCAAACCCCACCGTAGTGTAACCAGCTTGCTGGAGGCGGTAGCGGATGTAGTCCTGGGTAGCTCGGTACTCCGTGAAGATGATTACTTTGTCGGTAAAGGTTGCCATGAGCTGCTCCAATATGTCGCATTTGCTGTTGTGGCGGATCTGCACGGCGCGTTCCAGAAGCTGTACCAAGACCGGATTGGCCTCGGGCAGCTGCTTCTCCAGCATTTTCTGAAGTGTCATACCCGCCGCAAAGAAGCTGGAGCATACTTCGCGCTGCAGGGTGATGAGTGGCAGGATCAGGTTACTGCTTGTTCCGACCCTGCGGGCCACCGCCCTGATAAAGGCAGTAATTTCGTTGTAGAGGTCTTGTTCAGCCGGAGAGAGAGTCACCACTATGGGATGGACGATGCGTTTGGTGAACTGGACAGTGCCTTCACCTCGTTTGTTGCGGATCAGCACCTGCGACAGCAGCGTGCGCAGTTCCTCAGGGTTTTTGGCGGTGCGCTTATCCTGCATAAACTTCGCTCTAAACGACCGATAGCTCCCCAATTGGCCTGGCTTGAGTAGGCTGATCAGGTTATACAGTTCTTTGAGATCGTTCTGCACGGGGGTGGCTGTGAGCATCAAGCAGAACTTCTTCTGGATGCGGTCCACGAACTTAAAGGCGGCGGTTGAGCTGTTTCTTAGTTTGTGGGCTTCATCGATAATGAGCATGTCGTATTGGATCTCATGAATGATGCTCGCGTGTTCTGCCCGCTTTGCCGTATCAAGAGACGCAATGAGGATGTCGCTGTAGGTCCAGTCCCACTTCGTCCGCTGGATACCGGCGATGATGTTGAACTTCTCGTACAGTTCACTGTACCACTGCCAGGCGAGGCTCGCGGGGGTAAGAATGAGGCATTTGCGCACCAGGCCGCGCAGAATGTATTCCTTAAGAATTAGCCCCGCCTCTATAGTTTTACCCAGGCCAACTTCATCGGCGAGAATCGCCTGGCCGCGCATCTCATTGATTGCCCGTTCTGCAGTTTTGATCTGGTGTGGGTAGGGAATAACTCCTACTTTCTTCCAAAGATCGGCAAGATGCTCCAGGGCCAGCAGTTTTGTGGGATTACGCTCGGTTAGGCTGAGTTCATCACCCTTCAGGGCCAGGAGGAACCATTCCCAGTCGTCAAAGCGTCTCTGCCTGATCTCCTGGACCAGGCGTTTAAGCCCATGCTGGGAAAATTGCACGCTGAACTTCCCAAGAGAGATGGGCTCAGAATACTCTGGCTTCGGATCGCTCTGCAGTTCACGCCCGCCAGACAGAAGGGGCACGGTAAGGGGGAAGAGGGATTCCACGGCGATCACCTCTTTGAACAGTCTTTCCCGTGCGGCGGCAAGTTAAACGGAAGCATGGCGATCAGACAGCAGAGCAGCAAAAAAAGCCTAGGCTTAACCTTAGGCTTTTTTGAGCTAGAAAGTAGACTACTTCAGCAGCTGTTCCTTGACCCGAGCCAAGCGGTGGGCGAGGCTGCCGTCAATGACCTTGCCATCAACCCTGATACGCAGGCCGCCCCACAAGCGCTCATCGACGGATGCTGTAAGCTCAACAGTCTTGCCTGTGAGCTTGCTCAGTTTGAGCCGCAGTTCCTGCAGAGCTTCAGTAGAGAGCGGAACGGCGCTGAGGACTTCTGCCTTGGCTTTTCCCCGGGCTCGGTAGACTAGCTCTTGGAAAGCTGCGGCTGCGTCGCTGAGGAGCTGCAGGCGCCTGTTCTCAAGCATCACCCGCAGCAGTGCTTCCGTGTGGGGTGAAGGCTGCATGTCAGTGATAAGCTTTTCCTTAAAGCTCCTGGGTATCCGCGGGTTAGCGAACAGCGCAGAAACATCAGGTTCCTGCAGCGCCTGGCTGATGGCAGTCAGCTCTTCTGCAACCTGTTCCTGGACCTCTGCATCTACGATATCATAGAGCGCCTGCGCGTAGCGGTTCGCCACAGCCTTATTGCTCATACCGGCTCACCCATCTGCGGATCATCCAGTTTTGCTAGCGTATCCTCAATAAGGCGTTCGTGGGCTGATTGGTCCAGGGAGGCACGCACCACCTTCGATGCCAATTCAAAGGATAGCTGAACCACATGTTCTTTGAGTTCAGACCACGCCTTTTCCTTTTCTAACTGGATATCAAGTATGGCGCGCTGTCGGATCTCTTCCGCTTCCTGTTTTGCTTTGGCTATAATCTCTGCCTGGAGGGCTTCGCCTCTGCGGACTGCCTGGTCAATATACTCCTTTGCTTGGCGGCTCTGCTCCGCGAGCTGTTTTTCCAGATCAGCGCGCATCTTCTCCGCCGCTGCCCTCTGTTCTTCCGCCGCGCGGATCTGACCTTCTATGGAAGCAGTTCGTTCATCCAAGAACTTTCGCACTGGCTGATACAATATCCGCCATAGGACAACTACCAGTATGAGGAAATTTACGGTCTCCCAGAGGAATTCAGTCCCACTGAACAACAGTCTCACCCTTCTTGATCTAATTCAAACAATAGGGTGCAGGCATCTGCACCCAATCTCCCTAGCCGAGCAGCTCCAACAGGCGGTTGGCCAATGGCAAGCCCATGAAGAAGATCAGCAATAGGGCAACAGCCAATGAGTAGATACCAGTGGACTCAGAGATAGCCTGCCCCAGTACCATGGTTGTGCGGATTGAGTTCTCCGCTTCTGGCTGACGGGCAATGGCTTCCACAGCTTTGCCAGCCACGTAGCCTTCACCTACGGCAGGTCCTACAGCGCCAATTCCCATAGCTAATCCGGCACCAACAGCGATTGCGGCGATTGCGATTGCAGCTTCTAACATATTTTCCCTCCTTTCCCACCTACTCCAAGCGGACTTGGATGTAAACAATGGCCAGCATCACAAAAACTGCGGCCTGGATTATCCCCTGGAAGAATCCAAACCAGATGTTTAGGATCCCTGGGATCACAACGGGGACAAACATATAGATAATACTGAGGATAATCCCCCCGCCAAAGATGTTCCCGAAGAGACGGAAGGCATGGGAGAGTACCTTAGCTATCTCGCCAATCACATTGAGGGGAAACAGAATGAAGTAAGGTGAGAAATAGCCCTTGATGTAGGTTTTTAGGCCCTTTTGCTTAATCTCAGCACCGTGCGAAACAAGCAGCACCAGTACGGCTAGGGCTGCAGTGGTGCTGAGGCTGGCTGTGGGCGAAACACCGCCAGGCAGGATGCTGGCGAAGTTGGCCAGCAGAATGAACAGGGCAAGAGCAATGATAAAGGGAACAAATACCCTGCCTCTGCTGCCCATTACCCGGACAACTAGCCCCTCAAGTCCGTCCACGATCAGTTCAGTTACATGCTGAAATCCTGTGGGAACGCGCTTGAGGTTTCGGCTTAGCAGGAAACTTGCCGCGATCAGCACTGCCATGATACCCCAGGTCCAAACCACATTTTCTGTTACTGGTATCCCTAGTATATCAAAGACAACTTTACTTTCCACTGCGTATCCTCCTTAGGACAAGCAAACCGTAAATCACAAGCTTCGGAATGAGTAAGCCCACAAAGGTCCACCCAAAGCTCAGCATATTCTGCTGCAGGCTGATGCTTAAGGCTGCCCCATAGAAGAAGAGCCTCCTAAAATATCCCCGACGGGCTGCCCGCTGGGCAGTCCCTGGTGCTAGGCGCAGAACCCTGCTGGCGTCCAAACACAGCATCTTAAAGGTTAGGACTCCCATTGCACCGCCGAAGAAAAGGCTCAGCCCGTAAGCAGCATTCCACAAGGACAAAGCGAGGCTGCCGAGAATAACCATAATGAGAGAGTGGCGCAGCACGATGTGCTCGTTGAGCCAGCTTGTCATTTGTCCAGCTCATCAGGGGAGAGTTTTGTAATCTGCTGATAAGATGACCAAATACCTGCGGCGGCGCCCACAAAAATGAAAAGAAGCGTGAAAATTATCCTCGTGCCTAACACCCGGTCCATATACAGTCCAAGCAATACACCGATCAAGACCGCGAAAAATATGGTGAGCCCGATTTGGGTGACGAGCCCGAGATACTTCCACGCACTGTTTTTCGCCAATCCACACCCTCGCTTTCTCTCTTGCGGGAGAGAGTCTCCGAATTATTTCCACATGGGGGCAGGTTTTCCTCCTCCAAACTGGAGAGGATTATGCCTGCGGCAGCAGAATCAGATTATGAACCAAGCCGGAAAGGGATAGTATTAGTATGGCAGTTAAAGTAGGCATCGTATCACTAGGATGTGCCAAGAATCTAGTTGACAGCGAGATCATGCTCGGCCGCCTACGGGAGCACGGCTGCGAAATCGTGGCAGACGCAGGGCAGGCAGACTATGTCGTGGTTAACACATGCGGTTTTATTGGCCCTGCTAAAGAGGAGTCCATTGAGACGATTCTGGAAATGGCTGAACTCAAAGAGCGCGGCCGCTGCAGGGGCCTAATCGTCAGTGGGTGCCTGGTACAGCGCTACGCAGATGAGCTTTTCGACGAACTGCCTGAGGTAGATGCGTTCCTTGGTACAAACGAACTGGATAAGATCGACGACGTGATATCCGATATCGAGGCAGGCCGCCGCATCAAATTGGTCGGCAGCGGTTTTTATGACTATGACCAGCCAGTAAGGCGGTTGCTCACCACTGGTCATCTGGCATACCTGAAAATTGCCGAAGGCTGCAACCACCGCTGCGCTTTTTGTGTGATTCCCCAAATCCGCGGCAAGTTCCGCAGTCGCCATCCCCAATCACTTGTGCAGGAGGCAGTAAGTCTGCGCACCCAGGGTGTGCAGGAGCTGCTTGTGATCGCCCAAGACACAACGGCATACGGCCGGGATTTGGAGAGAGTTTCGCTCGCCTCTCTGCTAGAGGAAATACTGGCTGTGGGCTTTCCCTGGGTGCGGCTGCTCTACACCTATCCCACGTCGCTTGGCGAGGACGTTCTAGAACTGTTGAGCAGGGAGAATACGCTGGTGAAGTACGTCGATCTACCCCTACAGCACGTGTCAAGGCGTGTTCTGAGGGCGATGGATCGGCCGGGAGACTACCGGTCTACAATGGAGCTGCTGAACACCATTAGGCGGCAAGTGCCGCGGGTCTTTATCCGAAGTTCCTTTATCGTGGGTTTTCCCGGGGAAACAGAGGAAGATTTTGCAGAGCTGATTAAGTTTCTAGAAGAAGCGCGCCTCAATCATGTCGGGATCTTCCAATATTCACCGGAAGAAGGTTCAAAGGCAGCGGCGATGTCAGATCAGGTACCTGATGAGCTGAAGCAGGAGCGGTACCAAGAGGCCATGGCTGTTCAGCAGCGTATCAGTAGGGAACTTAATGAGGAGCTCGTAGGGCAGGAGCTGGACGTGATGATCGACGGTGTATCGGAAGAGTCCGAGCTTGTCCTGGTTGGTCGGCATCAGGGTCAGGCACCGGAGGTAGATGGGGTGGTGTATCTGGGCATGCCAGAGAATGCGCCGCACCCGGGGGATCTTGTCAGGGTCCGCATCGTGGAAGCGCACACCTATGACTTGGTTGGGGAGGTGGTAGGACCGTGAACCTGGCCAATTGGTTGACTCTGTTTCGGCTGCTTTTGGTGCCCATATTTACGTTTGCGGTGCTCTTAGACGTACCCGGTGGGCCCTACATTGGGGCAGTGGTATTTACCATAGCTTCGATCACTGATGGCTTGGATGGATATATTGCCCGAGCCCGCAAAGAAGTGACGAGGTTTGGCAAACTGATGGACCCCATTGCCGACAAACTCCTGATCACTGCGGCTCTGCTGTGCCTGGTGCAGCTCGGCAAGGTGACTGCGTGGCCGGCTCTACTTATAATCGGTCGAGAGTTTGCAGTATCGGGGCTGCGCATGATTGCCGCCAGCGATGGAATTATCATTAGTGCATCTAAGTGGGGGAAAGTTAAGACAGTCTCGCAGATTATCATGGTCCTAGCCCTTTTGCTTCAGAGGCCTTGGGCGGATCTCTTTCTCTGGCTGACGGTGGTTGTGACGGTGATTTCGGGTGTACACTATTTCCTCCAAGCCCAGGATATTCTGAGAAGTTCAATGAAATAGTGTGTTATAATATTGATGCTGGTGAGCCTCATTTTCCGAGCGCAGCCGGCATCATTTATGCGCCTATAATAACACACATAAGTACGCTAAGGAAGGGCAGGTCATGGAGATCAGACGCATTAAGGTCCATATCGTGTTGATCAGTTTCATACTGATGCTCATACTGGGGATAGCAGCTCGCAGTTTTTTCCACACCACGAGAGTGGTTGAGCCACTCCAGAGGAGCATTGAGGCTGTGCCAGGCGTGAGCCAGGTTACACTTGTGCAGAGTGGGCACGGACAAGCTGTGCGGATCGCCCTCAAGGAGGATGCCCGCTTGGCAGAAACGCTCCCTGCCGTGCAGCAGATCCTACAAGCGTACGGTGGGCACTTCGCTCTCGAAATCCTCGATAACCCGACCTTTAAGGCCCGGGAAGCGCTGCGCCGTATGATGTTTGTCGTAGAAGAAGCCGTCGCACAGGGCGGTTTTCAAGCGATGGAGGAAGAGATCTCTGAGATTGCCCGGGAGTTCGGACAAGAACTGATTCTGGCCATGGACCGGAGCTATATCTACTTGCAGCTCAATGACACAGAAGGCTGTTTGCGGCGAGTGATCAGTCGTGGCAGCGCGGACACCGTGCGGACCGTGGCTGGGACGGAGGTGGGCTCATGAGAAGGTATATCGTGGAAGTGGTGATCGGGATCGGACTGGCCGCGGTGGTGCTGGGGTTTCTCGCAGGCCTCGACCTTACGCCGCTGCTTTTGGGCGGTGGTTTTGCGGTACTGCTGAAACTCGCACTTGATGGGCGAGCCCCTCTTGGAAGACCATTTGAGGCAATCAGCGCAAGACAGAGCAAGGGTGTGCTTCCCCAGGTTACCTTTGCGGACGTGGGTGGACAGGACGCGGCGAAGCGTGAACTGATGGAAGCATTAGCTTTCCTGAAGCGAGACAGCCTCAGCAAGAAGCTTGGTATTCGGCCTGTGAAAGGCATTCTCTTAGTCGGACCGCCGGGGACAGGAAAAACCCTGATGGCAAAGGCGGCAGCCAATTACACTGATTCAGTGTTTGTATCAGCCTCTGGCTCTCAGTTTGTGGAAATGTACGCCGGGGTGGGTGCTCAGCGAGTTCGCAGGTTATTCAAGCAGGCTGCTTCCCTCGCTGAGCAGCAGGGCAAGCGCAGCTGTGTGGTGTTTATCGACGAAATCGATGTGCTCGGTGCCAGGCGTGGCAGCCACCACGGCCACATGGAGTACGATCAGACCTTGAATGAGCTTCTTACTCAGCTCGACGGAATCGATAGCAGCCGTGAAGTCCAGACCTTGATCGTGGCTGCGACCAACCGCCCCGACATTCTCGATCCAGCGCTCCTGCGACCTGGCCGGTTTGACCGCATTGTTCGTGTCGACCTACCTGACAAGCACGGGCGCCTGCGTATCCTGCAAATCCACGCCAAGGGCAAACCCTTCGCTCCGGAGGTAGATTTGGAACGGATTGCCCAGGAAACATACGGTTTCTCTGGTGCGCACCTGGAGAATGTGCTGAACGAAGCAGCCATTAATGCTCTGCGTCGATCGAGTGAGGTCATTGAACCTTCAGACATTCAAGAGGCGATCGAGAAGGTCATGCTCGGCGAAAAGCTTGACCGCACTCCTACTGCAGCGGAGCGCAGGCGGATTGCCTATCACGAGGCGGGTCACGCCATGATGGCAGAACACAACCGTCCGGGGGCGGTGTCCTCGATCACAATCGCGTCCCGGGGAAATGCCTTGGGCTACATCCGCCAGAGTCCCACGGCTGACCAGTATCTGCAGACCCGCGATGAGCTGGTAGCGGGCATACAAGTGTGTGTGGCCGGGGCTGTAAGCGAAGAGCTGTTCTTAGGGCAACGGTCCACCGGTGCTCTAGGAGACATCAAGCAAGCATCTGAAATCGCGAAGCGCATGGTTTTTGCGGGTCTGTCGCCCTTGGGGATTGTGGGCTCAGATCTGCCGGGCAGTATCCTCCACGAGGCGGTTACAGAAATAATCCGCGTTCAGGAACAGGTTGTTCGAGCTTACTTGACTGAATACGGAGCTCAGGTGAGGGCTGTTGCGGAGTACCTCTTAGAGCACGACAGTATTACAGGTGAGCAGTTTAGGGGGTTCTTGGAAAGACTCGCTTCCTAGCCACTCCACTGCAGGAGGCTCACTAGTACAGCCGTAATGCCGGCTGCCATAATGGGGCCTACAGGGATGCCGCCCAAGAACCAGACGCCCAGCATCACTCCGACCAGGATGCCAGGGATTACTTCCGGCTGGAGGATGACCATGTCCAGGCCCTGGCTGTTGAGGTAAGAACCAAGCATGCCGCCAAGAACGGCAATGAGTCCCACGGGCGTCCACAGCGATGCGGCGAGGGATTTGAGGGTGACTTTGCCCGAGGCGAACGGGACCAGAATAGACATGGTCAAGCACAACAGACCGAGTTCCACTCCTCGTCGTTCCACGACAGGGAGAAGGCGTTCGAGATTTAGAAGCCCCAGCACCAACACGATTCCCGATCCAGCAGCCAGCAAATTGTTCTTGGTTAACACACCGATTAGGAATATAATTAAAAGAGGCAGAGACTGAGACATGTCGATCCCTCCCGCCTAATTCTATTCCTGGAAACGGTACGTATGAAAGGTGTTGTTTAACCATCTCGGAAACATCCATTCTTCATCAGATTCAAACCAATCAAGTGCTAATGACGTCCCTGGTGGCGTGGGCAATTGCCCAGGGGTTGAAGCTAATTACTTGGGCCGCAGCGGCGCGCGAGTGGAACTTCAAGCGGTTGGTGGAACCGGGAGGTATGCCCAGTTCTCACAGTGCCTTTGTCACCTCTCTGTCTACTGCAGTAGGGATCGAACTGGGATTTGATTCAGTCATTTTTGCTCTAGCGGCGGCTTTCGCGGTGGTGGTGATGTACGATGCATCTGGGGTGCGCCGCGCCGCGGGCAGGCAGGCTAAAGTCCTTAATGCCATTTTGGAAGACTTAAACAGGCGGGAGCTCCATCCCGAACGCTTGCGCGAGCTGCTGGGACATACCCCGTTCGAGGTGTTGGTGGGAGCCCTGTTGGGAGTTGTGGTAGCTGTATGGCGGATGAGGTGAAGCACAGGCAATCAACCTGCGCTTCACCTTTTTACCTAGTGCGACAGCTGGACTGTAACGGGGACGGAGCGATATCCGGCGATGCCGGTATATCCCACCGCCGCGACGCTGTAAGTAACGGTGTCGGCATTCTCTGGAATGATTTCGTCTAGGTTGTGGAAGAAATGGGATTCTGCGACAGGCTGAGGCGTGAGGATGTACGGGCGTTCCAGAGGATCCGTCTGGCTGTAGACGAAATAACCGGTAACAAACGGATTGGGATGCGGATCCCAGGAGATCTGAACGTGGCTGCCCTGGAGCTGGGCCGTGACGTTCTGGGGAGCTTCAGGGATCATGAAGATGACAGCGTTCACAGTCAAGCTTTGGGTCATGGGCTGCCAATTCAGCAAGAGTTCCTGAGCTGATTGAACCTCGACCACCTGCCAGACACCTGGTGCGATGCGGTTTGCGGCGTGGAATGACTCCGTGTACAGCTCGATGAGGAGATCGTACGTCCCTGGTGCAAGGCTGAACACGTGGGTGATGGGCTCGTCCAGATCATCCCAGATCAACTCCGTGCGTTCATCATTGAAGTACACCCGGGCACGGCGGGCGTTCTGCCAGAGGGGAGAATCGCCCAAGTCGATTGTGAGATTGACGAACCCGTCACCGGGGCGGAGGGCTACTTCTACAAGCTGAGTGCCATTGGGCAGAACCTCAACTGTGTGGGGAGTGCTTTGGAATTGGACCGTTCCCTCTGCGTCTAGCAGGAGGATGGTAAGCTCCCAGGTGCCAATGGGAAGCTCAACCTCGGCACTTAGGTCCAGTCCGATTACAGGTACTTCCCACTCAAAAACGTGCTTGCCTCGAGCTACGACGATGCGGGCTTGTAGAATGCCCTCTCCTTGACCGCTCGCGATGGTACCCAAGACTGTGAGCTGTCCTTTCGTGTCCGCTGGAATACCGTCACCATGGGGAAGTGCGCAGCCCGCAAGCATGCAAAGGCAGACTGCTGCTGCGATCAGGATTTGGTAGGCTTTGTTCAAGGCAGGACCTCCTCGGCCTCCCTTGGGCAATCATATTATACTACATAATCGGAGGGGGATAAAGGTGGATAGACTAAATCTTCTGAAAACACTGTCGGAGGTCAACGGCATTCCTGGATTTGAGGGCGATGTCCGCAAGCTGATCTCGAAGCACGTCGAAGGAAAATGTGAGTTGCAGACAGACAACTTGGGCAGCCTGATCTGCGCGAAAACCGGTGCGAGTGATGGGCCGAAAATCATGATCCCGGCGCACATGGATGAAATTGGCTTCATGGTTCATGTCATCACTGACGAAGGGTTTATCCGCTTTATTCCCATGGGCGGCTGGTGGGATCAAGTGCTTCTCGGCCAACGCGTCCAGATAAAGACGAGTCACGGAATGGTCACAGGCGTCATCGGCTCTAAGCCTCCTCATATCCTTAAAGAGGAAGAGAGAAGTAAGGTTGTCAAGAAGGACACCATGTTCATCGATGTGGGCGCCACAAGCAAGGCTCAGGCCATGGATGAGTTTCACATCCGTCCAGGTGACCCCATTTTCCCCGTCAGCCAGTTTGAGGTCCTCGCCAGCGGCAAAGTGGTGGCGGGTAAGGCATGGGACGATCGGGCGGGCTGTGCTGCCCTAGTGGAACTGATCCATAGGTTGCAAGGCCAGGCGCACCCCAACACGGTCTATGCTGCAGCCACTGTTCAGGAAGAAGTGGGCCTGCGGGGTGCCAAGACTTCCACAGCAGTGGTATCTCCGGATATCGGGATTGCGCTCGACGTCGGCATCGCCGGGGATATGCCTGGCGTCAAGCCAGAAGAGAGTCCCCTGAGACTAGGAGAAGGTCCTGTGCTCTACGTGGCCGACGGTTCTGTGATCGCCCATTCAGGCTTGCGCCGCTTTGTAATCGCTGTGGCGGAAGAGCTGAGAATTCCGCTGCAGTTTGCGGCCCTGCTGGGTGGGGGAACGGACGCCGGTGAGATGCACCTCTTCGGCGCAGGCGTGCCCAGTTTGAGTCTGGGTGTTCCTGTGCGGTATGTTCACGCCCACACCGGCCTGATGCATCTAGACGACTATGAGAATCTGATCAAGCTCTTGGAGGGACTCGTCATGCGGCTTGATTGGGATGCAGTCAACGAAATTAAGCGCGGTGAGTGAGGAAAATGCAGGCAGAACTGGTGATAATCGGTACAGAGCTGCTCTTGGGGGAGATTGTCGACACAAACGCGCAGTTTTTGGCCAGAGGCTTGGCCAACTGCGGCATAAATCTTTACTACAAATCGACTGTAGGCGATAACTGGGTGCGGATAGTGGAGACTATCTCGCGTGCTCTATCTCGGTCCGAACTGGTGATCATCAGCGGCGGACTCGGCCCCACAGAAGACGACCTCACTAGAGCGGCGGTGGCTGCCGTGACAAACCGCACTCTCGAGCTGGACGTGGAGGCCTTGGATACCATCGAGGCTTACTTCAGAAAGAGGTATGGCGATCGTAGTATGCCTCTCAACAACCGCAAGCAGGCCTATCTCCCGACAGGTGCTGTGGTGATTCCCAACCG
>ERZ773359.4210-NODE-4210-length-15381-cov-4.370612_pt1 | contig 15381 bp, 8 predicted proteins | sample MGYA00374955_ERZ773359 | MGnify/ENA primary metagenome ERZ773359 (study PRJEB29098, sample SAMN04486028) | biogas fermenter metagenome | study: EMG produced TPA metagenomics assembly of the Biogas fermentation microbial communities from Germany - Plant 4 DNA1... | reverse complement strand
TATACAGATCGCTGGCTTGAGGATGTTCTGAATCAGGCATATATTAGTTTTGACCGTGCATGCCAACGCTGGAGAGATCTTTATAGATCAGCTAAGGCTCAAGCCGAGAGGAACTTCAAAATAGAAACCGATATGTCGTGCACTGATTCCCGCAAGAAAACACGTGCCGGACGCCTACGTGAAGAGGCAGTACGCCAGTTAAGTTTGCTGGCCAATGACAGAAGCTACGAAGACTCTGATTTCTATCCATATCGCTATTTCGCCGGTGAAGGATTCTTGCCAGGGTATAACTTCCCTCGCCTGCCCCTGTCTGCGTACATCCCTGGACGGCGTGGTCCAAGAGGAAAATCGGAATACATTTCCCGACCACGCTTTCTAGCTATATCTGAATTCGGTCCAAGATCCTTCATTTACCATGAAGGTGCACGCTATCAGATTCGTAAGGTCATCCTGCCACCCCAGGTTGTCCAAGGCGATGAAGCTAAACTTGCCCTCGAGACCATGAAACAATGCTCTAGATGCGGCTGTGTCCATCCTTTCAATGACTGTGATGACATCAACATCTGTTCTAACTGTGGACATAAGCTTGGCAGCGCTGTGACGAATCTTTTCAGAATGACCAACGTCGCAACAGAGCGGGCTGCCCGCATCAACTGTGATGAGGAAGAACGGCAGAGAATGGGCTATGACATCAAAGTGGGTTTCAGATTCGCTACGATCGGAGGCAAGCCAAGTTTTAGGGTAGCCCAAGTGTTCCACGAAAACAATGAGATTGCAACAATCACATATGCGCCTTCCGCCACTATCTCTAAGATAAGCCTGGGATGGTTCAGGCGTAAGGAAGACGAAGTCCTTCCCGGCTTTGTGCTTGATTTGGAAACAGGACGATGGGCAAGAGGAAGCAAACTCGTGGAACGAGATGATGAGTCGGCGCCTGATGAAGATGAGATGACAAGCCGCAAAGAACGTGTTATTCCGTATGTTGATGACACGAAGAACTGCCTCATATTCAAGCCTGCTCGTAGGCTTGACAAGTCCGCCATGGCCACGGTCCAGGCAGCCCTCAAGAATGCCATCCAAGTTAAGTACCAACTGGAAGATTCAGAACTCGCTGCTGAACCGCTTCCTGATAAAGATGACAGGCGTCTCATTCTTCTCTATGAAGCTTCCGAGGGAGGCGCAGGAGTTCTTCGTAACCTTGTCGATGATCCGAACGCCTTAGCAGAAACTGCATCTTGCGCCCTACGAATATGTCATTACGATCCTGACACATTGGAAGACCTTGGCTCTGCTCCCAAAGAGGAAGAAGGATGCGAGGCTGCATGCTACGACTGTCTGATGAGCTATTCCAACCAGATGGATCATGCAATCCTTGACAGAAAGCATGACAAGGTCATCGAGCTCCTTAAGAAACTGCAAAGCTCGCAAACAAAAGCCTCCCCTGTAGGCAAGCCACGGGGAGAGCATTTAGAAGCTTTGCTAGCTAAGTGTGAATCTGATCTTGAGCGGAAATGGCTGAACTATGTTGCCGATCTTGACCTACGGCTTCCCACAGAAGCCCAAAAGTACCTGGATGTAGCGAATACAAGAGTTGATTTTTACTATGAAATAGATTCTGCTCCTGCAGTGGCTGTGTACATAGACGGACCGGATCACGAGATGAGCGATCAAATCGAGGTCGATAGACGACAAGAGAAAGTCCTCACAGAGCTGGGCATTATGTGTCTCCGCTTCAGTTACGACGATGATTGGGAACGAATCATATCAGAGCACCCAAACATCTTCGGAAAGATAGGTCACGGATCTGGAAGGGGTGGTGCAACATGACAGATGCAGACTTCTCAGTAGGCGCCTTAGTCCGCGCAAGAGGCAGAGAATGGGTAGTGCTTCCGGGCTCCAAAGAAAACTTTCTGCTTCTTCGGCCCCTAGGTGGTGAAGGAGAAATAGCAGGCATATCTACTGCCCTTGAATCCATGGAATCCGCCCACTTTGATCTGCCCAATCCTGAACATGTTGGAGAGTCCTTTTCCTGCAGAATGCTTCGGGACGCAGCGAGACTGTCATCCAGGGCATACTGCGGTCCTCTTCGCTGCCTTGGCAGGATAGCGGTGGAACCCCGGCCATATCAACTTGTTCCCCTCTTAATGGCCCTAAAACTTAATCCGGTCAGAATACTCATTGCTGACGATGTAGGTGTAGGCAAAACGATAGAAGCTTGCCTGATAGCCCGCGAACTTCTTGACAGAGGAGAGATCGAGCGAACCGCAGTCCTCTGTCCTCCTCACCTGGCAGAACAGTGGCAGGCTGAACTCTCTGGGAAATTCCATATTGAAGCTGAGTTGGTTCTGTCATCTACAGCCTCTCGCCTTGAACGTAACTGCGCTATGGGACAATCTCTCTTTGAAGTCTATCCGCATGTCATTGTCTCTCTTGACTTCATAAAATCAGACCGTAGACGCGAGGAATTCCTAAGGACCGCTCCTGAGTTCGTAATTGTCGATGAAGCCCACACGTGCGCTTTTGGTTTTGAAAGACGAGGAAGACATCAACGACATGAGTTAGTGTCGAAGCTGACAGATGACCCAGGGCGCCACATGGTGTTTGTCACTGCCACGCCCCATAGTGGCAAAGAAGACGCATTTCGTTCACTTATCAGCTTCCTCGATCCTGAGTTTGCTGATTTCCCCAAGGACCTTTCCGGCCCCCAAAACGAACCCCGTCGCCGCAGATTAGCCCAGCACTTTGTTCAGCGTAGACGGGCTGATATAGAGCATTATCTTGATTCCCAAACACCGTTTCCGAAACGTAATCCCAGAGAGGAACATTACACTTTGCACCCTGAGTACAAGCAACTATTCGATAGGGCAATAAACTATGCCAGGGACACTGTTGCAGATGATTCAGGAGGGCCCCATAGACAGAGGGTGCGTTGGTGGTCAGCCCTGGCGCTTCTCCGTGCATTGGCTTCGAGCCCGAGAGCTGCCGCTGCCACAATGAGGACACGGGCAGGTGTCGCTGACGCAGAGACAGTGGAACAAGTCGATGAAATCGGAAGACGGGCTGTATTTGATATTGACGCAGATGAACAACTCCCTGAAGGCCTGGATGTTATCCCGGGAAGTATCGCTATCGAAGAGGATGAAGCCCAAGCAGGCAAAGTCGACCGAAGTGAAATGAGATTGCTCTCGCGCATGGCTCGTCAAGCGGAATCTCTTGAAGGAAACAAAGATTACAAATTAACCAAGATGGTAGATTTCGTGGACGAGTACCTAAGAGATGGTTTCAGCCCCATTGTTTTCTGCCGGTTCATCCCTACTACTGAATACGTTGCTAAAGAACTTAGAAAGCGTCTTCCTGAAGATGTAGAAGTCGCCTGTGTGACAGGATCGTTACCTCATGTTCTCAGGGAAGAGAAAGTTGCAGATCTTGCAAATCACAAAAAGCGAGTGCTTGTAGCCACTGATTGCCTGTCGGAAGGGCTTAACTTACAGGAAAGCTTTAACGCTGTGATTCATTACGATCTCTCATGGAACCCCACAAGACATGAACAACGAGACGGACGTGTAGATAGGTTCGGCCAGAAGAGTCCGGAAGTACGCGTTCTTACATATTACGGCCTCGACAACCAGATAGACGGAATCGTCCTGGACGTGCTGCTCCGAAAACATGAGACTATCAGAAACAGCCTTGGCATTTCAGTTCCCGTTCCGCTTAATGCAGAAGCTGTGGAGGAAGCGATCATTGAAGGGCTGCGCCTTCGTCGTCCGGACCAAGCTATTCAACTTATGCTCCCAGGCATGGAGGATCAAGTCTACTTAGCCAGAACCGCATTTGACGCCCTTTGGGAGAAGTCTCTTGAGAGAGAAAAGCGCTCCAGAACCATGTTTGCGCAGGATACGTTGAAACCAGATGAAGTACTGGACGCGCTTGACGAAGCGGAAGGGTCTATCATGACCCCTGCTGATGTTCGGCGTTTCTTCACAGGTGCAGTGAATAGCTATGGAGGGGCAGTCCAATCCCAAAATGGCGTAGTGACGTTCGATCTCAAGGAGATGCCTCGTGACTTACGAGATGCGTTAGCCGCGCCTGAGACATTTCAGGCAGCTTTTGACCTGCCGGTTCCTGAAGAAGTCAAGTGGCTCAAACGCACCCATCCCTTTGTCGAATTCATGGCTTCGCATGTTTTTGAGTCTGCTCTCGATCCCTACGGAGAACCGGTCGCGCGCCGAGTCGGCGCAATGATGACAAACGCTGTCTCAAAACTGACTACTTTGCTCCTGATTCGCTACAGGTACGATATAACAACATACATTAACAACAAAGAAAGCTCACAACTGGCTGAGGAGTCCATAACTCTAGCTTATGAAGGACTTTCTGATGAGCCTGTTTGGCTCGATGAAGCTCAAGCCCACAGGCTCCTTGACGTAGACCCCACAGGTAATGTCTACCGTGAACAAGCACTTCACTTCGTGAAACAGGTAGTAGCGGGGTATGAAGGACTCATGAAGCATGTAGAGGAGACTGCGAGTCAAAGGGCCGAGTCCCTACTTACTGCACATAGGCGAGTGCGTTCAGCCGCACGGATGAAAGGTGTACGCTACAAAGTTGAACCTCGTCTGCCCGCAGATATATTGGGTATCTATGTTTACCTGCCTGACAACAGAAGGAGGAAGAACGAATGAGGGGACGTGTGAACGGGCTCTTTGCCGCAGTACGAACTGAAGGCGGGCTCCTGCCTCCGGATCTCATGCAGCGAGTGGCTGCAGGAGACCGTTCTCTCCCCGGACTTACTTCTAAATCCTATCACTTAGCCCAGGGTGAAAGGCTAAACGAGACGATTGCGCGTTCATGGAACAGGGTACGCGGCGCTTGGCATGGGTTTTGTGACGCGCTCTCACAACTTCCTGAGGATGATCCTGCAGTCGGCCTCACACGCGAACGCTGGCTCGGGGTAATCTTCCAAGAGCTCCATTACGGAAGGCTCCCCAGGGCAAGTGGGCTGGAACTGGATGGCAAGGCTTATCCCATATCGCACGTATGGGGCGACATACCCATACACTTGGTAGGCTATGGTGTGGATCTGGACAAGCGGACCCCCGGAGTAGCGGGTGCAGCCCGTAGCAGTCCCCACGGACTTGTACAAGAATACGTCAACCGTAGCGAGGATCATCTGTGGGGAATCGTATCCAACGGACGCAAACTAAGACTCTTACGGGATAATGTTAGCCTAACCCGTCAATCATATGTTGAATTCGATCTTGAAGCGATAATGGAAGGAGAGTTGTATTCCGACTTTGCCCTCTTTTGGCTGCTGTGTCACCAATCAAGACTTGAAGGCGAAGCACCAGGGGATTTGTGGCTTGAAAAGTGGGCCCAGCTGGCGAAACAGCAAGGAACACGTGCACTGAACGAGGTACGGGATGCAGTGGAAAAAGCTGTTGAATTACTTGGCGCAGGATTCCTTAGGTATTCAGGAAACCAGGAATTACGCAGGAAACTCAGAGCCGGTGAACTTCTGCCGGAAGAGTATAAGAATCAACTGCTTCGATTGGTTTACCGGATCATATTTCTCTTTGTGGCAGAAGACAGAGACCTGCTTCATCCTGAAGAAACCGGTCAGCGCGTAAGAGAGGTTTATGCGAATCACTATTCTATAGGACGACTCCGAAAACTTGCAGAACACACCCGCGGAGGTAAACATCCTGACCTTTACCGTTCGATTCAAGTGGTCATGACAGCTCTTGGATCTGATGAAAGCACTCCTGAAATTGGCCTTGCTCCAATGGGCGGAGGACTATGGGCACCTGCGTTCGTGCTGGATCTCGCTTGTGCAGACATTTCTAATGCAGATTTCTTAGCTGCCATAAGGAAACTTGCGTTCATGACAAAAGACGGCGTAAGGATGGCTGTCGACTACAAGAATATCGGGGCTGAAGAGATAGGAGGAGTATATGAATCCCTGCTTGAGCTCGCCCCGGATATGGATCCTGAGTCAGGCCGTTTTGAGCTTGTTGAGGTTTCAGGAAGCAGCCGCAAGACAACAGGGTCTTACTATACTAATTCCGAGCTCATTCAATGCCTGCTTGACTCAGCCTTGGATCCTGTCTTAAATGAAGCAGCCCGAAAGCCCGAACCCGAAAAGGCTATCATTTCGCTCAAAATATGCGATCCGGCGTGCGGGAGCGGCGCATTTCTGATTGCTGCAGCTCACCGCATGGCGAGGAAGTTAGCTTCCATCAGAACAAGAGAGGACGAACCTTCACCAGGAGAGATAAGGAGGGCTTTGCGTGATGTAATCGGCCATTGTATTTATGGGGTTGATCTGAACCCTATGGCTGTGGAACTCTGTAAGATCAACCTATGGATGGAAGCGATGGATAAAGGAAAGCCTCTTTCATTTCTTGACCACAGGATACTTGTGGGCAACAGTCTTCTCGGTACAGTGCCTGCACTTATGAATAAAGGAATTCCTGATGATGCCTTCTCGCCTATTTTAGGAGATGACAAAAAAATCGCTGCGCGATTCAGACGGCAGAATCGTGAAGAACACAGTATGACAGCGCTGTTCGTTGCAGACGGTGCCGGATATGTGGAATCACCCATTGCTGTGCAGATGGCATCGGGATTGACTAGGGCCATAGTAGAAATCGACGAGTTATCCAATGATGCCATTTCCGAGATTAGAAAGAAGCATCTCCATTATCAAGAGATTGTTGAGTCGCCTGAATATCGCCATCTCAAGTTCGAAGCTGACGCGTGGTGTGCCACGTTCGTGTGGAGAAAGACGAAAGGTGCGCCACCTGCGATAACAAATTCAGTCTATGAAGTCATTAGAAAGATGCCTGATTCTGTGTCCGAGGAGGTTCGCAGAGAAGTAGATCGACTGGCTGATCAGTACAAGTTCTTCCACTGGCATGTGGCTTTCCCCGACGTCTTCAAGTCGCCAATCTACGGAGGACAGCCTGAGAATACCGCTATGGGATGGTCAGGTGGCTTCGATGTCGTGTTAGGCAATCCGCCGTGGGAAAGAGTGAAGATTCAGGAGAAAGAGTGGTTTGCAGGTCGGTGCCCGAGTATTGCACAAGCGCCGAACGCAGCAGCCAGGGCACAGAAGATCAAGAAGTTGAAAGAGAGTAACCCTTGGCTATATAGGCATTTCATGGAGGATCTGCATCAGGCTGATGGGGAAAGCCACCTGATGAGAAACAGCGGCCGATACCCTCTTTGCGGACGCGGAGACATCAATACGTACTCCGTATTTGCAGAGACAATGCGAGATATTATCTCACCTGTAGGACGGGTAGGCACAGTGATACCTTCAGGTATTGCCACGGATTTTACAACTAGATTCTTCTTTCAAGACATCATGGGGGCAAAAGGTGCACCTTCCCTGGTCAGCTTTTATGACTTCGAGAACAGGAAGGCGATTTTTCCAGGAGTACATAGGAGTTATAAGTTCAGCCTGACCACAATATCCGGATCTAAACGGCCATCTAGAGAAGGTGCAGATTTCGTTTTCTTCGCCCAACAGGTTGAAGATCTGAAGGATGAAGACCGTCACGTGCGTCTGACAATTGAGGACATCGAACTACTGAACCCCAATACTCTCACCGTTCCAACGTTTAGGTCAAAACGCGATGCAGAACTGACGAAGAAGATCTATCAGCGTGCACCAGTACTTATTAAGGATAGCAAAAATGGAAAGCCTGAGGAAAATCCATGGGGGCTAAGCTTTATGGCCATGTTTCACATGGCTAATGATTCGGATCTCTTTCGCACCTGGACCCAGCTTGAGGAGGAAGGTTGGCATCTTGAAGGCAATGTCTTTCTGAAGGATGAAAAGAAATACCTACCCCTTTATGAGGCCAAGATGGTTCATCATTATGACCACAGATGGGCGACATATCTTCGAGATGGAACAACTACTAGAGAGCTAACTTCTGAAGAGAAGATGAATCCTAACCGGTGTGTTATGCCTCGGTACTGGGTACCTGAGGAGGAAGTGGAGGCACGGCTTGCAGAGAAATGGAATAAAAATTGGCTGATGGGGTGGCGAGATGTTACAAATACGACAAACGAGCGGACGGTAATTGCCGGGGTGGTACCGAGAGTAGGCGTGGGACACACATTTCCGCTCATGTTTAGCACAACTGTGAGCAAATCTGAGTTATTGTGCCTATTAGCTAGCTTTTCTTCTCTTGCCTTTGATTACTGTGCACGTCAAAAAATAGGGGGTACTCACCTCACCTACCACTGTATGAATCAGTTGCCAGTAATGTCCCCATCAACATACTGCCAAAATGCACCGTGGACTCAGGATGAGTCATTGGAGCAGTGGATCACACCTCGAGTGATTGAGTTGCTATGCACGTCTCACGACTCAACATCCACACTCACCCGTAATTTCTTTAGTAGCAGTTTGTCTCCCTGGGACGATGAACGGCGTTTCCTCATCAGATGCGAACTTGATGCAGCATTCTTTCACCTGTATGGCTTGGCCCGGGATGATGTTGAATACATTCTCAACACATTCCCCATTGTAAAAAAGAATGATGAAAAGATATATGGGGAATTTCGAACCGCGCGAACGATTATCGGAATCTATGATGCGATGGCTGAGGCTATTGCCGGAGCAGCAGCCGCAGCAGCTTATGAAACACTGTTGGATTAGGTTTAGGATGCGTGATATTCAAGAATTCCATAGTCTTCTTCTGTAGTAGAGTCCGCTGTCACCTTCACAGGAGTACACGCAGAAAATAAGCAGCCCTGAATGCCTATAGTTTTCTCATGAGGAATAATGTGAGCTCACGAAGAGTCAACCCATATGGTAGATTTCGTGTCAAGACTACAGGAGGTAGCTAAACAATGCAAACGGAAAACGGACGGGATCTTGGCACTGAGGGATCTGACATAATGGCAGCCTTCGATATTCTCCTTGAGATTATCGAAGATGCTATAGCTGCTGCAAATCGAACAAGCATAGCCTGTATGCAATCTGAGGATTACGACTCGGCGCGTAAACACCTGGATCGCAGTGAGGCAATTACAGGCTTCAGGGACAAGGTTTCTACTCTAAGAGATGAATGGTTCTCTATTTGCGAGTTGAGTACAGAAGAGACTGATAGTACACAGCAGGCCGATAGTCTACTTCGGAGGAACCTTGGTCGACTCCCCCGCGGCATACGCACTCCTGAATCTGCTTTCACAAAACCTATCCTGGAAGCTCTGGTGGAGTTGGGAGGCTCCGCTCCCGTCAGTAACGTACTTGACTTAGTCGGGCCTAAGGTGGAGAAGCAACTAAAAGACGTAGATTACCAACCCCTTCCGTCAGATCCCAACACATTGAGATGGCGCAATACCGCGCAGTGGGCTCGCAATAATCTGGTAAAACAAGGGTTATTAAGTAACGATTCTCCACGGGGGATATGGGAGATCAGCGAGACAGGCCGGCGTTGGTTGAATGAAGCTCAAGATCTCAGCTAGAACCAACCGGGAAGGACTTCCCTCGTCTAACCTTGAATAGACGAAAGAGTTACCAAGACAAAGAGAACCAGATTTTGTCATCAGTAAAGTGTAGATTCACGGAGGTGACGCTTGTGGCGATATCAGATGTGACGAGAGACCAGGATGACCTAACCATCTCTCCGGAAGGCTTGGCGAAACTAGATCAAGCACTTGAGAAATTCGCCGAGTTCCGGCAGGACGAAGAGCAGTATCTTGCTCAGGAGCGGACCTATAAAGAAGAACTGTTCAATCACCTAAGCTCGATATGGGATGTCCTCGACAAGGATCCTGAAGAAAGCCGACAAATGCTCCTTAGATTCATGCGCAAAGAAGGTATTGATGGCAAGTTTGTTGGTTCTTTTGATAACCTCGTCGGCCGCTTTGGATTTGCAGATCGAGGAGACTTCGCAGTTTACCTGGAGAATATCGATCCTGACACCTACAAGCAAACACTTCAGGACCTTTTTGACGATGAAGACGTTCCTTCCACGCGCCTTAGTCAATTTCGCTCTGTTGTAAACATTGCGTACCGCCGTCTTTTTGATGAAGGTAAGTTCCATGAAGGCAAAAAGACTAAACCCATAATTACTCAGAACTTCGCTGCGATCTTACTCACCTCATATGATCCTAATTCTTATATTCTGTATCGCCACACCGAGTATGCGAAGACTGCCAAATGGCTTGGCCTGGCAGTGCCCTCAACCCCGGAGCAACGTTATGCACTTTTCCTAGACGTGGCTATGTATGTCTTGGATTATGCAAAAGACAAGAATTACCTTGTTCATGATCTTATAGATGTACACAACATGATCTACATGCTATGGACCTACGATGAATTCGAAGAGGTGCGATCCGAAGTTAGACGCATCGATACCGAAGAATCAATCTATACCTTCATTAATAAACACAACTTCATCTTCCCGGATTGGCTCGTCACAGACTACATACTTTCCCTTGCAACAAAGCCGTTTGTGATCCTATCAGGGATATCCGGCACAGGTAAGACTAAACTAGCACAACTCGTAGCTGAATACATAGTCCACCCTGCGGCAGATCCGGCGGAGAAAACTTTCGTGTCTGTAAGACCTGATTGGACCGATAACTCTTACCTATTAGGCTGGTACAACGCGATAGCTGAAAGATACGAGACTACTCCTGTACTCGACCTGATCATGGCAGCAGAAAGTAAGCGTGACGTGCCTCACTTCATCATCCTCGATGAGATGAACATTGCCAAGGTGGAACACTACTTCTCAGATTTCTTGAGTTGTATGGAAAGCAGATGGATTGACGCCAACGGTAAAGTCCGGCAAGAGCCCATTCATCTTCACAGTCAAGGCGACGAAGAAGACTACGATGAAGGCCTCTGTGTTCCCTCTAAAATCGACTTACCTTTGAACATCTGTGTCACCGGAACTGTTAATGTAGATGAGTCCACCTACATGTTCTCCCCGAAGGTGCTGGATCGTGCAAACGTAATCGAACTTAACGATGTCTATCTTGACCCGGATTCTTTGGCCCGGGCTGAAACACCCGGTTCAGAAGGGTTTGTTCTGAAGAAGGATGTGAATCTAAGAGACCTCCTTACAGCGCACAAGCCACCCACTACAGAATCACTGGAGCAAATGAAGGAACTTATGCCGGATGAGTTCAGTCTCCTCCTACGCATTCATCATACACTTAAGCCTTGCCATATGCACTTTGGTTACCGCGTTGCCAACGAAATTGCAGCATTCATGCTTAACGCACAGAAGTTCTGCATAGGCGGAGACGAGATATTGCCGTTTGCCTTCGATCTTCAAGTCATGCAGAAAATACTGCCTAAGATGCACGGCAACGCATCACAACTCATGGATCCGATAGAAAGCCTCATGACTGCACTGCCCGATTCATGCACGATGAGCAAAAGCAAACTTGCCCGAATGAAAACCCGTCTTGAGCAAGTAGGCTTTGCATCGTTTATTGAGTAGAGTAGCATACAGTAGAGCACGGGGAGGCTTGAGCATGTCAGTAATTGCAAAAGACATTTCTAATCTGCAACCGGCTCTCGACCACACTCATGACGTGATCTCACAACTCATTCAGCAAGGCGCTTGTTGCGAGGACAGGGTCATCCGGGTTCCGTCTGATTCCGTCTACTACCTTCACTTTGCTGAAGACAACGTTCCAAGCTGGGTGGAGAGCTCACCCTTCCTAAGAAGACGAGGCACACTAAATCTTTTCGAGCTCAATCTAGTAAACTGTGTCGGACTTATCCGTCTCGGCCCGATAGACCTAGAAATAGAATGCACTAAGCTCACACCTCTCGACTTCCGTAGGCTCATTCATGAAGTCTCTCTGTACCTAATGCGGTTGCCGTTCTCACATAGAGGGCCTGGGTCTGCCTATAGGCCTGTCTACAAAGCAGATAAATGCATCGAGTATCACATACTGATTTATGTAAGCAATCTACTTAAGTCCAAACGCCTGCAAACTGCAGTGGCACAAATCGCAGCCAATCCACACGTGCTGTTTGTGAAAGAGAGGCATCAGGTGCGTGTAGAGCAGGCTCGCCGTACAGACTCGCTCACAGTGAAAAACATATGTGCCCTCCCCCGCTATTTCGAGCCTATACGTTCGGGATCCAGCCTGTCTAAGAGGTCTCTTAGCAGACGTCTCCAAGGGACTTCTCTTGAAAACCATTTCCTAGGATCCGTCCTGTCCAGTAGGATGATCTCTATACTGGATAACCCGGAAAACCAGTTTGTGCTTCATGTACTTGAATCCATGCTTGATGCCGTAGCATGGGTAAAACTGTCTCCTCAGTGTACTCTTGATATTCACACTGAAGCAGGCAGAATACAAGAGGAAATCGAGCACCTTCTCGGGTACGACCTGTTCAGGGAGGTATCAAGGCCTCGCCTGCTCAACTTGTCATCTCAAGTCTTGCAGCGCCGGGCGGGCTATCGGGAGATGCTTACATTTCATTCAGAGATGACGCTCCCGCCTACACCTGCGTGGTCAGAAGATCTCAGGCGCATCCTTGAGCTGAAAGATGCAGCTACTCTATATGAGTACTGGGTGTTTATTGAGATCTGCAAGAACGTAGAGATGATTACAGGTACAGGCTCTGCCAAGGCTTCAGTAGTTGATTATGACCCGCTTGGAGTCAGCCTTGCCCGCGGAATTCGTGTCAGGTTCCCAGGACATATAGAAGTGGACTACAACCGAAGCTTCAAAGGATACTCCGGTTCCTTCCGTCCTGACGTGACACTGATTACGCCTTCCGGCATGTGGGTATTTGACGCCAAGTTCCGCTTAGACAGAAGGATTGAATCAAGCCTTGAGACAGAAAACGATGACTTAGTTGTAGCGGACGCTACAGCTAAGACAGACGATATTCATAAGATGCATGCATATCGTGATGCCCTCTCGCCGGCATGCCGAGGGGCGTATGCTGTGTATCCCGGTGATGAGCTATTGATGTACCCGGCGGTGAGTTGCGATGTGCACATGTATGGAGCCGATACCGGCGATTGTGAGACCTCTTGTGTGACTGCCGTTGCGCCGGACGGAGTAGGAGCAATTCCTGCAAAACCGGGTACATGCTTAAGTTACCTACCCGCTATCGTCAGAAAACTGCTTAGCCTGTCTGACGCTTAGGGCATATGTCTTAGCCCTTTCTTTCTCGGTCATTTCGGCCATGAATTTGCCGATCGCAGATGATGATGAAGAGATTAACGATGATATCTAGCTCTGACCCTTGTCTCTCGCTGTACTGTCATGCTTCCTTATAGCATTTTGGTATACGATTATATTTGTTTCTTGCAAGTACTTTTCCCCTGTTTGCAGCAATCCCCCTAGGAAGAACAGTCGTCTTATGGAATTTACTTGTGCCATTGTAAGCATCCTCCTGATCCCCCTCGTGTCTATCTACAATGAATTTTCCGGGGGGCCATTGCAATGGCCTTCTTTCTCTGCAAAAACAGGGAATTTTACTTTGCAACTTGGTGACTCTAGTCTGCAACAAACATATCTGGGCCAGAGTCAATCAGTATACTCAGAAACATCTGGGGGTACGCTTTCTAAAAAGGATAACCGCCAATATTGTTGAATTCATTATGCAATTGCAAATAGGATATAAATGGATTTAACCGACATCCAAAATTCTGCGGAAAGAAGTCTATTGGATTAAGAAAGCAGTGCAAAGCAAGTCATGGAAAGAACAGCAACCGGCAATCGACCGGTATGTTGTCGAGCGGGGATTCATAAAGAAGCCTCGGTTCATAGTTTGCGCCATTCTGTTGCAACCCATTTGCTAGAAGCCGGAACGGATCTTCGATATGTACAAGAAATACTTGGGCATCAAAGTTCTAAAACCACGAAGATCTATACCCATGTCGCATGCAAAGACTTGCAGAAGATACAAAGTCCTCTGGATCGCCTCGTATTGAAATAAAAATGGGCGTGGGCGGGGAGATTTGAAACGCGATATTAGCGAAATTTGTGGATACCACTAGCAGGGTTGAGTTGGCGAAGTTCGGGAAATAGAAGTTATGCATCATTGCTTCAAAAAATGGGGTGATATATTTGTTCTATAATGATGCACTTGATATAAGCAGTGAAACATGGATGAAGTTACTTTTAGATCGCAATATTACATTAGCAAATGATCTTGAAGTAATTAAACTTGTTTATGGAAGTGAAAATCATGAATTAAGAGCCTCAGAAATAGCAGAGTATATGAGTTTAACACATCACGGACCAATTAATCTTCAGGTTAGCAGATTTAGCAAACGGGTTATTCAAAAAACAGGTGTTCAACCTCCGCTACGTAAAAACGGTACCCCCCGTTGGTGGCACGTTCCATTTTTGGGATATGAGGAAGGGAACAGGTTTCCATGGATAATGCGACCGCAACTTGTAATTGGATATGAAAAGGCGTTTGGTGAGAGTGATGAAGCATTACTTTACCAAGAGGAGTTGGAAAGGGAAAGCGCAGAGCTGACTGAAGGTGCAATGGTTCGAATATCAGTTAATCGATATGAACGAAACAGAAAGGCTAAAAATAAGTGTATTGAACATTATGGGAGTTCCTGTTGCATTTGCGGTTTTGACTTTGGGAAGCGATATGGACCTATTGGTGACGGGAGGATCCATGTGCACCATTTGGTCCCTTTAACAAATATTCAAAAAGAATATGTAATCGATCCCATCAAAGACTTACGACCTGTTTGCCCTAATTGTCACTTAATTATTCATAGTAAAAAGGAACCGTTTACCATTGAGGAACTTAAAGAAATGCTCCGAGGGTCTGCAACGACGCATAACAACGGGTTCCAGCCAGAGGGGCGCGGTTAGTGGATCATGATGTGGAATCAAGCAGGTTAATTATGAAGTGAACGCGCCCACATCGATTCACCAAGCGCGGTCGCGCTAGGGTTCATCGACGTCTGGAACCCGCGGACGTTATGTGACATTGCTGATTTATAGATATAGGATCTGTCAATAGTCTTGATATGGAAAGAATTGTTTTCTATGATTGGGGGGTGCTCATAGTGGCTGATCACTATTTAGAAGAATGGCAAAAACAACAAAAAAGAGAAATTGAGAAGTTTACTGATGGATGGAATTGGGAGATAGTTTTTCATACTTGGTCTAATAGAATTAGAAATTATCCGGTTTCATTTAATCCTTTGTTTACTGAGGTCTGGGTTCATGATCCTGAGTATCCAACAGGTCGTAAAAATGCTTTATCTTGGTGGCCACAAAAAGAAATGTAGAAGTTGAAGTTAGATTTCCAGAAGCATCTTGACCGCTTTCCCGGAACCAATGGGCCAGTTAATCGTAAGCGTCAAAACGCCCCCGCCTTGTAACTAAGCGTTGGCTGTAGTAGTT
>ERZ773359.4208-NODE-4208-length-15390-cov-6.336876_pt1 | contig 15390 bp, 12 predicted proteins | sample MGYA00374955_ERZ773359 | MGnify/ENA primary metagenome ERZ773359 (study PRJEB29098, sample SAMN04486028) | biogas fermenter metagenome | study: EMG produced TPA metagenomics assembly of the Biogas fermentation microbial communities from Germany - Plant 4 DNA1... | reverse complement strand
CGCGGCGGAACCCTAGGCACACTTTCACCCGTAGTCAGATAATTTACGGTTATCTGGTAGAGACTTTCAGGCCATATTCCTGAAATTATACGAGTTATTTAATTCACCATTAGCTTATCAGATTTGACAAAGCCTGTCAATATGCTTTACTTTTCCCGTCGGCCATGCGAAGTTTGCTATTTTTCGCCTACTCGCCACAGTATTTAATTCGCGATTGCTTATATAACTCCTCCCTAAAGGCGGGGGTTAAATACTCGGAGGCATAGAAATTAAAGAAAGATGGTTTGTCAGGATGGCAAAACTTTTCCACATAAGCCCTGGCGGCAGCGCGCTGTTCTTCTTCACTGGCATCAGGAGAAATGGGATCGGGCATCACACCCAGCACAATTTTGTCTCCGTACAATTCGTAAAGTTTTTGCGTATCATTCATGGGTTGCGGATTCCAGGAGTCCCAACCGGCGGCAATAATGGAAGGTACCTGCTTTTCAATCATACCGCAGGAATGTAAATCTGCATATAAACCGCGGGCATGCAGGTGGTCGGTAACTTTTTTCATGTACGGGACAATCATTTCCATGGTTACATTGGGAGAAAAGAAAGTATCTTTTTGCGCGCCCCAGTCATCATGGAAGCAGAAGCAATCAATTTCCGGCCAATATTCAAGATGTTTATCGATAATTTTTATGTAAAGATCAGATAGCTTGTCAAAAAGCGCCTTGACTGCATCCTTTTGTTCCTCATCAATTAATGCCACTACAGCATTTTCAAAATCCATAAAGGAAATTAAACGCTCAAACCAGCCGTTCATAATCCAGACAATATTAAAAACATCTTTGTTCATGGTGATATTTTTGACACTGGTCTCCCAATCCCAGCTGTCTATATCCGGCCAAACCAGTTTTTCTTCCCACTCGTTGGCATCGCGCAGGAACGGATTGCCCGGCTTAACCATAGAACCGCCGGCCACAGGCACATACACCCATTCAATGCCAAACATATCTTTTACCGGCCCTTCCAATGGTGGCATGGGAGTATCTTCAAAAACAAAGGCACGGGCCACATTGTCTGGATTGGCTCTGGGTGTATAAAAACGTGTTTCAATATTTGTAATTTGCCAAATCGGTTTTTTCTCCATGGTGGCAATATATGCCTCTCTTCTTGTTACCGGGAAATCATATAAAGGAGTAGGCGGCGCCCCCGGTATCATACTGGGCATTTCACTAACAACCTTTAATTCAGCCTCATTAAATTTGGGACGATGCAAAATTTTCACTCCTTTTGAAAATTTTTAATATTAATATTATTACTGTCTTATACGCCTTTTGCCTTAATTTCTCCTGCCGGCCGCAAAGGAATTAGATTTTTTCTTAAACAATTAAGCCCTATAAACCTTTATTAAGGTTCATAGGGTTTTACTACATGAAAAATTATTTTTTTGCCAGAAGCTGATAGAATCTATACAACATGGTCACAGTTTGCTCTCTGGTTATGGCCCCCTGCGGATTTGTCCCGTCGGTGATGCCTTCCTGCATCGCCCATTGCCATGCATCTTTAGCCCACTCACTGGGAATATTTTTTTCCTTTTGCACACCGGTCACTTCCGCTAGTGCCGCCCCCACATCCGCACGGAAAGTATCCATATCCTTTCCATGCCTAGGAAACCAGTGCATCACATCGGCCCGACTGCTGGCAATCCCCAATTGGGCCCCTTCGCTATGACAAATTATATCTTTTTCCGTTAAGCTAAACATCCGGCAAAGATATACGCACAATTCTACAGCTTCCCGGTATACCAGGCCAAAATAGACCGGATCATTTAACCCGTCCTCACAAATTTCAAAACCAATATGCGTATTATTTGCCGCTCCCCCTGCATGCCACCCCCGGTGATTCCACGGCAAAGTTTGGTACGTGGCAATACTTCCGTCCTTTAATTTACCAATAAAGGCGTGGACACATTTTTGTTGCCCGTCCGGGCGCGGTTGGTTCCAGTGGTTACCATAGAGATTCGTCCCCAAAAGACCGTCATCCGGGCCCACATAACGTCGCAAATAAGGATTGTTTGCCCCGGTACTGTGCACCATGATCCCCCGCACCAAAATTTTTTGCCCGGCTTGATAGCATTCATTTTTTATCAGAATCAGCTTCCGCAGATTCATTTATTCTCCTCCCCGCCATTTGCTTCTGTTTGCGGCAAATAAAGCTTCACATTAGTATATACGTCTAGCAGCAAAGTGGTGCCATCAGAAAATAATCTCTTTTATTTTACTTTGCAAAACAATGTCAACTTCTCGCAGGTTTTACAAGCAGCCCTCAAAGACACTCGGGATTAATCACAGGCTCCAACTAAAAAAATTTACTCTATGAAAATAGTTAAAAACCCCCGGGGTAATCATCCCCGGAGGCTTTATTTAACTCTGAACGCTTTGTGTAACATCTCTCATCCAGCGGCCTGACCTTACTCTGATTGAGGCCAAAATACACTTTACTATTTCTTCAATCATGGCCATAGCATAAACTAAATGAATCGGAAATCTGAAAACAAAGGCTCCCAGTAAAGTTAAAGGCACGCCAATAAACCACATGGTAAAACCCTCAATTATCAGGGCCTGCCTGGCATCACCACCGCCCCTTAAAACGCCGGTAATAAGAATTATACATACCATTCTTACCGCCAAAATCGCCGCCATCATGTATAAAATAATCTGGGTTGAATAAGCCACTGCGGCGGAAATATTAAATAAGCGGATAATAAAGGGTGAAGCTACAGCCAAGGACGCTCCCAACGTCACACCTGCCAGCACGGAAAGTATAATGGACTTGCGCGCATATTCTTTACTTAATTCGACTTGGCCTGCACCAATACTATTGCCGATCATGACAGAAGCAGCGGCAGAAAGGCCGAAAATCACAATCATAAACAAATTATTCACCGTATTACCAATTTGCACTGCAGCCACCGCCTGGCTGCCCATGCGGCCATAGACCGCAACGTAGACAATACTAGCAAGTCCCCAGCAGATATCATTTAAGACTACCGGTGTGACCGTCTTGAAAACATCCCTGACGTAAGCAAGAGTAAAATCAAGCATTTCTTTCATGGAGGCGGCAATTACCTCTTTGCCGAGATAAACGGCCAGGATTAATCCCACCGTCTCTACAATTCTGGCGATTACCGTTGCAATGGCAGCTCCCTGAACACCAAAGGCCGGCATCCCCAAATTACCAAAAATGAGGGCATAGTTTAAAACAATATTACAAACAAGCCCCACCACACTGATAAACATGGGCAAAACAGTATTGCCAATTGATCTAAGCGCTGACTGGAACATAAAAGTAATGGCTGTAAACAGGTAGCCGAGCAAAATAATTCTTAAATATTGGGAACCCAGCTCTAAAATCAGCGTTTCTTTGTTAAAAATTGCGATAATCATTCTGGGATTACTTAAACCCACGGCGATAAACAGCAAGGCAATTACTGTTACGGAAGACAAGCCCAGGCCTAAGATCCGCTTAATATTCACAGTATCCCTTTTTCCCCAGTATTGAGCAATAAAAATACCGCAGCCCGAACAGATACCGATCAATACCATATGGAAGAAAAAGAAATACTGGTTGGCGATCCCCACAGCAGCAATTTCAGTCTCCCCAAGCCTGCCCACCATAATAGTATCAACCATATTTAAAAACTGACCCAAAAAATTTTGGATCATAATGGGCACACCAATCTGCAGTACTCTTTGATAAAATTCCCTGTCCTTTACCAATACATTCATCTTTTTCGCTCACCCTAAATTTTTGCAAAAGATTAACCACCCGCCAATGAGAGTGGTTATCAAGTTTAGCCTTGCGATACTTTATTTCTCTAAAACGGCACAACGCATTCATTATAACGTTATTATCTGGTTTTGTAAACTATAAAGGGAGAGAATCTTTGCTGTAGCTGTCTTTATATAGTTTGCGGTTATATGACCAAAAATTAAAACTATTATTATTTAAAGTGAAGCCAAAAAGCCTGTAACCCGGACTAGTAGGTTACAGGCTCTAGTTTACTCCCATTCAATGGTGGCCGGCGGTTTAGGGGTAATATCGTACACCACGCGGTTGACATGGGGTACCTCGGTAACGATGCGGTGAGTAATTTTCTCCAGCACTTCATAAGGAAAACGATACCAATCGGCCGTCATCCCGTCCTGGCCGGTGACGGCACGCAAAGCAATGGTATAAGCGTATGTGCGCTTACCGTCAAAAACACCTACGGAGCGGATATCGGGCAGGACGGCAAAAGCTTGCCAGATTTTGCGGTAGAGGCCCGCTTTTTTAATTTCTTCAATCATAATGGCATCGGCCGCCCGCAAGATTTTCAATTTTTCCTCTGTGACCTCACCTAAAACCCGTATGGCAAGACCGGGACCCGGGAAAGGATGGCGCCAAACAATATCCTCAGGTAAGTTTAAGGCTGCTCCAACCTGGCGTACCTCATCTTTAAATAAAGTATTGAGCGGTTCAATAAGTTTAAATTTCATGTCTTTAGGCAGGCCGCCCACATTATGGTGTGATTTAATGACAGCAGTTGTTTCTGTTCCGCTCTCAACAATATCGGGATAAACCGTTCCTTGTACCAAGTAATCAATTTTACCGATTTTAGCCGCTTCCCTTTCAAAAACACGAATAAATTCAGTGCCGATAATTTTACGCTTTTGCTCCGGATCGGTCACACCTTTAAGTTTATGCAAAAACTCTGCCGCCGCATCTACCTTGATTACTTTCATTTTTAAATTTTCCTGAAAAGTGGCCATGACCTGCCGGGCTTCATCCTGGCGTAAAAGTCCATGATCAACAAAAATACAGGTTAAACCATCGCCGATGGCTTTATGTACCAAAGCGGCGGCCACGGAACTATCTACGCCACCGGAAAGGCCGCACACCACTTGTTCATTTTCTCCCACGGCTTCCCGGATTCTTTGCACGGTATTTTCAATAAACACATCAATGTTCCAGTCCCCGGTCAATCCTGCAATTTTAAACAAGAAGTTTGCCAAAACTTTTGTCCCTGCAGGTGTTTCTAAAGCCTGTGGGTGGCAGGAAACGGCATAAAACTTCCGCTCCAAATGGGCCATGGCTGCCACAGGCATCATTTCTGTCGCCGCCAAAACTGTAAAACCCTCAGGTACTTTTTCCACCACCTTGCCCTGTTCCGGCAAGAGCAGAATTTCTTTTGCCAAACCGGCAAAAAGGTCATTTTCTTTTAATACCGTCATTTTTATCTTTTTGCCGGGATCATGCTCACCCGGGCGGATAGTGCCGCCCAAATCCTTTGCCATCACCTGCACGCCGGCACCGAGAGCTAAAATGGGCAGTCCCAGCCGGTAGGCTTCAGGAGCTGCCGCCGGTGCTGTCTCTTTGTAAACCTCCTGTGAATCACCGGTAAAAATTAAAGCTTTAGGATGGCGTTCTTTAATTTTTTCCCAAGGGGTTTTATATGGTAAAATCTCACAATAAACGTGTAATTGCCTGATTTTACGGGCAATTAACTGGGTATACTGTCCACCGAAATCAAGGACAACCACCAATTCCTGCTGCGCCATTTTCCCACCTCCAATTAAAAGGGCTAAAATTAGCATGGTGTTAAAAAATAATTTTATTATAGACAGCAGATTGTAAATTTGTAAAGAAATTTATTTCGGAGCAGTTGTACGAAGTGTAATTAAAGTCATTTCCGCAGGCGATAAAAAACGTAAGGGAATAGTTCCGCTTTGCCCGATACCGCGGGAGATATAAAGCCAGATATTACCTTCACGGCTTAAACCTTCAATATAATCCCGTGGGAATAAGCGGCCGGATGCCGTCGTTACCGGCCCGACAAAAGGTAATTTTATCTGCCCGCCGTGGGTATGCCCCGTTAAAATTAAAGCCACATTTTCCCATAGTGCATCTTCTGCGCGCAAGACTGTCAGGGAATCATTTTCCTGCCTCCGGACAAACCAGGTAGGGGCATGGGCTAAAAGAATTACCGGCGCATCTATTACCGGCGGCAGCGCAGACGGTAAATGATCATGGCCTGTATGCGGGTCGCTTACCCCCGCAAGAATTAATTCCTGCCCTTCTTTTTGTATCTTCACATGCCTGTTGTCCAGCACGGTGATTCCTGCTTTTTGCAGTTTCCCGGCAACAAGCTCCCAACCGGCCCGGTAATCATGGTTGCCGCTAACGGCATAAACGGGGGCTATTGCTGCCATTGCTTCCAGCAAGGAATAATAATTGTCAATTTCCTCTGCTTTCCTTTTCACATAGTCACCGGTCAGAACAATCAGATCCGGATTTGCCGCTTTAATTTCTTGTGCTAATTTGCCGTCTCCTGGCAGGCGGCGTCCATGCAAATCACTGAGTTGCAAAATTCGCAAACCGTCGAAAACTGGTGGCAGCGCAGGGAGAGGAATTTCAATGTGCTCCATTTTGATAAAAAATGTGTCAGAAATTACCTTTGCCAGGACAAACAAAAAAATAATTAAGAGAACACCCAGAAAAAATTTTCTCATCTTTGCTCTCGCTTAACAAATTTTTAGCTTAAGAATTAATTAATTTGAGTTTGCCTTAAACTACCCCTGATGTCAAGGCGACAGCCAGAAAAGATGTGTAAAAAATAAGTAAATTTGGCCTAGTTAGACTGCCTATTTTTTGATATACTTTTGACAATGTATTTTATTTTTGCGTACTGATTTTAATTTCGTCGTTTTGAGGAGGCCTGGAAAATGATCATTGGTGTTGTTAAAGAACTAAAAGAACAAGAAAACCGTGTAGCCATGACCCCCGCCGGCGTAGATGCGTTAACAGCCTGCGGACACCGGGTACTTGTGGAAAAAGGTGCCGGCCTTGGCTCGGGTTTCTCCGATCAGAGTTATGAAGCCGCGGGCGCGGAAATCATAGATGATGCCTCTTATGTCTGGGAAAATTGTGAACTCATGGTAAAAGTTAAGGAACCGCATGAATCTGAATATAAGTACTTAAGGCCCGGCCTGATCTTTTTTGCTTACTTACACCTGGCGGCAGATTTAAAGCTGACACAACTTTTAATGGAGTCCAAAGTAACGGCCATGGCTTATGAAACAGTCCAGCGTTCCGACCGCAGCCTGCCCCTGCTGACTCCCATGAGTGAAGTGGCGGGACGGATGGCCATCCAAGTGGGAGCCATCTATCTGGAAAAAACCCGCGGTGGTAAAGGGATTCTGCTGGAAGGAGTACCGGGAGTAACACCGGGTTCCGTGGTTGTGGTAGGCGCCGGCACTGTGGGCACGGGAGCCATCAGACGTGCCATGGGACTGGGAGCCCGTGTCACAGTGATTGATATTAATGTGGATCGGCTACGCTACCTTGAAGACGTCTTTTACGGCAGAATTGAAACTTTATATTCCAATCGCTACAATCTTACGAAGGCTGTGAGAAATGCAGATTTAGTGGTGGGGGCGGTGCTGGTGCCGGGTGCAAAGGCGCCTAAAATTATTACCGAAGACATGGTGAAAAAAATGCAGCCGGGCAGTGTCATCGTCGATGTGGCCATTGATCAGGGCGGCTGTGTGGAAACTATTGAAAAACCCACCACCCATGCCAATCCGGTTTTTGTGAAGCATAGTGTGATTCATTATGCCGTGCCCAATATTCCCGGTGCTGTACCTCGTACTTCTACTTTGGCCCTTACGAATGCAACTTTACCATATATTTTGGAAATTGCTAAAAAAGGCTGGAAACAAGCTGTGCTGGATGATGAAGCTTTGGCCAAAGGTATCAATGTTTATGGCGGCAAAGTTACCAACGCCGGTGTTGCCGAAGCCCACGGATTACCCTATTATCCTCTGGAAGAAGTTTTAAAATCCCTTTAAAAAATCTTACCAAACAGCACAAAAAAAGTGTTGGGAGAAAATCCCAACACTTTTTTTACATTGGCATCTGTCCTGCTGCAGCAGCTGCTGCATTTTTATTTTCCTCCGGTTTATCCACAACCACAGCTTCAGTGGTAAGGAACATGGCAGCAATGCTGGCAGCATTTTGGAGTGCGGAGCGTGTAACTTTTGCCGGATCAGGAATACCGGAAGCAATCATATCAACATATTCGCCTGTGGCGGCGTTGTATCCTACACCGGGATCAGCAGCTTTAACTTTTTCGACAACAATGGAACCTTCCTCACCGGCATTCTCCGCGATTTGACGGACAGGCTCTTCCAGAGCGCGGCGGATAATATTGACGCCAGTCAGTTCATCTCCTTCAGCTTCAATATTTTCAAGGGCTTTCAGGGCATTAATGTAAGCAGTACCGCCACCGGGTACAATACCTTCTTCCACGGCAGCACGAGTTGCAGAAAGGGCGTCTTCAATGCGTGTTTTCTTTTCTTTCATTTCCACTTCGGTGGCTGCACCAACTTCGATTACAGCTACGCCGCCTGCCAGTTTAGCCAAGCGCTCTTGCAGTTTTTCTCTGTCGTAGTCAGATGTGGTTTCTTCAATTTGTGCACGAATTTGTGCAATCCGCTTTTTAATTTCTTTGGTATCACCGGCACCGTCAACGATGACAGTTTCATCTTTGGTGACACGAACTTGTTTTGCTCTACCCAGGTGGCTAATATCGGCATTCTTTAATTCCAGGCCAAGTTCTTCAGAGACAACCTGTCCAGCTGTCAAGATGGCAATATCCTGCAGCATAGCTTTGCGGCGATCACCAAAGGCAGGAGCCTTCACGGCAACACAGTTGAAAGTACCACGCAACTTGTTCACAATTAAGGTTGCCAGTGCTTCACCTTCAACATCTTCCGCAATGAGCAGTAAAGGCTTACCGGCTTGAACTACTTTTTCTAAGACGGGCAGCAGATCATGCACATTGCTGACTTTCTTGTCAGTAATGAGAATATAGGGCTCTTCCAGCACGGCTTCCATTTTTTCCGTATCGGTAACCATGTAGGGAGAGATGTAACCCCGGTCAAACATCATACCTTCTACGACTTTAAGGTCTGTGGTAAAGCCTTTAGATTCTTCAACGGTAATGACGCCGTCTTTGCCGACCTTTTCCATGGCATCGGCAATAAGCTCACCAATATCTTTATCGTCAGCAGAAATTGCGGCAACTTGCGCAATAGCTTCTCTAGTTTCCACGGGACGGGATTGCTCTTTAATGCTCTTCACAGCAGCATCGATAGCTTTCTCAATACCGCGCTTAATTGCCATGGGGTTAGCGCCTGCTGTGACGTTTTTCAGACCTTCACGGATAATGGACTGGGCCAAGAGGGTAGCCGTTGTGGTACCATCTCCGGCAACATCTTGAGTTTTCGTAGCAACTTCTTTCACTAGCTGTGCGCCTAAGTTTTCAAAGGGATCTTCCAGTTCAATCTCACGGGCAATGGTAACACCGTCGTTAGTAATGAGCGGCGCACCAAATTTCTTTTCTAAAACTACATTGCGGCCTTTAGGTCCAAGAGTTACTTTCACTGTATCTGCAAGATGATTAATACCTCTTTCCAGTGCACGGCGTGCTTCTTCACGGAAATAAATTTCTTTGGCCATTACCTCTGCCTCCTTTTATCATTCATTAGTGCTTAATCTAAACTAATTTACCCAGAATATCGTCTTGACGCATAATTAAGTATTCGACACCTTCAAGCTTAACTTCCGTTCCGGCATATTTGGAGAAAAGGACACGGTCCCCTACTTTTACGTCCATTTCTAAGCGAGTCCCATTATCAAGAACACGGCCGTCACCTACGGCAATAACTTCTCCTTCTTGCGGCTTCTCTTTTGCTTTGTCGGGCAGTACAATGCCGCTGGCCGTTTTTTCTTCGGCTTCAATAGGTTTGATGACTACGCGATCACCTAAGGGTTGAATTTTCATGCAGATAGACCTCCTTCTAAAAGTAGGTATATTGTTATTAGCACTCTAAGGCTGCGAGTGCTAAATTCACACTTGATATAGTATAAAAAAAACCAGGCAAAAGCAAATCTACCAAAAAGATTAATTACGTAATAATTCATTAATATGAAGAATCATCTTGATTTACATTTAATTTTCTTCTATTATCTGTTTTTTCCTTACTTTCCTGTCAACAGAGGATAGTATATACTTTTCACGCCTTTTTATACATCCTTTTGCCCTTGTTCCACCCCCCTATTTTGCCCCAAAATTATCAAGGCAAAGAGATAACCTAAAGGGCCTACCCCTGCCCCCATTAAACAAAAAATTAGTCTGGAAAACTCCAGACTAAGGGCCTATACCTGGCAGCTAAAGCTTGACTTCAACTTTACTTATCCTGTAAATTTGATTAATAATTTGATCAACATATCTACTTTGTTTCAGTAAATCTTGGCTGGTAAAATCCTGCCCGTCGGCAAGTTTATGCAATTTTTCTCTTTCTTGTTGCAGTTTTTTCAGCAACATTTCCTTCTCCATCATGGCCAAAAACACATCTACCACCCTTGGATCAAATTGTTTTCCCCGCTGGCGCTTTATTTCGGCAATGGCTTCCTTTTGGGAGAGCTTTTGTTTGTAAACTCTGCCATGTGTCATGGTATCATACGCGTCTAAAACAGAAATTATTCTAGCCAGAAGCGGTATTTCCTCTCCTTTTAACCCTTGGGGATAACCGGTACCATCCCAGCGTGCGTTATTGCCCTCAAACAGCTTGTTTTGATTCAACCTGTTTTCGGCTTTAGCCACAACGGCCCAAATATCTTGTTTTTCGTTTCGTCGTGAGGCCGACCCTATAGCAATATTTATCTTAAAGGGTTGCTGCTTATCTTCCTGGCAATGGAATCTCAATTTCCGCACCAACGCCTGTAGCTCTTCCTTATGTACTCCCGGCAATGCCACGGCAAATTCATCGCCGCCTATGCGTGCCACAAAACCAATTTGCTGGAACATGGCTTTTAAAATAGCTGCCACCCTTTGCAGATACCGGTCTCCCGTTTCATGACCAAAGGAATCATTTACCGTTTTTAGACCGTTAATATCAAGCAAAATTAAACTTAAAGGCCACGTCTTTTCCTGGTTATACCATTCCAATTGTTTATCATAGTAAGCACGAGTAAAAAGACCTGTCAGTTCATCTTGACAGTTGCTCCGCAATAAATTTTCTGCAAAGGGTATAAATGTAAAAATATAAGTTCCCTGATGTCTCACTACAGTTGTGAAATAATAGCCACCTTGCAGTTTAACCACCATACTCTTACTGGTAAAAGGTGTTTCGGCATTAACAAGGGCAAAAAACATTTCTACCAATTCATGTTTGCCCTCATACTCCAGGCAGCGCAAAAATATATCCCCATAAAGGCACTCAAGGCCAAAATAACTGATAAATGTATGGTTCCAATCTTTCACTTTAAAATCAACAATTTTATTTTTTCTGACAATAGGCTTAAGTATGACTGTAGCTAAAGCGGATGCACTTTCATGCTGCAAAACCGGGTTACTACAGGTAAACAATTTGACCCTCTCCCTAAAATCTTACTTGCGGAAAAGAAAATAGCACTCTTAACCTATATATACATGTTTATACGAATATAACAAAAAAAATAAGCGCATCCAGTGGTTGTCTCTCTGCAGCCCAGCTATTTCCTTTTTTGTCACCCAACAGTTCCTAGTCTAACACAAAAATTGTTAATTTGCAACCAGCATATAACATTTTTTTCTTAAAATTTGCCAACATTTTTCAACTGGAAAGCAACAATTACCGGAAGGATTTTTTTCATTCCCCAATTGCTCAAAAACCTGCTTCATCAGTCAGAAGTATTGGCAATTTTAACAGGAATTTCTTCTACTATGCCTTCGTGAATAAAAAAACCTTTCAGCTCCGGTTCTTGGTGCCTAAAAGATAAAATCAAATACGGCCCCGTAAAATAAGCTTCTTTTATGTCCGTAGGTGAAGGTCTAGCCGGCGATATGGGATGAGAATGGTAGGCGGCATTAAACTGCAAATTTTCCTCCTCCATTTTTTTAAAAGCCGCCACCACTTCTTTACCGTCCATACGGTATGAGGTAGGTGAAGGTTTGACGTTAGTGATAGGAAAAAGGCGCGTGCCATGCCATTTGTCCGGTCCAGCAATCAGGCCGCAAGCCTCGTTAGGAAGGCAGTCTTGACAATGTTTAACCAGCTGCTGGTAAACTGATGCCTTTAAAATATAGATTTGAGACAAATTCATCGCCCCTGTATTAACCTCTATGCGCAAATAGGCAATGCTGGTTATGCATAACTAATCTTGCATATATCATAACAGCTTTTGGCAGATTTACAAGCTTATTCAGGAGATTTTCCTGCCCGGCGAACAGTTTCCGGCGACAAATTTCGCTTTACCTCTTGCTTACATTTACCTATAATATACATATGGACAAATATTTTTAATGTGAGGTGGAGTGTGGAAAATGAAACTACAAAATAAGGTGGCGTTGATTACGGGCGCGGGGACTGGCATTGGAGCAGCCATTGCCAAGCGTTTTGTAGAAGAAGGCGCAAAAATTGTAATTATGGGCCGTCGTAAAGAAAAGTTAGAAGAAACCGCGGCAAATCTGCCCGCAGGCTCCGTGAAAGTCTGCCAGGGCGACGTTGCCAACGCAGATGATGTAAAGCGGGCTGTGGCGGAAACCCTTGAATTTGGTGGCGGAAAAATTGATGTCCTGGTCAATTGCGCCGGCGTTAATTTCCCCGGCAGTGTAACCACCATTGACTTGAATGACTGGCAAAAATTCTGGGCCATTAACGTCAACGGACCTTTTATGCTCATGCGGGAAACAATCCCCCACATGCAAAAAGCCGGCGGCGGCTCCATTATTAACATTGCTTCCATAGGCGGTCTAGTCTGCCTCTCCGAAAGAGTCGGTTACTGTACCACGAAAGCCGCCCTCATTATGCTGACAAAACAAGCAGCCAGGGACTTTGGTGCCGACAATATCCGCTGCAACGTTGTCTGCCCCGGTTTCGTGCTCACCCCCATGACAGAAGGTCATTTTGGCTCCATGACAGAAGACAATTTTATTGGCTCTCCCATGAAGCGCGGGGCCACACCGGATGAAATCACCGGTATTTGCGTCTACCTGGCCAGTGAAGATGCTTCTTACACAACCGGTGCCGTTATTACCGTTGACGGCGGTTCAACTGTCATTGACGGTTTTGAAGTAGGTATTATTGCGTCTTCTAAATAATAAAGACTTCCATACTTAATAAAACGCCGACTTGTCCGGGGACAAGTCGGCGTTTTTTAATCTTGGGCCAAAATTTCCCTTGCCTTTTGCAACTGTTCCGCCACAGCCTGTGCCGCCGTACCGCCGCGGGAGGTGCGGGCAGCCACACAGTTTTCCGGCGGTAAAAGCGCCAAAGCTTCAGGCCCAAAAAGGGGATTGGCTTCTTGCAATTCCTCCACCGTTAAATCCACCAACCTGCGCCCTTGGGCAACACATTCGCCCACCAGTTTACCTACCACGGCATGGGCTTCTCGGAAAGGCAAACCTTTGCGCACCAGGTAATCGGCCAGATCGGTGGCGCTGGCAAAATCACCGGCTACAGCGGCATACATCCTTTCTTTGTCCACCTCGAGGGTACGCAGCATGGCAGCATAAAGTTTCAGGCAGGCTTTAATGGTATCAACAGTATCAAAAAGGCCTTCTTTATCTTCCTGCAAATCTTTATTATAAGTTAAAGGTAGGCCTTTCAGTACCGTTAACAGCCCCATAAGATGTCCATACACACGGCCGGTTTTACCGCGTACCAATTCCGCCACATCGGGATTTTTCTTTTGCGGCATAATACTGCTGCCGGTGGTAAAGGCATCATCCAGGATGACAAAACCAAATTCCTGTGAGTTCCATAAAATTAAATCTTCACTTAAGCGGCTTAAATGCATCATTAAAATGGCGGCGTTGGCTAAGAACTCCACCACAAAATCGCGGTCACTGACGGCATCCATACTGTTCTCATACAGGGTGGCAAAACCTAACTCCTGCGCCACCATCTCCCTGTCAATGGGAAAGGTTGTCCCGGCCAGAGCTCCGGCCCCCAGGGGCATCCAATCTGCCCGCTTGTAAGCATCCTGGAAGCGTCCCCGGTCCCGCTCCAGTTGCCAAAAATATGCCAGTAAATGGTGCGCAAATAAAACGGGCTGAGCCCGCTGCAGATGCGTATAACCGGGCATGACCGCATCTTGATGTCTTTCCGCCAGTTCCACCAGCACCACCTGCAGATTTTTAATTAAGGCCATGGTGGCTAAAATTTCCTTTTTGACATACATATGCAAATCTAAAGCCACCTGGTCGTTACGGGAGCGTGCCGTATGGAGTTTACCCCCCACGGGACCGATTTTTTCAATTAACCTTTTTTCAATGTGCATATGAATATCTTCCAAAGCTGCCGTAAATTCCAGCTTACCGGCAGCTATTTCTTCCTTGATTTCCGCCAAACCGGCAAGGATGGCATCGGCTTCAGCCTGCTCAATGATGCCACAGGCAGCCAACATCCGGCAATGGGCCATACTGCCGCGGATATCTTCTTCATAAAGCCGCTTGTCAAAGCCAATGGAGGCATTAAAGGCCTCCACCAGCGCATCAGTATCTTTACTGAATCTTCCTCCCCAAAGTTTCATTGTCTACACCTACTTTTTTAGGTTCTTTTCCAAGAAACCTCTTACTTTCAGGGGCAAGCCAAAGAGGTTAATAAAACCTTCCGCATCACGTTGATTATAAACTTCATCGGCTTCAAAGGTAGCCAGATCTTCACGGTAGAGAGAGTAGGGTGATTGACGGCCGGCCACAAAAATATTGCCTTTATATAATTTGAGGCGCACAGTGCCGGTAACAGTACGTTGCGTACTGTCAACAAAGGCGTCAATGGCTTCGCGCAAAGGTGTATACCAGAGTCCATAATAGACCAGCTCACCATATTTGATGGCCACCATTTCTTTAAAATGTAATGTCTCCCGGTCCAGCGTCAATTTCTCCAATTCACGATGGGCAAAATACAATAATGTTCCCCCCGGGGTTTCATAGACGCCGCGGGATTTCATGCCCACAAGCCTGTTTTCCACAAGATCCACCCGGCCGACACCGTGACGTCCGGCAATGGTATTAAGTTCCGTCATTAAAGTAACCGGATCCAACTTTTTGCCGTTTACGGCAACAGGCACGCCTTTTTCGAAACCGATTTCTACATATTCCGGAGTATCCGGTGCATCTTGCGGATCAACAGTTAATAAAAACATGTCTTTTTCCGGCTCCACGTTAGGATCTTCCAAGATCCCGCCTTCATAACTAATGTGCCATAAGTTACGGTCCATACTGTAGGGCTTATCTTTTGTAACCGGGACGGGGATGCCGTGTTTTTGCGCATAATCGATGGCATCTTCCCGGGATTTTATCTCCCATTCCCC